>Ga0206126_10003080_pt1 | contig 17190 bp, 11 predicted proteins | sample Helgoland_Spring_5_FD_148621 | JGI IMG/M metagenome (GOLD analysis project Ga0206126, IMG submission 148621) | Pelagic subsurface seawater microbial communities from Kabeltonne, Helgoland, North Sea - Helgoland_Spring_Bloom_20160412_1 | ecosystem: Environmental > Aquatic > Marine > Epipelagic ...
CATTTTACAGGGCCAATATACTCCAGAGACAGCCGCTGTTAGATTCTCAATAGCGCTGTTTTAAAGGACGGTAATATCTTTCCAGACACTGTCGGCGGTGTACTCTACCGAGACGACAAATTCATATGCTGTCCAGTTTTCAATCATGCTGAGTAGGTAGTGCCCATCGGTTTTTTTGTAGAGATGATAGGTTTGCCCGACGCGGGGCACAAAGTTGTATGAGGCGTTGTAGACAAGTTCATTTAGTGCCGCAAGACTTCTTATAGCCTGGTATTCTCGGTTGAGTAGCTCAACTGCGTTGTCAAAATAGTTTTTCGTTAGTGAGCCGCGCTCGGAGAGGAAAAGGGCAGTGTCAGGCAGGACTATGGGTGGCGAGCTGGATGTGGTTCCGTAGGGTAGTAGCGCTTTTTTCAAGTTGGTCATAGCAAGTACCCTGTAGAGTAGAGATCTGTCATCACTACGTGAGCAGTTGCTGCTTTGGATCTTTGCTGGGTTGTAATCTGATACCGTCGCAGCCACGACTGTCATCGCGGCAGTGGTTTCTTTTAGCTGGTGTAATCCCGGCAGCTGGTTTTCTACCTACTTTTATTGCGACAGAGCCTTTTATTTATCATCCTGACAGGGCATGCGACGAGGGATCTCTTGTTTGTGCTTGGCAGGAAGGTTGGTTGGGTGCGCATAGACCCTGGGCATACCCTTGCGATCGGTCCCATGGGTGCCATCTTTTTCAGCGTTCGCACAACTCGCTGACGCTCAGACAAGTGCTCTCTGTTTCTGAAAATGATGGCTCCCATAAGCGGGCCCTGATTGATCGCAAGGGTAAGCCCAGGGTCTATATGGACTATTGCAGTATTCGATTAACTTTATTCTGGTATGCCGATGTTTCTGACTTTACCCACTCTTATTCGGCGGTACTCACTCTGTCATTCGGCCGCACCCACTCTGTCATCCCGACCGCAGTGGAGGGATCTCATCCAGTTGGCACAAGACTCTTTTACTTCACTCAGGCTTACAGGTTTGGGTACTAGTCTGCAGGAGATCCTTCGGCTGCGCTCAGGAGACAGGCTGGGGTGCCATTCCGGCCGCAGCCGTACTTTCATTCGGCTGCACCCACTCTTCCATTCGGCCGTACCCACTCTGTCATCCCGACCGTAGTGGAGGGATCTCATCCAGTTGGCACAAGACTTTTTTACTTCACACAGGCTTGCAGGTGTGGGTGCTAGTTTGCAGGAGATCCTTCGGCTGCGCTCAGGATGACAGACTGGGGTGCCATTCCGGCCGCAGCCGCCCTTTCATTCGGCTGCACCCACTCTTCCATTCGGCCACACTCACTCTGTTATTCGGCCGCATCCACTCTGTTATTCGGCCGCATCCACTCTGTCATTCGGCCGTACCCACTCTGTCATCCCGACCGTAGTGGAGGGATCTCATCCAGTTGGCACAAGACTCTTTTACTTCACTCAGGCTTGCAGGTTTGGGTGCTAGTTTGCAGGAGATCCTTCGGCTGCGCTCAGGATGACAGACTGGGGTGCCATTCCGGGCGCCCTTACTTTTTTATCCTGTGGGTGGCTTTTCGCGCCGCCAATCAACTTACCAGTTCCGACTCGGTAGTCATTAAAGTTTTACTGTCGCTATTTTCTGCAGGCATTATCTTTAATGGTCTGACGGTTTCAGCGTTACTGGCCCTAAACCTAAAAGCCACGGCCTATTCATTGACACAAGTCGGCGCTGAGAGTGCCAGCGCACTGCGCTTTATCAATGACTGGGGCACCGGTGCAGCGGCTGAAATGAGCCTTGTGGGCAACCCTATTATGGCTGCTTGGTGGTTAGTGGTAGCGATTATGCTGTTTGGTAAGATTTGGCAGAAAAAAGCTTAGAGCTTTAATGGAGTAGCCTTAAGATTGAGAAAGCCCCCAGTTGGGGGCTTTTTTTTGTTCCATCAGATTGGGTAATGGGGCAACCTTAGACGCTATTTTAGTTTATTTGGGCGACGGCCAAATAGTAGGCTGAAGCTGAGTTTTAGTGATTTTTTCAACCAATACTATTTTCAACAGTCCATATCATTAAATATTCTGCTACTCGGTCAACCCTCTCTAGGCTTCGGCGTTGTGTCGGTCAATATAAAAATCATTATTAAACTGCATAGCAAGGATATTCTATGGTTACCTCAGCTCCCTTAGTGGTTATTTTACTGTCTTTATTGTTATTGGGTTGTGGTGGTGGAGGCGGAGGCGGAGGTGGATCTACTGCTGCTGTTGGTGGAGAGGAGCAAACGGATTCCGATTTAGGTGGCGATAATAGCGGCAGTAATATAGACACTGGCACGACATCGGATCAACCTAATATCCTACTGATAATTGCCGATGATCAGGGCCTCGATGCCTCAGCACAATATGCTCTTAGTTCTGATCTTCCAGTTACCCCAACACTTAATCAGCTGGCGTCTCAGGGCATTATTTTTGACAATGCCTGGGCGACACCGGCCTGCACCACAACACGCAGCACGATGATTACGGGACAGTATGGGGTTAATTCTGGGGTGCTTGATGTGGGTGACAAATTACCTGTTGATGCCCTGACCCTGCAACGCTTTCTCTCCAGCGATGAGAGTACCGACAACTACCAGTCGGCTGTGATTGGCAAGTGGCACCTCAGCGGCACACCGGTAGATGCCAGTCATCCCGCTGCGGTGGGTATTGATTACTTTGCCGGCAATCTGCGTGGGGCGATCAGTGATTACTCTGAATGGGATCTCACCGTTAATGGTGAGACCAGTGTCTCGACTGAGTATCACACTAGCGCGATAACTGATTTGGCGATCGATTGGATTGATGATCAGGCTCAGCCCTGGTTTATGTGGCTCGCCTATGTGGCTCCCCACACTCCGTTCCACCTGCCTCCGACAGCGCTGCATACACAGACTCTTTCCGGAACTGCGGCGGATATTGCGGCAAATCCACGAGCCTATTATCTAGCCGCCATTGAGGCTATGGACACTGAAATTGGTCGCCTGTTGGGGACTATGACTGAGGCTGAGTTAGACAATACCATCATTCTTTATATAGGCGATAACGGCACGCCAGGGCGGGTAGTGGATCGCTCAGTTTATGGCAATGGCAGCAAGGGCAGTTTAACCGAAGGTGGGCTGCGGGTGCCCATGGTGGTCTCAGGGGCCGGTGTGTCGCGACAGAATGTTCGCGAAACTGCGTTGATTAATAGCAGTGACTTTTTTGCCACCATCGCCAATTTAGCCGGCAGCAGTGTCACTGCGGTAGGGGACAGTCAGAGCTTTAAAGACTTGCTAAGCAATGCAGACGCTGATCAGCGAGACTATATATACAGTGATTTTGAGGCTGATTCGGTATCTGGCTGGGCAGTCCGTGACGGTCAATACAAGTTGATTACTACTCTCGATGGGCAACAACAGCTCTATGATCTGGTAAATGATCCGCTGGAAACTAATAACTTGATTGGTGGCTCCAGCGGCTATTCAACTGTTGTTGAGCAGCTTGCGGCTGTGGCCACCATGATTCGCGATACCGATAACGGGGGAGAGGGTGAAACTCTGGTGATCGATATTACTGGGGATATTTTTACTCAGCGCAGCGCTAACTGTGAGGACTATATTGCCAGCTACCAATCGACGGCGATGGATGTATTTCGCTCCGTACTATTTTCCGGCAATCTGACTATTTCAACTAGCGCAGGAAAATGCCAGCTGCAGTCAAACGGTGTTCCCAATCATGATTTTAACGATGGGCAGCAGAGCTTTCCGAATAATCTTAGTGAGCAAGCTTATAACTACCAGATAACCACCAGCCCGGTGTTTGCCAGTGCCAATACTGCTCTGGCCATTGGCAATGACAATGGGCTGATGTTGAATGGGGTCAAAATTGATCTGCTTGCCGCCGCCTGTTTTGCTGTTGGCGATGAAAAAACCGGCTGTGGCGATATGTCACAGCCATGGCGGTTTGATCCGATGTTTCCGGCCAATGGCTTTAGAGTAGACAGTCACAATGCCCATGTGCAGCCCAATGGCAGTTACCATTATCACGGAACGCCGAATGCGATGTTCGCTGCGGACACTGCGGTCGAGTCGCCACTGGTAGGCTTTGCCGCCGATGGCTTTCCGATTTTTGGCAGCTGGTTTGATGACGATGGCACTGTGCGAAAAGCCCTGCCGAGCTATAGGTTAAAGACGGGTACACGTCAGGCGGTATCCGGCTATACCACACCCAGCGGTGACTACGACGGCACTTATCGGGATGACTATGAGTATATTGAAGGTCTAGGTGATCTCGACGAATGCAACGGCATGCAAGTGGATGGGGTCTACGGATATTTTATTAGCGATGCATACCCTTACATTATGGGTTGCCTAAGGGGACAGATGGATCCGAGTTTTAATTAAGCCACTGTCGCCAATAATGTCTTCGAGCGGGCAGCATTTAAAGATGTTTGCCCGCTTTTTATTTCTGCAATTGAAACTCAGCGACGTTGCCCGCAGCATAGACCGCTAGGGTATAACGATCCTCAGCTGAGGCGGTGGCGATATTGCTGATCATCGCTGCGCGGCTGACGTTATTATCTGCGGCAGCCAGCTGTCCAGCATTGAGGTAGAAATCTAAATAGTCTACCACTGCAGTTGCTTTGTCGTTTGCGGAGCCCTGAGTTGAATTCCAAACGCTTTCCAAGCGGCTAAAGTCCAAGCCTATATTCAGCTGTTCTACGCTGAAATGTATATTGAATTTGGTAAAGGCATTGTTGCGATTAGAGCGATTGATGAGCAATAGATGGAGGCTATTAAAGCTATCAAACAGCTGACTTTCGGTGGTCAGCTGTAGCTCCGGTGACACCAGTGAATTACGCGATAGGGCACCAGATGGTGAGAAATCTGGGGCGAAGAAATTAAACACCGATGGCGCCGCGAGAGCTTTCTGTCCAATCGACGCGTTACCCACTCGCATCAGTGTTGCGCCATCGTCAAACTGCTCTGCCTGGGCGTAATTCAAACTGGCTATGGTCTCGTCGTTGGAACTGCCCAGTGGCACCGATGAGCCAACTTGTAACAGTCGCATTAGTGCGCTGAATTTTAAAACCGGTTCTTTGACTTTGCCAAAGGTAATTGAGTCGGCGACTGCGGGGTTGCGTGCTTCTTCATCGAGCAGTATGGCTTTGACAGTGGCCCTGAGATCTCCCTCAGCACCAAAGGCGCTGGCCACCCGCTCTATATAGTCAGGGCTAGGGTTGGAGGTGACAAAGCGCTGAATCAGTTTAAGGGCAATATTAGGTGCGGTGCTGCTGTGAGCCACGAGGCTGGTAATCACTTGATTCAATTCGTCATTGGCAGAGTTGGGATCCGATGGGCTGCCCGGGGCAATGGTGAGTTCGCTGCCATTATCGGAAAACAGCACTTTGGCATCATAGTCATGGTAATCGGCGAAAAATTTCATCGGCTCGGTATAGCGATACTGATAGGCATTGGCATAGTTGCCACGGAAAAAGTTGTTGTTGACGACTTTTTCATCGTCGCCGTTTTTTGCGTAACTGAAAGAGAGGCCAGTAAAGACACGAGCCATATTTTTTATCACGCTGTTGTTGTAGGTGGCGATCGGCAAATTGTTGTCGCCGAGAACAACTGAGCCATTTTTTTGGCGCTGCACCAGTCCAAAAGTGAACAGTTGCATAACTTCTCTGGCATAGTTTTCATCGGGGTAATAGCCGCTTTCAGGATCGGCTTTTTGGTTGCGCAGGTGGCTTAAATAGGCACCCATTACCGGGTGGCGAGTAACCTCTTCGAGGGTTTCGCGATAGCTGCCGAAGGCATTGCTGGCGAGCATATCCCAGTAGTCTGCGGCACCTCTATAGGCATTATTTACATCGGCATTCTCTTCACTGATCACCAAAATTTCACTTAGAGCGAAGGCCATGCGCTGGCGCAATTGGTCGCGGCCATAGAGCGCGATGGGCCAAAAGCTGTCACTGCGAATATTCTGCCCCGGCTCCTGGCGGTCCCGGGCTACGGTAATATCCTCGGTGCCAAATTTTTCTAGGGTGGCGTCGGTCAAGGCCAGCAGGCTGGTCTGGGGAATGCCAATCTGTTGATCGATCCAGTCGCTGTAGGCGTCGATACGGTTGTCGCCTTCAGGGGTTATTGCCCCGCGCAGTTGTTGGTACTGTTCCGGGGTTGCGCCGAAGGTCGACTGGGTTAAAAAACGCAGGATATCGAGATCCACCTGTTGCGCGCTCAGCTCGCCGGGGTTTTCTGGGGTTATCGAGGCTTGATAGGAAAGCGGGGCAGAGATCTCTCCAGAAGGGTAATCGGCGCTGTGAATATTGACGTAAAAGTTGCCATCAAACAGTGTGTCGAGCATTTCCTGTTCAGTTTTGAAGATACCGCCTGGGGCTAAATTCCAAGCGTAGTTAGACAGGTTGCCCATTGTCTCAATATCTTTAATCATCGTGCCTGAGGGCGACAGGTGGATGTGTTGATCAGTCTGTTGGGTGCCGAGGTTGGCAAAACTGTAGCTCAGTAGGCCGCTGTCATTATCGCCCTGGAGAATAAAACTTAGCTGTCCATTGCCGATGGTACTGGCACCGCCCTGAGGGCCAAAGGCGCCGATAAAGACCTTGCCGTTGGCGATGGCATTATCGGCGTCACTGATGGTGACAGTAGCGCTGCTTTGGTCGCTGGCAATGCTGTAGGTGGAATCCACGCTGAGGGTGAACACCAATTTTTCTGGCACCTCGTGCAGGGTATCGTTGACCGGGGTCACTTCGATAATACGATAGGACTGGTTGGCCGCCATCTCAAGGCTAGCCCCTACAGCGCTGTTATCGTCGCTATAGGTCAGCTGGTAGTCATCACTGCTTGCCGAGCCCTTAGTGATGTCGATAGCGCCGCTGATGGCATATTGCACCGTCAGTTGAGCGCTCGAACTGCTGCGTTCAAGTTTAATTTTGGCGATCTGGCTACTCTGTTCGTAAGCCTGTTGCGTGACTGTACTGAGTGACACCGAGGGTAGGGGCGGAGGCGTTTCAATCGGGGGGCTGCTGTCGCCGGATCCCGATCCGCCACCACAGCCACTGAGCAAGAGGGCACTGAGCAAGAGGGCACTGAGCAAGAGGGCACTGGTTAGGAATCCAGATATGGGTTTTATGTTGAGCATTTGGCTATATTCCTAAGTAGTAAAGTCGCGGCGTTTAAGAGCAAGCGCTTAAGTCCGAGCATTTAAGTCCGAGCATTTAAGCCCGAGCATTTAAGCCCGAGCTATAAAATCGAGATTGGTGGTAGCATCAAATGGACTGTCGAAATTGTCCAGAGAGGGGAACAGCGCGTTAAGGTTGGATTGCGGAACCCCCATCCAATGCGCCATAACCGCCGAGCACTGAGAATTACTAGTGGTCGGTATCCAGCGCCCGCGTCCGGTGTCGAGTCCCTGATTTAATTCCAGATCAGGGTGAGTGCCAAACAGTTGGCCGCCATTAACCATGCCCCCCATAACCATACTGTGGCCACCCCAGGCGTGATCGGTGCCGGCCTCTGCGTCTTCGCCATTGGGTGTCATGGTGCGAGCAAACTCAGAGCCGACCACGGTGAGAACCTTGTCGAAGTCACCCTGGGCCACCAACACATCGCGAAAACCTTTGAGTGCGGCATTCAGTTCGGTCATCAATTCCTGGTGATCGGAGAGTAATTTTTGGTGCGTGTCAAAGCCGTGAATTTCAAGAAAATAGACCGGTCGCTGGTTCGTTGTCAGCGAGCGCCCAGCAATCATTTTGGCCACCGTTTTCAGTCGTTGAGTCGATCTGTCGGTCGCCACAGCCCCGGCGGCGGCAAAGATGCCGTCGTAATCCACACCCAGTGATTCGGCCTGATTGAATGCACCCTGGACAACAGTTTGCGCTTTTATAGCAGCGTCAAAGGTGTCGCGATATTTCTGCGCCATTAGATGCGCCTGTGAATCAATCGACTGCATTGAGGCTTCAAGTATCTGTTGTCGCGCTCCGGCAAAGCCATCTAAGGAGGGCGCGCCGCTATCGCCTAATGAGTAGGTGTTGATCAGCCCCTCTTGAGTCACTTGAAAGGAGTTGAGTCCGCCCACGGCGATCAGCGGCGAGACATTGTTGTCGGAATTGTAATCGGCCAATCGTTCGGCCATGCCGCCGCCCCAGCCGTAGCGAAACGGATTGGTCGGTTCACTCTGGAGTTGACGCTGTTGATCGGAATGGGAAAACAGCTGAGGTGGCAGCGCCACCGAGCCATTGTCGAATTGGGCTTTGCTGGTAGGCTGAATTAAATTGCCGGTGTTGCAAATAACCGCCAGTTCACCACTGTTAAACAGTTCTGCCATAGCCGGGCAGGCCGGATGCATGGCAAATTCAGTTGAGTTGGTGGTGGCATTGCCGACTCCGGCGTAGACTTTTGCCGGGCTCGTCAGTTGTAAGCTGTGTAGCTCGGCCTCTGGCAGGGCAACTACGCCGCGGTGGGTTTCATAGTTGCGTCGCAGCTGATTGTCGCCAGTGGGAACCAGCATATTGTAGGAGTCATTGCCGCCCAACAGCATGATATAGACCAGGGCTTTATGATCACTGGCGTCGGAGAGACTTTGGCTGGCGCCGAGCAGTCCGAGCATGCCGATGGAATTGACTGCGGCGGCGGAGGCCAGGGACAGCTGAGAGGATCTTTTGAGAAATCGGCGGCGCGACAGTCTGGCTTTACTCATTTTTTATTCCCCCTGTTGTAAGTTGACGGTAAAGTCATGGCAACTTTATTTTTTTTGTGCTCTTTATAGCTTTTGAAATTTGAAGCTTTGGAAATTTATAGACTGTTGATAACAGCGCCTTACATATCAGCGCGTTAAACGCTCGCCAGTCCTATTGGTTGACGCCTGGAAAAATGCGTTTAAGTACTTCGATTGGTCTCAACCGACAACGGTGCGATGTAATATTCTCTCATAACCTTGATAGCCACCATTGGCTTTGTGCAAGAGCGATCGGTTATCCCACATCACCAACAAACCGGCCTTCCAGTGGTGGTTGTATTGAAACTCTTCGCGAGTTTGCCACAGGTACAGTTCCGTAAGCAGGGCCATGGATTCTTCATCACCCATACCTTTTATACCAATAATATAACCAAAGCAACCATAGAGACAGGGTTCGCCGGTCTCCGGGTGCTGACGAATCAGCGGATGAGGTTGCACTGCATAGGCAGTGTCTGAGCAGTTGATGGTAAAACCTCGGCCGCTATCTTTTTCTTGGTCGCCATAGGCGCCGTCCGGGGCATAGGCTTTCTACGCGGAGTGCAAAGCTACCTTGCCTTGGATGCGACTGAGCAGTTCTTCGGGCATATCGGCAAGGGCGCGGTGCTGATTGATAAAGCTGGTGTGGCCGCCATGGGGTGGGATGGTTATGCCATAGAGGATGGTTGCCGCCGGTGGGGTTTTGCCAAAGCTCCAGTCGGTGTGCCAGGCATCGGCGAAAATGGGTGTCTGTTCGTCGGCGGTGCGGCGCAGTTGGATAATGTTTTGGCGATCCTTTAACGGGCAATGTAGGGGTCGCCGGCGAATTCACCAAAGTACTGACTAAAGCGTTCGAGGTCATCGTCGTTAATATGTTGCTCGGGAAAGCAGATCACATGGTGCTCGAGCCAGACCGCACGGAGTTCTGTGATGGTTGCGCTATCCAGTGGCTGGGATAGGTCTAGGCCTTCTATGCTAGCGCCGCAGGCTTGATCCGACACTGTCACTGTGAATCTCATATGCTCCCCTACAATTTTTTGATTCCAGTGTGCCGTTCGATCTGAGGCAATTCAAGTAGTAATGGCAGGTTGCCTATTGCCATTACCAGCCGCGGCCCTGTCATCCTGAACTTCTACTTTGTCATCTCGAGCGGAGCCGAGGGATCTTATTGCCGCCCGCTGCCAGTTTGCAGGAGATCCTTCGGCTGCGCTCAGGATGACAAAATGGGTGGTGGCAATATGATAATACTGTGGGGGTTGGGCTGAAAAAAAAAGAGTAAAAAAAAGCCCCGATAAATCGGGGCTTTCTAACTGTCCAAGAACAGCGAGTTTTATATACAGCTACCTCAGGGAATTAATCACCCTGTACTACAAGGCTATCTGCCGCACTAGCAGGCTTCAGGCTCATGTACGGATTTTGCTGTTGAATCGCACTTGGGTGAACAACTGAGATATTGATCTGGCTGTTGCTCTCGGCGCCGAACCAACCTGTTGATCCGCCAGCCTTGACGATTTCGATGGTGGCATAGCGACCATCTTTGGTGTAGATCAATACGATCTGCTCAGCAACGGTTGATGAAATCAGTGACCAGCCAGTGCCTAATGTCGCATCACTAAAGAAAATCAGATTGGATGCTGGGCTAACAGGAGAGGTCAGGACAATGCGACCGGCGATGCCAGAGCCTGTTCCGAGGATAACGGTTGGGGCTTTTTGAATCTCTGCATCTTCAGGCAGCGGCATATCGGCCAGCAAGTAGCTAATGATCTTACGTGAATCTTCCTGGTAAGCGCTGGACTGATCAGCATCCGGGAAAAGACTGCATCCAGATAACGAGATAGTCAGTAATGCTAGTGTAATTAGTGTGATTATGTTCTTCATTTTCTGAGCCTCTTGGTTAAGCACCGATAGTAACTCAGAATACTGTTAAAGAAAATAACGACGAACATTTAACCGAGAAAAATGTTCTCAGCTAAGGGTTTTTACTAACATCGGGGTCTCTGGGCTAGTCAGTTGAATAATAAACGGTGGTTAATTAGTCTGAGATAGAAGCATAATTAGGACTGTCAGTGTCAGGTTAATAGTCAGTGTCTTTATTCCGACCGGAGTGGAGGGATCTCCTGCAATCGGCAACGAGCGTTTGGGATTGGGTGGTTTTTTCAGAGGCAGGTGCCGGGGCGAGGAGATCCTTCGGCTACGCTCAGGATGACAGGGTCAGGGTTGTCATCCGGGCCGCTTTACTCTGTCGTTCCGGCCACTTTACTCTGCCGTTCCGGCCACTTTACTCTGTCATCCCGACCGTAGTGGAGGGATCTCCTGCAATTGGCAGAATGCTTTTGGGATTGGGTAGTTTGTTCAGAGGCAGGTGCCGGGGCGAGGAGATCCTTCGGCTACGCTCAGGATGACAGGCTGGGTGGTTCAGGATGACAGGCTGGGTGGTTTAGGACTACCGACATTCCCAAGAACATAAATTAAGCTAGAATAGCCGCACAATTATAATAATCAGTGCCAGGCCAACAAATTGGCCATTAGGGGAATCTATCAATACAACCGACCTGAGCGCAACGCTACTCAGTTGCCTTTTTTTTATGCTGCTGGTGGCGTGGGTTTCCTATCGCAAGAGTAGGGGAGAGGTGGCCACCCGGGACGGCTATTTTCTTGCCGGTCGCGGACTGACCGCGGTATTTATCGCCGGTTCACTGCTGCTGACCAACCTCTCTGCGGAACAGTTAATCGGCCTCAATGGCTCGGCCTATGGTTTTAATCTCAGTAGTATGGCCTGGGAAGTCACCGCCGCAATCTCCACGATCTGCATGGCATTTATTTTTCTACCACGCTATCTGGCAGGAGCATTCTCCACTTTACCCGAGTTCCTAAACAGCCGTTTTGACGACGATGTGCGGCGCCTAACGGTGCTGCTCTTTATGCTCGGCTACGGTTTGGTGACTATTCCCTCGGTGCTCTACTCAGGATCCATTGCCGTGCTGCGTCTATTCGATGTGCCAGAATTATTTAACCTGCCCTACAGTCAGGCGCTAACTCTGACTATTGTTATGATCGGCAGCACTGGCGCTCTATATGCAGTGTTTGGCGGTCTTAAAGCGATTGCGGTGTCAGACACCTTAAATGGTATGGGTTTGCTGCTAATCGGTCTTGCAGTGCCGCTGTTGGGGCTGGCCGCCTTGGGTGATGGCAGTGTTGGCGATGGGCTGCATATAGTGGCTAATACCCATACTGAAAAACTCAATGCCATTGGTGGGCCCACTGATCCAACACCTTTTGGCACGTTATTTACCGGGATGATCTTTGCCAATCTATTTTATTGGTGTACCAATCAATATGTGATTCAACGCACCTTGGCGGCTAAAAACCTCGCCGAGGGCCAGAAGGGCGTGCTGTTCTCAGGATTTTTCAAAGTCTTGGTGCCGTTTATGATGATGATTCCCGGGGTGATTGCCTATCATCTCTATGGCCCGTTGGGTTCGGAGGGCGGTCTGCCTTCAATTGACCTGGCCTACCCGCAACTGATCCGCGATGTGCTGCCCACCTATGCCATGGGTTTCTTTTTGGCGGTCTTGCTAGGCGTGGTATTTAGTTCGTTTAACTCTCTGCTCAATAGTGCCGCGACACTGTTCTGCTTGGATGTTTACCTACCATTGAAACAGCGCCAGGGTGCTCCAGCAGTGGATGATAAACAGCTGGTGCAGGTGGCCAAACGCGCCTCGGTGATAATTGCCCTGTTCTCCTTTGTGGTGGCGCCGATGTTGCAATTTGCCCCGGAAGGGCTGTGGCAGATTATTCGTATATTCACCGGATTTTATAATATTCCGGTGATCACTATTGTGATTGTCGGGTTGTTTACCCGTCGAGTTCCGGCCCTGGCGGCGAAGCTGGTCATCGTTTTCCATGTGATTGCCTATGGGCTGTTGAAGTTTGTTTTCGATGCCTGGGTGACGATTCACTTTCTACATTTGTATGCCATCCTGTTTGTTATCGAAGTGGCGATGATGCTGGTGATTGGCCAGCTTTATCCCCGCGATGAGGCTTGGACCTTTAAGCGCAGTGAAAAAATGGACTTGCGAAGTTGGCGCTATGCTGTCCCCTGCGCAGTGACACTGGCGTCATCTGTAGTGGGTCTGTATCTGCTGTTTTCGCCGATTGGTTTGGTCGATGGTATCAGCATGGCATTTTGGCCACTGATATTAGCGCTGATTGGCATTAATATGCTGGTTTGGTGGAATGCTTCCCGACAGCAATTCGCAGGAACAGCGTAAAAAGCAGAATAAAAAACAGAATAATAAATGCGGACTCCAGATTGAATCATTCAAAAGGCAATAAGCCGATAGCCGGTAAACCGAGACTTCGCTTCTTTGAAGACGCGGCGGGTCAGCAACATATAACGGAAGCTGATCAGTACCTCTATCAGCGTCCAACGCCGAGCCATAATCTGGTTGTGATTGGCACCGGCACTATTGGGCAAGAGCATATGCGTGTGGCGACTCTGCTCGGTCGCGCGAAAATCCACGGTATCTACGATACTCATCAGCACAGTATGGATATTGCCGAGACTAACTTTGCCAGTTACTCAGAAAAGTCGTTGGTGCGTTATCCAGACCTAGAGTCTGCCTGTAATGATCCAGCTGTAGATGCGCTATTTATCTGCACGCCCAACTACACCCATTTTGAGATTCTGCGAATCGCGATCAAGTCCGGCAAGGCGATCTTTTTAGAAAAGCCTATGGCTACCGACCTACAGGATGCCGCGGCCACCGAGGCGATGGCCCGAGACTACTCCTCGTTTATCCAGATCGGTTTGCAATACCGCTACAAGGCTCAGTATGTAGAGGCCTTTCACGAAGCGCTAGACAGAGCCTCTCTGGGTGAGATCAAAACCATTAGCCTCAGTGAATACCGGCCGCCGTTTTTGGATAAGGTGGAGCAGTGGAATAAATTTAATATTACCAGTGGTGGCACGTTGGTGGAGAAGTGCTGCCATTATTTTGATCTGATTAATCTGTTGGCCCAGTCTCAGCCGGTTAAGGTTTATGCCAGCGGCGGTCAGGCGGTGAACTTTATCGACTTGCAGCGGCACGGCAAAAAGTCCGATATTGATGATCATGCCTTTGTGGTGATTGATTACGCCAATGGCACCCGAGCCAATTTCACTTTGAATATGTTTTGCCATGAGTTTAGCGAAGAGCTGGTTGTCAGTGGCGACCGCGGTCGTTTGACCGCCAAGGAAGTGTTTAATTTTCACCAGCAGCAGGGTTCTGTCGCCACTCTAGCAATTGAAGCCGGTGAGCTGGGCCCATCGAAAACCATGGACGTGACTTACCCTGCACTGATAGAGCAGAGCGGTCACCACGGCGCCACCTATTTTGAACATATTGCCTTTGTCGATCAGCTCGAGAAAAAGTCTGTGTCGGCGGCAACGCCACTCCAGGGACTCTGGTCAATGATTGTTGCCAGTGCTGCGCAAGCCTCTATGGCCAGTGGCGCGGCAGTGGATATCAACCAATTTATGACGGCCAATGATTTGGCCCATTACTTAAACGATTAGGAATCTTATGTCTGACGCTATTAATGCTCAAGCTGTTCAAGCGCCTGCTATTCAAGCACCGTTGATTAAAGTCTCTTCCAAGTCCATGCCCGCTGTGGGTCTGGGTCTGTGGAAGATCGATCAGGACAGTGCTGCAGATGCAGTCTATGAAGCAATCAAAGTGGGCTATCGCCATCTGGATAGCGCGTCTGATTACGGCAACGAGCAGCAGGTGGGTGAGGGTATCGCCAGAGCCCTTGCCGAGGGTCTCTGCACTCGTGAAGAGCTGTGGGTAACCACCAAACTGTGGAATACCTATCACCGTGCTGAGCATGTTGAGGCGGCCTGTCGCCGATCAATGGATGATCTGGGTTTGAATTATATTGATCTGTATTTGGTGCATTTCCCCATTGCCCTGCGCTATGTGGATTTTAATCATCGCTACCCGGCGGAGTGGATCTTTGATCACAGCGCTGAGAACCCGGGTATGGAGCTTGATCAGGTTCCCCTGAGTGAAACCTGGGGTGCCATGGAACAGCTTGTTGAAAAGGGTTTGGTGCGCCAAATTGGCGTCTGTAATTACAGTGCAGTTCTATTACATGATCTGATGAGCTATGCCCGAATCAAGCCGGCCATGCTACAGATTGAATCTCACCCTTACCTTACTCAGGAAGCTTTATTGCGCACAGCGCGCTCTTACAATATGGCGGTCACTGCGTTCTCGCCGCTGGGTTCCCTGTCCTATGTGGCACTGAATATGGCCAGCGCCAATGACACCGTACTAACAGATCCCTCAGTGCTGGCAGCGGCTCAGCGTAATGCTGTTACAGCAGCTCAGGTGGTATTGCGCTGGGGTATTCAGCGGGGCACGGCGGTGATTCCTAAGACCAGTAATCCTCAGCGTCTGATTGAGAATTTAACCCTTACTGAATTTAGCTTAAACGATGAGGAAATGGAGGCCATTTCAGCGCTCAATCAGAACCGTCGTTTTAATGATCCGGCACAGTTCTGTGAAGCGGCGTTTAATACTTTCCACTCGATTTACGATTAAGCCCTATGAGCCAATTTAACGTTAAAACGATCGATTTAGCCGGACAACAGCATTATGCCGAGACGGTTTTTCCGCTGGCGTTCTGTTCGGATCAGCAAGCGAGTAAGGCTGTTATTGCGGATTGGATCGTCGAGCATAGAGATCAGATCGAAGAGCAGCTGGCGCTCACTGGTGCGATTTTATTTCGCGGTTTTGGGCTTAAAGATGATCGCGACTTCGATGATTTTATTCGCGCCTTTGACTGGCCCAACTTTACCTATGCCGAGTCTCTGTCCAATGCAGTGAGACGCAACCGCACCGAGTTGGTGTTTACCGCCAATGAAGCACCGCCAACGGTGTCGATCTTTTTACATCACGAGATGGCCCAGACCCCGGTCTACCCTTCGAAGCTACTGTTTTTCTGTGAGCACGCGGCTGAAAGCGGCGGTGCTACCCCCATTTGCCGTTCAGATATTTTGCTGCAACAACTTCGCGAGCAGCTGCCGGAGTTTGTTACCGATTGCGAGAATAAAGGCGTGCGCTATTCCCAGACCATGCCTCTGGTAGAGGACTTGGCCTCAGGTCAGGGCCGCAGTTGGCAGAGCACATTGAGTGCCGATAATCGCCAGCAGGCTGAGGCAAAACTTGCCCATTTGAATTATCACTGGCAGTGGCAGGAAGACGGCTCCCTGACTGTGACCACCCCTGTATTGCCCGCGGTGCGCCAGCTCAATGATGGCCGAACAGTATTCTTCAATCAGCTGATCGCCGCCTTCCGCGGTTGGAAAGATGCCCGCAATAGCGGTGAGAAATCCATCTGTTTTGGCGATGGTTCGGCTATCGACAGCAGCCATATGGCCCTGGCCATTGAGCTGGCCGACCAACTGACGTTTGATATTCCCTGGCAGTCTGGTGATGTTGCTGTGTTAGATAATTTTTTAGTGATGCATGGACGGCGGCCCTTTCAGGGGAAACGCGCGGTGCTGGCTTCATTGATCTCTTAGTGAATTGCTTGATTAGGAAAGGTTTATGAAAACCATTATTTTAGGTCTGTTGCTAACAGTGGCAGCGCCATTAGTGAGTGCCGAGTATTCCCGCACCTATATTGAATCTCATCCACTGAGTATCGTTTCTGTAAACGGTATTGAAATGGCCTACCGAATTGTTGGAGCAAAACCCGACCGCCCTAAGGTAGTGATTATTATGGGTCTTGGGGGTTCCAATCTGGTGTGGGGGGATACCCTGGTCAAAGGTCTCGAAGAGGGTGGCTATGAACTGCTGATGTTTGATAATCGCGATGTCGGTGGTTCTACCCGCTTTGATGATTGGGGGCAGCCGACTCTGTGGTTGCAGCTGATTAAGCAAAAGATCGGCCTGTCAGTTAATGCCCCCTATACGCTGGATGATATGGCAGCTGATACGGTGGCTCTAATGGATGAGTTGGGCTATGAGGATGCGCATATTATTGGCACCTCTATGGGCGGCATGATCGCCCAGGTGGTTGCCGCGCAATATCCCCAGCGCACCCGCAGCTTGGTTTCTATTATGTCTTCTACTGGTGCCCGTCATCTGCCTTGGCCGACGCGTCAGGCCGAGGGTAATTTGCGTGAGCTTGCCGTGGGCGATGCGGCGGCGGAGCGGGATGCGATGATGCGCGCTCGAGGTTTCTTTCCCGATTCAATGCCACGCCAGCTGATGGCGATTTTTAAGTCCGGCGACCGCTCTGAAGATGTCGCCAGTATTCAGGCCAGCACGCTGGTGATGCACGGTGTTGATGACACTCTGGTGCCGCCGCCACATGGTGTTCACACCGCGGAGTTAATTCAGGGCTCGGAGTTTGTCCTGCTCGAGGATATGGGCCACAACATGCCAGAGAATGTGTT
>Ga0206126_10003084_pt1 | contig 17169 bp, 14 predicted proteins | sample Helgoland_Spring_5_FD_148621 | JGI IMG/M metagenome (GOLD analysis project Ga0206126, IMG submission 148621) | Pelagic subsurface seawater microbial communities from Kabeltonne, Helgoland, North Sea - Helgoland_Spring_Bloom_20160412_1 | ecosystem: Environmental > Aquatic > Marine > Epipelagic ...
TTTACGCGGGATTGCATCCACGGATTCATTTCGAAAGTAAAATCGTGGGTAAACAGAAAATATCATTGGAACATTTGTATGAGAAATGGCCAAAACAATCCTGGGAATATTTACTGCCAAAATTACACCTGGAATCTACGGCAAATGTGGTCGCAGATATAGAATCGAAAGAATTGTCTATGAAAAAGCGTGATACGATTCGCAGAGCACAGCAAGAATATCCGTCGCTCTATTATTCTAAATATGCAGACGATACATTGAACTTGGATCATGAAAGTAATTTTTATAAATTTCCAATAGCTTTCATGAGCCACGTTTTTGCAGAACAAGGTATTATTGACTTCACGTACGTTGACGTAGAAATGAACCATTACGGTGTGGATATATATGATTATTTTAAAGGTAACTATCACTTCGTGCCTTCAACTAAACATAGCGCCGACGTTATGGCAAAAATTAAACACATGTTGAAAATGGAACGAAAAATTCCACCGATTTTGTATAGAAGTGAGGTCAGAATTCCACCAACAAAAATCGAAGGTGATTTCGTCTCTTTTAACACAACAAGACTCAGTAAAAAGATCGAGAAAAAAGAAAATACAGGTCAATACAAAATTAATGACAAAATATTAGATGAGGTTTATTTTAAAATATAAATATATTTAATTTAATTATTCTACAATGTATTCGCCACGCCACTTTTTATGTCTATTGTTGTTAATAATGTTGTGCACTGAGTTCGCACTCTTATATCCCATCGCCGTGGCTGCAGCTACAACCGATGATTTTGTCTGTCTTACAAACACAAAAGGGTCATTCAGTCAAAATATCAAGAAAAGAGAAAATTTTGGTCAATACAAAATTAACGACAAAATAATAAACGAAGTATATTTTGAAATATAAATATATTTGCCGCTTCGCTCAACCCTATTATGTACTGGGCCTTGGCCCTCGAATAAAATGTGGGCCTTGGCCCGCGCGAAGCTGGGCCTTGTTTGGCCCTCGAATAAAATGTGGGCCTTGGCCCGCGCGAAGCTGGGCCTTGTTTGGCCCTCGGCTCCGCCAAAAAAAAAAGTGGGCTTCGGCCATCCGCCAAATACACTACCCGAGCGAAGCAAAAAATTCACAGTATATAAAGATGTCTTTTTTTTTATAAAAATGCCTCTTCCAGAAGTTGTTCGAATTATTGCAGCACATTCAACGCCTCGAGGACCAGGAAAAGCGATCGGAACGGGCCAATTCTTGCAAGTTGATGGAGTCCATGTAAAAGAAGAAGGGTTACTTCTAACAAATGCACATGTTGTAACAAATAGTAGTGTTATAAAAATTATGACTACGTACATTGAACACCAAGCGATTCCAGTCACAGTCGTCAGTCTTTGTCATGACAGAGACCTTGCGTTATTAAAAGTGGAGCCTGCGGTTTTACAATACATGAAGCGCACATTAAACGAACGCTATGGGTTAAATCACATTCCAGCATTATCCTTTGCTGATTCTGATCAATTACGTATCGGAATGAAAGTACATGCCTGTGGGCACCCACTTGGTTTGATTGATCAACAATTTACAAGTGGTGATTACCAAGGTGTTGTACACATGCAGAAAGAGATACGCGGATTAACGGGAGCAACCATAAATGGAGGAAATTCGGGGGGTCCACTACTGTGGTCACCTTCAAAAGCGGGTGTAGATGAGAAATCATACCCAGGTCTTCATTATTTCGAACCGTCGCGATACCAATTAATTGGTATCAATACATTTAAACTCACGGGGGCCAATGTCGATGGTGAAAATGGTTTTATTCATTCTAACACTGTCAAAAAAGCACTTTCTTCATTGATGGCGCCACTGGCCCATCGTTATGAAGCGGAGAAAGCAGTTCAAAATATGGTTGCTCATATGTCAGCGGGTGTTGAATCGCCTTCGCAAGCTTTGTTATTATCTCTTCAAGATCATTTGACTGTTGAGGAACTGAAAGTACTTCAGTCTGACGAATTAAAAGTGGCGTTTGAAGCATACGAATTAGGAGGCCGTGTGCGAAATAAACCAAGAACAATACAACAGTGGGTCCATCGTCATGTTTTTTCAGAGGAAGAAAACCATATGCAACGTGGCGGGCCTGAATTGCTGACAAAATTTCTGTCATTTGCAAAAAACGAAGACTGGGACGGACTCTGTGATTGGAGCGATGGAAAAAAATGGCAAGAAGTCAAAGAAGAAGTGACATCGACCAAAACACCTGAAACGATGCCAGGCATTGTTCGTATGTTACCTCCGCCCGCCGCACATATTCATTCGCCACAAATCGGCATTACATCGCATCCTATTTTTACACCGGATATATTAGTGCACTATAAATGCCCACAAGAAGAAAGTGGTAAATTTGCTGTAAGTGGTGGCGTGATGACAACCTCGGTCGCACCACATTCGCTGTATGAATTAGCTGGTGGATTGACAGGAGACATTATTTATAAATTTGAGAGCAAAAACGTTTCGGCTAATCTCTCAGAAGGTGGTACATGGTATTCGGCTAATCGAGATCTCCCATTATCTTTGATGGATTTATGCAATGATACAGAACTAAATGAAGAAATTACGTTGCACATTTTGCGTCAGCATTCTGGCCTAATGAAAATTAACTTTATTAACAGAGCTCCGACGTACGCGGAACTGCCTCATATTCGCCAAACTTATGCTTTTTGCGATGAAGGTATTTTTGAGTCAAAACAAAAAGCTATGGTACAGGGAATTCAATTTGCCCCTCTTCGATTACAGCACGTACAGGCTTTTGGATTAGTTGATTACATGTCTTCGCAAAAACAACACGATTTTAAAGTGGTAATTGAAATGGTTAGTCCGGAGTCCCCTGCATACGCTACTGAGGCACTGCATGCAGGTATGATTGTTACAAAAGTTAACGATGAACCAATTGCTAATAGCTGGAAAGGTGTTATGCAACAAATGTGTACGCCATGCGTTACTACGAATTGCTGGGTATTGGATACGGAGTACCAAGGGACATTAGGAAAATTTGTTATGAGATGTAGAAAAATGATCGCAAAATAAATGTAAATTAATCTTTTATAAACAGTTCAAAGTTTGCGGGCCTTGGCCCTCGGCTCCGCCAGAATTTTTTAGAACTATCAGCCAAATCTAAAACATGAAAAACCTATATTTTCTTCACATTTTTCGGAAAAAACACCGGAATATTCCGGTGTTTTTTTCAGGATTTTCGTTACAAATATAGGTTTTTTGCCAGAATCAAAATCAATCAAAATCACTCGCGCAGCCTGCGAAAAAAAAGTTTCGGGCCTTGGCCAAGCGGAGCGAAAACAGAGATGAAAAAACCTATATTTTCTTCACATATTTTGGAAAAAAAATAAAAAGTCACAAATAAATTGTAAAAAAATTAAAAAGAATAAATTGTAAAAATGATGATGACGACAAATATTTTAAATGATATAATTTCTAATATTTTAAACGAACTTGTTGAATTTACAGAAAAAATGATACAAAATAAAACACATATCTCAATTTCAAAAAGTATATTACAAATTAATTCTATCGAAGATTTATATCCACAAAACATAGAAAATGATGATTATATAGCTTGTTTAGTAGGTGATGGTCACTCTGGAAAAGGGTGCAAGACCATTCTTGATTTCAATGCGGAATCTATATTATCAGCTGTATTAGAAAAAAAAAATGTAGATATTGGTATGGAAATGTGTCAGGATTTGTGTAAAAACGAAGATTCAGGCGCGATGGTTGCGTTAATTTTATTTAACAAAAACACGAGACATTTAGAAATCATAAGCGTTGGTGATATCTTAGTGTCTGTTTACAAAAATGGTCAAATCATTCATAAACAAAAAAAACATGATTGTCAAACGATATCTGAGTCAAAACAACTATTAGAAGAATTACAAACAAATAAAATTAAAATTGATAGTCCCAGACTTACTATGATACCTTGTATTGACGATACAATGCGGTTGGAAAATCGTCACAGTTATTTTGTTTGGGATGGGTCAAAAAAAATAGGTGCTTGTTCGTTTGTTGGACATCGTGACATGAAACGGTTATCTCCTTTTAAATCGTCACTAACATTACCCACAGGTCAATTGCACATCGTTATGGCATCTGATGGTGTGTCAGATATGATTCATCCTAAAAATGAATTATTATGTTCTTTCAAAACAAATGCATCTATTATTTCAGAAGGTGCCAGAAAGAGGTGGATTGATCCACACTTTAATGAATTACCGTTAGAATATGATTGTTACAATGTCGATGGCTTTTTCAGACCTAATCAAAAAAAAAGTTCTTTTTTTTGTAGAAATAAACGTGTGAAATCGCAAACCGTATGTAGCGACGAAACTGTATTGGTAAATTTTTATGACGGAAGCAGTCTGATTGTTGAAAAAAAAGAGATAATCGAACATAATTCTGGCGCTGATGATATTAGTTGCTTGATTATGAAAATTCACGATTAGGACTATTTGGCGGAGCCGACCGCGCTTGGTCGAATTAACATACTTTTTTTTTATATTTGTACAAAACGATTAGATTAGAGCTTACAGCTCATGATTTTTTCGGTTAAGTTTTTTTTCTACACTAATGTACAAATTTTTCCCAATCAATCAAGTGAAAAAAAACATATCAACCAACAAATACCAAAAAAAATAATACCAATAGCTATCAACAAACAAGTATGTACCCAGGAAAACGATAATCCTGCTCTTTTTTCGACACATCGGAACATTTGTGAAGAATCGGTAATTTCTGAGAATAATTCGATTAGTTCTATTGCGCCTGCTGTGATCAATACGTAAGAAAACATCGCCAGTTTACTGATTCCGTTGTTGTTGTCATACAGCTCGTAGCAATCTTGCCACCGAAAGGATAAATACCACTTTTGAGGCTTTACTGACATCACAATGAAAGCGCCCAGTAATATATTAATTGATGCGAAATATAAATTCAGTTGACGCTTCATAAATGCAAACGAAAGGCAAACCAGAAGGAAATGTACCAACAAAACGATTAAAAATAAATCTGAACCAAACAATCTACAATTATTGACTTCTAAAGTTCCAGCAGACATTTTCTCATTTGCAAATGAATGCCACACTGAAACGGAAAAAAAAATAAGTAAAACTCTTAGAGTCGTAAATAGGTTGTCCATTTATGGATTAGACGGCCTTATTAAATACACTATTTTTATTGTATGTCTACAAGGAGTGTTCATTGTATCTACGAATAAGATCTTGCTTACCCTCTTCGGTATATTTTCCACTTTTACTCCGATTGGCGGGTCCCCATAGTGGTTGGAGATTTTGGTACCAACTAACAATGAATTGTTCATCGCGATTCGATAAATCGAATGCAACAAATGGGATAATATGATCAATTTCCCATTCGTCGTCTGCTTTGCCTTGGTTATCCCAAGTCATTCCTGGTGTGAACTGCTTTTCGATATGTTGAACACAGTGTTCCACAGTGCATCCAAGTAAGTCCATCGTATGGTCTTTTTTGTTGTTTTTTAATGCAAGACGAAGTCTTGCACGTAAATTTTGTTTTGTTCTGAAATTGATGTCAGTAGCATATCTTTCACGGAGTCTTGCATTTATTTTCTCCTTGTTTATGGGATCGGCATGGTATTTATGATTGTATTTTGCTTTTTTCTCCTTGTTTATGGGTTTGGCGTTGGCAGCTTTTCTTTTTCCAGATTCTTTGTATTTTTTGCTGCCAGCTTTTTGTTTTCCATTCTCTTTTCTTTTTTTGTGGTTTCTGGCGCTGGTAGCTTTTGCTTTCTCGGGGTTCAAAAGTCTCGCGATTGCTTGGCGCAGACAACCGAGTATGATTTGTTGTTTCTTTATGCTTTGTTGTTTCTTTGGGGCTATGTTTTTCCATCCATCAGGGCAGTCTTCATGTTCCCGCAAAATTGACAACAATTGGCGTTTTTCAGGCGCGTTCAACTTATCCAATTTACCTTTAATGTCACGCACACCTTTTTCGATGGCGGCTCGAAATTTTTCAGGCAAAGGAGGCATATATTTGTTGATGAAAGGGGCATGATTGGAAAAAACCAAAAAATTCGTTACGGATATAAGAATGCTTCTATAAACTCGAACCCCGTATTTAAACGTATCATGTCAAAAACAATGCTAATGCAACGTCGAAAAATATGGCGCAATCGTCTGATTGGTAAAGACATCGCCTACAAACGTCATGTTTATGAAAAATACATACAGGGTCGTACTGAAGTATCAGAAAGTACATTACAAACAATCCTTGCAGACATCCCAAGAACATTTGGAGAGAAAGAAACGTTTGGAGATGATATTATACAACAATTATTAATGGAATATGCCACAGTACAAGCAGGTGATTGTTATTTACAAGGATTCAGTTATTTTATGTCACTTATTTGGCAGGTATTTCGTTTATCGGATAATGCTAAAGCCGACAGCTTCTGGTGTTTTTGCAAAATTGTTGGTATTGTTCGACCAATGATGCCAGATTTCAATTCCAAATGGTTCGATTGGAACAGGAAGTGTTGGATTAATCTATTGGTAAATGAAATAAGAAAAAAAAGACCACTTTTAGGATCCATTATAGATGAAGAATTAGAGATATTTTCCAGTCTAATACTTGTTAAATGGTATATGTTATGGTTTTCTCAAAATATTGTTTACGAAGAATTAATGACGTTGTGGGATTTTTTAATAACAGTACCACCAGACAAACTCATGCTAACTTACAATTCAATAGCTTTAGTCATTATAAATCAAGCAGCCGACGATATAGTATACCAATGTGATGGTCAGTCTACACTCGTCATAAATAAGATTTTAAATTTGAAAATATATAACGTAAATAATCTATTAAAATTAATTGGGCCTTAGCCCTCAGCCAAAAAAAAAATTAAGTTGAAAAAAAGACACTATATAAGATGTTTTTTTTTCCGCAGACTGAAAATGTCAATATTTGCTAAAAAAAATAATATTCAGGCATTGTCCCACGCAAACAAAACGAAGCGACCAAAAAATCAACTTAGAACAGGAACACCAAAATGGGCAGGATTATCAGGAGTTGGGGTACGAAATACGAGGCAAACATATACCCCTTCAGTTTATAGATTTGAAATGTCCGAACCACCTAAACCAAATCCAGGCGAAACAAATATTAGTCCAGGCGAAACAAAGGACACATTGGATGTCTCCATTGATTCTCTTATGCGGACAGCTTATACAAAATGGAGTCATAAATGTCGCGAAAATAATATTCCAACGACACCTGCCTACGATGTCGTTGGTCTTTTGGCTGTCCTACACCCCGAAAAATTCAATATTGTTGTCAAAAAAGAGAAAAAAAAAGAAGAGAAAAAAAAAGAAGAGAAAAAAAAAGAAGAGGAAAAAGAAGAAGAGGAAAAAGAGAAAAAAGAGAAAAAAGAGAAAAGTTGGAATGTCATGACACTTAAAGAAGAATTCCGTGGAGCCGGTGGGTTTAAAAAAGAAGACTATCCCTTGAATAAAGAAAAAAACATTAATCTTATCGTGTTGACCGATTTTGGAGAAGAATGCGACGACGAAGTGACCAGTTTACTCGTTCCCGAGTCAGCCAAACTGGTCTTTACAGATGAAAAGCATTTCGACAAAAATGTTGCGAAATACCATGAATTCGGCGGCAAATGCACAGTACACCATGTCAAAGATTTTTCCGGATTGTTTGAAAAAGACAACAATGTCGTCTTACAAATAGGGCCCGTACACAACGCGGCGCACGGTGTAATCGATGTGTCAAATAAAAAATACGACTGGTATTTGGTCGGTACAATCGGAGGAACGTTAAATAGTAAAGGAGATGCCCAGAAAAATACCGAAATTCTCAGAGATTCGGCACAATCAGCATATATCGTCGACACTGACCGTGGCAAGGGGGCGTTCCCATTTACGTATAACCAGCTGAAATCCGCGTTAGAAGAGCGCATTACGGACGTACAGTTCGAAAAAATTGCCGAGCATGTTATTAAAATCGGCTGGCGTAATACCGTTGGACGTGCCAATCCCTTTGTCGGCAAATTCATTTCGCATTTGGTCGTAGAAGGCGTAGGAGCAAACTATAAGACAGTAGACACTGTACTACGTGCTTGTCTTAGTCCCAAAGAAATTGCGGAAAAGTCATGGACCTCCGTCGCCGCCACCAAGTTGGCCGAAAACTATCTTGAACGATTGAAAACGACAGCGCCTGATAAGTTAGACACATTTTACGATGAATTAGATGATGGCACATTTAAATTGAAAGGCTCGTCAGAAAATACTGCTGTCCAAGAAGGCGTAGTACAATACAGAGTTACACATACAGATGTTAAGCCGCAGAACTTTCGTTTGCTGGTAGACAAAGATGGAAATACAAACACAGCGGCGGCTCCTGTGAAAGCAGACCAGATTGTTGAAGGCTATACGTTTATTTTGGTCGTACTCAACAATTTATTCGGTGTTCCGATTGAATTTTTTGAATCGGGACAGCCCGGCAAATGGCAACCTCAGTGGGAGAATCCCGGATGGTCCAGACCCTACCCGTTTGTTAAAACTATATAAATAAACATTATAAATATTAATAGTATCAATTATTTAAAACAATTATTTTATTTTGTAGATATTATTAGCGTTTTCTCTTTTGTGGTGGCTTGGTGAATGCAATTGAAGATTTCCCTCGTGCTAAACGAGCGTTATCCGTTTGGATGCAGGCCTTACGATCAGCATTTGAGATATACGCTTTGATACCTTCAGCTTGTTTGTCATCGGTCGGTTCCCACTTATCGAAGTCATGCACAGCCTTATGCGTTTCCTCGATGAATTGTCGGGCTTCTTCATTTAAGTCTGGGTCGTCAATGTCGGCAAAACAAAAGGGTTCGCCGTCATCGTCGGGGACAACGAATCCATCATCTGCATACCCATGCATAGATGGATTCATACTCACTTGATCTTCGTCGTCTTCGTCCGATGATCCATCGCATTCCAAAATAGGTAGAGTGGTAGTGTGTTCATCGGTTGTTAGACAAAATGACATTCCATCACCTGATGCAACGAACCCAATTTCACGCCAAGCAGTGGCTACAGTAGCACCGGCTGCCCCTACTGGTATAGGTATGTGTTTAACAATGGTTTCTTTGTTTACAGCAATCCACTCGTCACTTTCTTCAAACTGCCAGATCGTATTGTTTTGCAAGGTCGTTCTTTTCAAGCAACTGACTTCAACTTTATTTGTAACAAGGTCAACACCAACAATTTCTCCAAATTTGGCATTTCTGTTCAAGAAGCAAGCCACAATGTCACCTGTTTTATACAAAATATCTGAAGTACTTGACATTTAATTATTTTTTTTTGTCTTTGCTTTAGTCTATTTATTATTTTTTTCCAAAAAATTCGATACAAATATAGGTTTTTTTTGTCTCCTGATTTTGTCGGTATATTTTACAGTGCATTTATTTTTTCATTGAGTTGATATCACATAACATCGTAAATCGTTTGTTTAATACGTTCATCGCATCCTGGATTTGAGTAATTTCATTACTCAAATCCAATGTTCTCCAACGTGAAATATACCCCATTTGATGACATGCTGTTATATCAGCTATTTTTGTCAAAATAGCGTTGATTTTTTGTATTCCTTCAATAACGCTTGCAGATGCTGTTTTAAGTGGTTCATGTGTACAATCCATACAAAGAATCATTGCTTCAATTGTTTTTATAGAAGCTACTAAATCAATGGAAGCAATGGTTTTTTCTAAAGACTTGTGAGAATCACTTGAAGAACTTAATGACGTTACAATGGAAATTGTCGAGTTTACTATAGGTTGTAAAGTGCTTGACACCACCAAACTACCAGCAGAAGTGGCCAGATACATTAATCCAGCTACTTGCATTATTCTTGTTTGGTGAGCTCGTTATATACGTCTATTCTCCCAAAGGTTGTAGTTCGATATCTTCATTTTCTACAATTTGTATACGTTTTTTCATTTTATTCGAGGGCTGAGGACCGAATTTTTTTTTTAAAACTATTGAAATAATGAGTCCATTTGCCATAATAACTGCAATATCTTCAATTATTCCGCCAATTATTGGAACAATATACGAAAGAATAACACCAAAAATAGCACAACATGATAGAAATAAATAAGTTTGCTCCGACATGTGTTTATCGGTATATTTGTTGCTTTATACTGAGTTTGAAAAAAAACTGGGCCTTGGCCCTCGGCTCCGGCCAAAATATTATTGGTAGAGAGGCACTTTACAATTTAGTTTTTCGACAATATATAAGTAAAAGAATATGTTACAAAAAATATGGCACGCTCAAAAGAACACGAAGATGAAAACAAACTTTCTTGGATTTGTATACAAAACAAGTGGGCAGAACTTGGAAAGTACATGATTAGTCCGACACATTGGCTTCCACCTCTCGCCGATTTAACTGCTTTTATTATTATAACTATTCAGTGTTTGTGGACATTTCTTGTATATTATTACGAGTTGTGGGGATTAGAGGAAGTGACCACAGATGGAGTGGTTACACAAGAAGCTACGGATGTGGGCTTTGACCCCGCGGTTGTAATTGGTGTTTTGACAGGGGCGCTGACATTTCTTTTGTCGATGACCCTATCTGGTGCTTTAGGGAAAAACGCGGCGTGTTTAAACAATTACAATGCATTTACTGGGGATTTATTTGCATATGGTTGGGATATCGTTGCATTTACAAAAACCAAAGATGTTGAAACAAAAAATGAAAAGGAAGACATCGAAAAAATATTTGAAATCCTTGTGGCGATGCCGGCAATCTGCAAACACAGTTTCCGTGGTACAGTTGATTTGAGATTTGCAACTACTTTGAAGCGCTATAAGGAAGCGGGCAAGTATGACGAAGTAAAATTTTTAAGCACACAGGGCGGTAACAGAGTTCAAGAGATATTGGACACTGCAGGGGGCGGTGGCATGAATGCGGTCGAGGCCTGCTTTTACAAGCTCCTCGATTATCAGCACGACCTCGGCGAGGGGAAAATATCACAGGGTGCTGCTACTAAGTCGTGGGAAAGAGCCTATGGAAGTTACGGGAACATGGGCAATTTGAATGCGTACAAACCCCCCAGTTTGTTCACATTCGTTTTGAATTTGGCTTTGTATTTATACATTATCTTAATCCCGTTTACTTTAAAATCACAACAATTGAACGCGTGTTGGCAAACAGGATTAATTGCTTACTTTTTTATCGGTTTGAATGTGGCAGGCTCCAAAGTTGGTAACGCATTTGCAAGCAACAAAGCGGGTTCGTTTCAAACAGTTTCCGAACCTCAAAAGCAAGCTACTAAATCTATCGAACAGATTTTTCAAACTGTCGATCTGATTCAAAAAGAGGCAGAATATAAAGACGCCTCGATTGAAATAAAGAAGCCTGCTGCAGTTAACAATTACGTCTCGCCTTTTAGATTTTAAACAATCACTTATTCTTTATTTTCTTGAGTTTCGGGTTTTTCTACTTCCTTTGGTACGTCCATATCAGCTGTAAATTCACGTACAAACATGTACTTGTTGTTTCGTGCTTTCGAGCGAATCATTTTGAGTTTGCGTTTGGACTTGCGGCCTTCGCGTTTGCGAAGGATAGCTTCTCTACGTTTGGCTTCAGGTAATGTATGATACATTTGTTTAGAAATTATGAATTTAAATAGTGTATTTTTGGCGGAGTCGATGTTTTTTTCCTAAATATGTGAAGAAAATATAGGTTTTTCAGGCGGAGCCGAGGGCCAAGGCCCGATTTTAGATTTAGCTGTGAGCAGAGCTGTAAATAGTAAATAGTTTGTCCATTTTATTCGAGGGCCAAGGCCCGAAAATTCTGGCGGAGCCGAGGGCCGCCGGCCCGAAACTTTTTTTCGCAGGCTGCCCGCGAGATGATTTTGATTCTGGCAAAAACCTACCTCAAATTCAAAAAAACTGAAATCTGTAACGAATACTGAAATCTGTAACGAATATATTTGTTTTACTTGATTATACAACAGATCATAAACAATACCTAAATTAAAAACATGTCTGCAATTTCTATGTCAAAAAAAAGACCTGCCGAAACACAACAATCTCAACAACAATCGAAAAAGAAAAAACTCCCATTTTCTGGGATGGTTTTTTGTATTACAGGAACCATGGCTAATTTTACAAATAACCGTGAATTTGCCAAACAATTGTTATTGAACGGTGGACAAGTGAAAACGAGCATGATTGGCGCAGTGACGCATTTAATCTGTGTTGATCCTACCAATCCCGGAACTGGTTCAAAAGTTCAGAAGGCAAACTCAAGTGATAATTGCACACTTGTCAGCGAACAATCAATTGTTGACCAGATGACTTTTTATAAAAATGAGGTTTTAGATGTATCAGATGGATCTGGTGTTGCTTCGGACTCCTCAATTTTTCCAATTGATGATTGTATGCTTGCCAAATCGTTTGACAATTCTAACGGTATTGAAAACAGCAAACAGAAAGACAACGTGATTGGTTGGTATCTGTCTGAGAAATTAGACGGTCTGCGCGCCATTTACTCTGGTTCTGATCTGTATTCGCGCTCAAAGAACAAATTCCATGTCCCGGCCGAATTTATGGCCGAATGGCCAGATTTGGTTTTGGACGGCGAATTATGCTGCGGGCGTGGTAAATTCAAAGAATCCATTTCGTTGGTGAAAAATCACAACGCGACGTACGACAGATATTTGGCCGACGGTTTGGTTTATTCCGTCTTTGATGCGCCACTTTTAGCTGGAAATTTTTCAGAAAGAATTGAAAAATTGAAAGTTATGTTGGCTGGGAAAAAACACATTGTAGTTTTGGAACAAACTAAAATCAAAAACATTGAACAAGTTAAAGAAGCATTTGATTCTGTTCTTGAATTAAATGGGGAAGGTTTGATGTTAAGAAAAGCTGATGATAAATATCATTACAAACGATCAGCAACTTTACTCAAAGTCAAGCAGTTCCACGACGCTGAGGCAATTGTTATAGCACACAACACTGGCAAAGGGAAAAACGAAGGTTTGTGCGGCGCTTTACTCTGTAAAATGCCATCGGGACAGACTTTCAAATGCGGTTCTGGCATGAACACAGAAGATCGAAAAAATCCGCCTGCCATCGGCGCTACAATCACCTACCGATATTTCGAAGTGACAGGCTCTGGAAAACCTCGTTTTCCGACATTTGTACGAATTCGTGCAGACGTTAATATGTAATATCAATATATGAATAATATAAAAATAAATTCGGGCCTTGGCCCTCGGCTCCGCCAAAAAATAATCAAGTATAATATAATAAATAAAAATTCGGGCCTTGGCCCTCGGCTCCGCCAAAAAATAATCAAGTATTTTTAAATTTATTATTCTACAATGTATTCACCTCGCCACTTTTTATGTTTATTGATTTTAAGAATTGTGTGCATTGTCGTATGAGAATATCCCATCACATCGGCTGCAACCGATGGGTATTCGATTTTGGTGACACTGTTTTTTTTTCCCAAATAATGCAAGGACGGTTGTTTGATCTTTCAATATTCTCTTGAGGTGTCAGGTTCGGAGAAATTGGCATAGTGATTTTTTGGGTTAAAATCTAAAAAAAAAGTTAAGAATTTTTGACTGAACTTTTTTCAGCCAAATCTAAAATATGAAAAACCTATATTTTCTTCACATATTTTAGAAAAAACACCGGAATATTCCGGTGTTTTTTTCAGGATTTTCGTTACAAATATAGGTTTTTGCCAGAATCTAAATCTTAAAAAAAAAGTTAAGAATTTTTGACTGAACTTTTTTCAGCCAAATATGAAAAACCTATATTTTCTTCACATATTTTGGAAAATATTAAATTTTGAATATAATTATAACCAATGAAATGTGTAAAAGACCGTTACAGGAATCGGGGGCGAGTGTCAAGAAACGACCAAAGACTTCGTCACGGACCGTCTCGGATGATGACTCTGAAATAATTGAATCGGAAGAGTCAGAGGCATTGCCCGAAAATTATGCTGGTGAGACCAAAGAATCTGATAGTGATAGACGAGGAAGACAGAAAAAAGAAAGAGAACAAAAAAAAATAGAGGAAGCAGCCGAAAGAAAAAGGCAAAGGTTATTAAAATATTCAGCAAGTCTATCCAAACCGTGTCTTGCGAACATTGGCGGTAAACGTGTGGAGAAGAATGGTATTATCGAGTTTGAGGGAGGCGAAACTTTTACATTTCCGAGCAGATCAATAGCAGAGGAGGCTACGGGTATTTCGAACTGTGCTATTACATCAAATATCTGCAATAAAGGTCAAAGCAGAGGCATAAAGGGTATATTCGAAGGTCAAAAGGTCATGTTTATCAATGCACCTGTCGATACATCGGACAAAATACCTTGCGATCACTGTAATAAGCATTACGGTACAAAAACCGACATGATTCGACATGTTCGGGCAAAACACCCTGGGGTTTACCCGCCCGCCGCCGAAAGAACCAGAATGCCAGAAAAATATAAAACGTTTACGCCTCCAATTACTCCAGAGCAGTACTCGTTTATTGTAAGAAGAGTCGGAAGTAGCATTCAAAGCGACATTGAAAAATGTGATCTGAAGCAATTGGTGGCGTTGATCGAGGGGGTTGATGAACTTCCCGAACCTTGGCCATCAAAAAATATCAAAGGAGCTGCCAAGAAATATCATTTCACTGAAGAGCAAATTCTGGATAGCATTGATAATAAGGAATCATTGACTATTGTAAAGGGTATGCATCAACTTCAACTTGGACTTGGAAGAACAACAAAAAAACAACTTGCAGGACACAAAGTTACATTTAGTTGGAAATACAAGGTGTCCGAAGAAGACAAGATCAAATTGGAGGAAATGAACAACAGAGGAACCTATCACAAGCTCGCCCGTCAACATTGTGAATACATGAATTTATTTGGAATGTTTGCAAACGAAAATGTTACCGACGACAACGGTGGGTTGATCAAAAATGGCTTTGAATTTGAAAGTCACGGCGGATTGTTTGCTCCTTCTTTCGACCGTATTGAGGACGAATACACCGTTAATGGCCAAACATTTCGCAAATTGCACTACCCCAATCCTGAAAACGCCCTTGCAAACATTAATGTTGTCGCTTTTATGGCCAATGTAACTTGCAAAGCTTCCACAGCTACGATTCAAGAAAGATACGACGTCTACAAAAACAAGTCGGAGGACCAACAGAAAGAGGATTTTAAAAATGTTTTGGACAATTCGCAGAGATGCTCAATCAATGGTAAAAAGACACCGCTGTACCAGCATGCCAACAAGATTTGGAAACGCGACAAATGCAAAGGCGCTTTTCCCGATACACCCACAAAAAGGGGTTTCAGAGCCTACTGGCAACACATGTTGGTCCTATTGGAAAAACAAGAAGGTCTTTGCGCAGTCGCTAAAATACCGATGTCGCTTGAAAGTGGCCCTTGGTTAATGTCGTGCGACGCCATTGATCCCCTTTTAGGTCATGTCCCTGACAATCTTCGTTTGGTCTGTCGCTACAACAACGTGATCGATACCACCAAACAGAACAAGGATTTGACCGATACAAGACCGACCAGTCTAACCACAGAAATCCACAACGAGTACTGGAGAATTGTATGATAAAAAAGCTAAATTGCAACAAATAGAATAATTTTTAAAAAATGTATTATTTTATCTCTTTTTTTTTACTTTTAGATTTTCTTCTTCTATTTGCTGTAATTTCGCTTTCTTGACTACACTGATCTCGATTGCTAAACTAACGAAGCTCAACAAATTGTACATATACATTGCCAGCATAAATAATTGCAATGCTGTCTGAGCGAGAATGGTAAGGATTTTCACCGCAGTATATGCTATTACTGATAAAATAGCGCCAGCAACGATGTTATCTAAGAACATCACTTTTGCACAGTCATTCCACATTTCGTCTATTGGTGAATTTTGATACGATTGCATGGCCAATTTACCTATGACGGTGTTCAGATCAACCACGGAATATTCTACCAAAAAAACCCACAATTCAGGCCATACTTTTCTTAACCAGAATAAACCTGGCCAAAAAACGCTGTATTCGCCCATGAAATCACCCAATGTCAACATTCCGTCAACGTAATCATCAGGAATGTAATTCGCACAATTTTGATAACTCATCAAGCCAGAAAAATCTAATTCTAAATCCACGTCCAGGTCCAGGTCTACATTTAAATCTCCGTCTAAGACACTACCGGTGCTGTTATTTGATATTCCTGCGTCAAATTCCAATATGTTATTATTGCTCCATTTATCACCCACTGGACATACCAAACAGGTGTCGTCCGACGCGCCGATGGCCATGGTCGGGAACAGCTTGTAAAAGCAGCCTGGATCTAACCTTGTCTGATACCACAAATTCAAGTCTTCGACAAGTGTATACGGCATCAATGGTGCGCACGATAGTTGGTAACCGTAGACTATGTACAAAAACAAGTAATTGACAATGACAACTATCACCGCCAGGTTCGCAATCCAAGCCAAAGGTAAAAGTGACCAATATGGAGTTGTAATTAAAATCAGTATAGCAATAAAACAAGCAAAAACAGCGGTGTCTATATTTTCAACTCTTTGTTCTTGATTAGACGTCGATACAAAAATGCTCTGCTGCAAATCACATTTACTAAAGAGCAAATAATCGTAAAAGTAAAAAAACGAATATCCAAAGAATGGAATGTACTGCTCGTCGTAAATAACCACGAAATCATTGGTAGCATTCAAAAATTTATCGATCTGATTCGTCCAATCCTCTTTCTTGGTTTCATTCGAGATATCAGTCACGAACGTCCACCCTTTTTCAATAAAATTATTCCAATCATTTTTTACGTAAAAAGTCCACCGCTCTGCATTTCTTTCTATTACAATTTCAGGTTCAGACGCAAGCCCTGATGTTGTGTCAAAGAAATCAGCATTGTATTCCATCAATTCACCAAAATAATCTGAAACATTTGTCATAATAAACGGAAATCCTCTTTCATCATTCGTGTAGAATTCACCAATCTGGGTGACTTGAAAGATAAATTCTTCCACAATATTATCCATAATGTTGCAGTTGGTACACCATACGGGTGCAGGTCCA
>Ga0206126_10003085_pt1 | contig 17165 bp, 19 predicted proteins | sample Helgoland_Spring_5_FD_148621 | JGI IMG/M metagenome (GOLD analysis project Ga0206126, IMG submission 148621) | Pelagic subsurface seawater microbial communities from Kabeltonne, Helgoland, North Sea - Helgoland_Spring_Bloom_20160412_1 | ecosystem: Environmental > Aquatic > Marine > Epipelagic ...
CCATGACTAAAATAAACATTCGCTTTACCTTCTGTGGCATATCCTCTGAGAGCAATGGTGCCTAGAGATGCTCCGAGTAACCCACCAAATTGTCGCCTTGTTATGCTCATATTTTTTGCTACCCTCGCATTAATTAGGAATTGTCATCTTAGATGAAGGAAATGACAATAATAAGATAAATGGCAATAATGATTGCTTTCATACTCCTACCCTAACTGATGATGTGTAAAATAAATAGTGACCAACCGACAAGTCCCTCTCTATTCAATAGTTACAGCTTGAGTGTAAACAGAGCATGCGGTGTTTGATTATTTTATCAAGCCTAATATAAAAATTTATATTCCTTTTGCAGTGCTAGACTGTTGTAATGACGACACACACCCTCATGCCTTGGAATCCTGAGTCAGGCAAGGTGTAAGTTAGCAGGTGGTCACAGTCAAACCGCAAAGACAACAAACGCGCTCATAGATCAGGGAAGAAATATGCATCTTTCAGTAACGGAAGTAAAAAAGCAATATGTGACGGTGCTTGCTGTCGATCATCTATCATTTGAAGTCAAATCTGGCGAAATTTTCGCTTTGCTGGGTCCTAATGGAGCAGGGAAGTCTTCCACAATTCGAATGTTGATTGGCTTAACACGCGCTGACGCTGGAAACATTTCATTTGCCAATCAGCAAGGTGAAAAATACTAAAGACTAGATAGTGCTGACTTTGGTTACTTGCCCGAAGAGCGAGGTTTATACCAGGAAAATTCAATTTTAAAAACCTTGGTGTATATGGGTCAGTTAAAGGGTATGTCCAGAGCGGATGCCCAATCAGAAGCACAAAAATGGCTAGAAAAGTTCGATTTACATGAACGTCAAAAAGATCCATTGAAGACGCTGTCCAAAGGCAATCAGCAAAAAGTCCAACTTATCAGTGCGATTATTCATCAACCAGCAATCGTATTTCTCGATGAGCCTTTCTCCGGTTTGGATCCGGTTAATCAGGAAAAGGTGATTGAATTTTTGGTGATGTTAAAACAACAGGGCACCACCATAATTCTAAGCGCACACCAAATGTCATTGGTGGAAAAACTTGCAGACCGTTTCTTGCTTATGGACCAAGGTAGAGCAGCTCTTTATGGCAGCATGCAAGAAATCAGGCAAAAGAGTCAGTTGGGAAGTACGCTAAATGTGCATTTTTCAGAGCCAGTTAATGCGTCTGACTTTGATTTGAAAGAAGGTATCAACGACATATTACAAATAGACGAGTGTGAATTGAATTTCAGCCTGAACCCCACTTGCCACGTTCCGACTCTGCTGCAAAGTTTACTCTCCGAGCAAAGTATTGAAAGTTTACAGACGCAGCAACCAAGTCTGCACGACATATATCTCAACAGCGTAAAAGGAGCAGCATAATGGATAAGGTTCTGTTAGTTGCTCGCTGGGAATTCATGCGCAACTTCAAGTGGAAGCAGGAGTTGGGCGGATACTTAATTATGTTGAGTATTTTCGGAGCCATGTTTGCTGTACAGACTTGGGAGCAATCCAGTAAACAAACCACGATCAACTTGGCTGTCATCGGTGAGCTAAATCAAAACCTGGACGAGAAGTTTCAGCTTCAATCATTAACCTCAGGGCTAGAGCAAGCCGCCGTTTTCGAATACATTGAGGCCAATGGTCTAGATGGTGTGTTGTCGGTAGACAAAGTTGATGCGTTTACCTTATACGCACCGCAACAAAGTGGCTGGCAAGTTGAACTCAAAAGAACATTGGCGGAAGGCCACCAAGACGTGTTGCTAGGTGCCATGGATGTCAGTGAAAAACAGCTGCAAAAACTGCAGAATCCAATTCAGTTCACTTTTTTAATCAGGCCGAACAGTTGGTGGGCGGAAATGTTAAAGCGCTTGGGACAATCGCCGCTATCCTTAGCCTTCTAGCAGTATTGACCAGTTTTGGCTTGTCGATGACGTCGGTAACACAGGAAAAACAACATCGCGTAACCGAGCAGCTCCTGACCTGTGTGACTCACCAACAATGGGTGGACGGCAAGGCAATTGGACTCTGTTTGGCTAGTTTAAAAAGCTTGTTGACCACGACCATATTAATAATGCTGGGCATCTCTGGTTTTGCGTTGTTTTCCGGAGAAAATAATGTACCTAATGATATCCCCTGGATGGTGGCATTACAGATCTTTCTTTTCTGCACTTTGGGTATTTTCTTCTGGAATTACGTATTTGTAGGCTTCTCAGCCACCATTGATGATCCTAACCATTCTGGTAAAACAGGTATTATGATGCTGCCGATGTTACCCGTCTCGCTTGTGTTTATGGTCCTTGGCGAGCCAAACGGTGAAGTGGCTAAAATTCTATCTTTGATACCATTGACGTCAATCAGTTTTATGCCAATGCGCATAGCTTCGATGGATGTGCCTTTCTGGCAGGTAGGTTTGTCTCTGTTATTGCTGTTCGCCGGTATTTACTACGTGCGTTTATTCGCATCCAGAATATTCAGAACCAATATAACTTTGTTTGGCAAAGAACCTGGTTGGGCGGATATCTGGCGTAGCATGCTTAAAAGCGACAAAGCCTAGTCTGTCGTGAACTAGTCCTTCACTTCACTGGGCGCCAGTAGTTTTTGTGTGTGGGTTAGGTCGACAACTGATCTTGTTTCCGATGATGAATCGCCACTAGCTTGCTAGACACTTTTCAGTCGCACATAACAACGATCATAAAGGTGAAATTATAAGCAGAAAACGATTCCCCGAAGAGTTTTAAATTCCTCGCGACCAACCAAGAAATCTATGTTTGTTAACTGACTTTTTGCTATTGTAAAAACAGATTTTCTCTTCGCAAACGCTTATGTAGCAAGGTTCTGTAAATGTGTAACCATTGAGTGAGAATAAAAATAACATCTTTAAAAAATAAGCAATGGTCTTATTGTTTTTGAATATTTAAATTTACTCACAAGCAATACTCATAATTTGAACATGGTATGCTTTCTTGTTTAGAAAGACTAAAAACCTTTCCCTCTCCAATTTGTCTGAAACCTATTTTTTCAAGAACTTTTGATGAGGCAGTATTCCCTTTATAAACATTTGCCTTAAAATTTTTATACGAAGTATTTGTTTTTGCATAATTAAGCAAGGCATTACATGTTTCTGTTGCGTAACCTTTTCCCCAATACTCAAAACCCAACCAATATCCAAATTCACAATATCCATCATCTTCGGGTGTTAAACCTATTCCACCTATCAAAATGCCATTTTGAAAAATGCTTAATTTGAATTCACTAGCATTAACAATATCTAACCAATATTCAGCATCCTCATCTGTATAAGGATGAGGCAGATTACTTAATGTTTGTGAAACTCTATAATCTCCTAGTAAAGAAATTAGTCTATCTTTATCAGAAATTCCCATTTTTTTAGAGTTAATCTTTCTGTTTTTATTTCTATCATCTATTTTTTACTAGTCATTACTTTCCTAGCATGTAATCCCCCCATTAATAACCGCCTTTTTCGATAGAAAATTAGCGTAATTCGAACTATCAAAAGTATGATACTTTTTTGTCAATCTACATCCTTTTTAATTCACTGTTCTCAATTACTCCACTGTAACAGACTTAGCCAAATTTCTTGGCTGATCCACATCGGTGCCTTTGAGCACAGCAACATGATAGGACAACAATTGTAATGGCAAGGTGTAGACAATAGGCTCTAAGCTTTTTGGAACCGGCGGCATATCAATCACAGTGATACCGGGCTCATCAACAAAATTGGCATTGCAATCGGCGAACACAAACAGCTCTCCGCCACGCGCGCGCACTTCATGCAGATTGGACTTCAACTTATCCAGAAGTTCATTGTTTGGTGCCACTGTGACCACCGGCATATCCTCATCCACCAACGCCAGAGGTCCATGCTTGAGTTCCCCGGAAGGGTAGGCTTCAGCATGAATGTAGGAGATTTCTTTTAACTTTAAAGCACCCTCAAGAGCAATGGGATACTGCTCACCACGACCCAAAAAAAGTGCATGATGCTTATTGGCAAAGGCTTCAGATACCTTTTCAATCACAGAATCTAATGCCAGCACACGCTCACAATAGGCAGGCAACCGATGTAAATTCTCCACCCATTGTTTTTCAGTCGTTGCATCAAGCCCTCGGTGACGTGCCAGAGACAATGCGAAAAGCTGCAAGGCCACCAGCTGTGTGGTAAATGCTTTAGTGGATGCCACGCCAATTTCAGGACCAGCCATGGTCATCAATGAAATGTCCGACTCGCGCACCAGAGAACTATTGGCCACATTGCAAATGGCCAGAAAGCCAAGGTAGCCCAGTTCCTTGGCTTTGCGCAATGCGGCGAGAGTATCGGCCGTCTCACCAGATTGGGAGATTGTCACGAACAGGGTATCCTTGGGCACAGCGGTTTTTCTGTATCTGTATTCACTGGCCACTTCCACTTGGCAGGGTATATTAGCAATATCTTCCAACCAATATTTGGCCACTAGTCCTGAATGAAAACTGGTACCACAGGCAATAATGTGAACGTTTGACACCTGAGCAAAAAGGGTCTCTGCCTGATAGCCAAAAATAGCCTCATGGATATGATCAACACCCAACCGGCCTGCCATGGTATTAGCCACGACGGCGGGCTGCTCAAACATCTCTTTTTGCATAAAGTGACGATAATCACCCTTATCGGCTCGTTCATCATTGTCCTGTAATTGATGAACCTCAGCATCCACCTGCTTGCCTTTTTGGTTAAAAATTGCGTAACCATCGGTGGTCAAGGTGACCATATGGCCTTCTTCAAGGTAGACAAAGCGGTCGGTTACCTGACGCAACGCCATCTGATCGGACGCAATAAAGTTCTCATCGATGCCAACACCCAACACCAACGGACTGCCACTGCGAGCACCCACCAGCAGTCCTGGATATTTATCTGACATCACGCCCAGGGCGTAAGCGCCCTCTAGACGACTGATGGCCTTGGCTACTGCGGCCTGTAAATCATTTTCTGTGTCGAGGTAGCTGCGCACCAGATGAGCTACCACTTCGGTATCTGTATCGGACACAAAAACATAGCCAGCCTGGCGTAACTCATCACGCAACGCATCGTGGTTTTCAATAATACCGTTATGAACCACAGACACACCGGCAGATACATGGGGGTGAGAATTGACACTGTTAGGTTGGCCATGAGTTGCCCAGCGGGTATGGGCTATGCCAGTGGTTCCGGCAACCGGGTCAGTATCACAGAGGGCTTGAAGATCAGCCACCTTGCCCACTGTCTTACGGGTTTGCAATGTTTGGTTTTGATCCAACATCGATAAACCAGCAGAGTCATAGCCTCGGTATTCAAGACGACTCAACCCTTCAATTAAAATTTTATACACATTTCTCTGGCAGACTGCGCCAACAATACCACACATCTATTTATCGTCCTTTGTCTGTTTCGCCGGCCGTTTCCAACCTTCTATATTTCGCTGCTTGGCCCTGCCCACTGCCAAACTGTCCGATGGAACTTTAGTCGTGACCGTAGACCCGGCGGCCACAAAACCGCCGCTCTCTACTGTGACGGGTGCCACCAGAGTACTGTTGGACCCTACAAAAACATTATCATTCAACTCGGTCTGGTGTTTGTTCACCCCATCGTAGTTGCAAGTGATAGTCCCTGCGCCAATATTAACATTGTCTCCTAAGGTGGCATCGCCAACATAACTGAGGTGATTAATTTTGCTACCCTGGCCAACAATGGCTTTTTTGGTTTCCACAAAATTACCCACCTTGGTGTTAGCCGCCAGTTCGGTACCGGGACGCAACCGCGCAAAGGGCCCGATAACAGCGTGATCACCCACACGAGCTGAATCAATTACGGTATTGGCTTTTATTTCAACATCATCACCAATGACGCTATCTATAATCATGCAGTTGGGACCGATGGAGACATTGTTACCCAAAGTCACATCGCCCTCAAATACACAGTTCACATCAATAAAATTATCTGTGCCTGCGACCAACTTGCCCCGCTGGTCGAAGCGCGCTGGATCGGCAAGGCTAGTGCCAGATTGCATCAGCTTTACTGCCATTTGATGTTGATAATCCCGCTCTAATCGACTCAGTTGCTGACGATTATTCACACCTTCAACTTCAACGGCAGAGTCTGGATTCACACTGACAACCTCTACTCCCTGCGAACAAGCAATAGCAATTAAATCGGTCAAATAATATTCTTTTTGTGCATTATCATTGGTGATCTGTGGTAACCACTGGCGTAGCTGATGGGCTTGCAAAGCCAATACACCGGTATTCACCTCGGTGATCTTAAGTTGCTCTTGAGTGGCATCTTTTTGTTCAACAATTGATTGAATCGCAGCATCATTGTTACGAACGATGCGTCCATAGCCATGGGGATTATCTAAATGAACGGTGAGCAATCCCATCTGAGTGTCACTGACCACCTCCAACATTGCTTCGATAGTGCTGGGCTTAATGAGTGGAACATCACCGTATAAGACAACAACAACCCCATGATTATCCAACACCGGTAGCGCCATTTGTACCGCGTGCCCCGTGCCAAGCTGTTCCCTCTGCTCGACAAATACTGTGTCACCACTTTGAAACTGCTCTTCAACCAGTGCTGCACCATGGCCAGTAACAATAATTTTTTTAACGTCACTACTTAGAGAGTCAACCGCATCGACCACATGGCCCAACATGGAACGCCCAGCTATTTTGTGTAAAACTTTTGGCACGTTAGACCGCATGCGGGTGCCTTTACCCGCGGCTAAAATGACAAAATTCGTCTGCGTCATAAGGATACTTTAGTTGTTCAAAGATTTGGTTTTTACAATACGTTGATTGTCCTAACAACTCAAGGTTGGAGGAGCCATGAGTTTACTTAATGACAAAAAAAAGAGCGGCACAGCCGCTCTTTAAATTTAAACTATAGACCCATCAGCCACCCAGTTTTTTGCGTAAGGTCTGAATGGTGCGCAATTGCGCTGTAGCCTCAGCCAGCATTGCTGCCGCTTTAGAATACTCGATCTCACCGGCCTGATTAGCCATCGCCGCCTCTGCTGATTGCAGAGCTTCAGCCGCTGCAGCTTCGTCAATATCGCCTGCGCGCACAGCGGTATCAGCCAGAATGGCAATGCTATTGACTTGCACCTCAAGGTAGCCGCCGGAAAGGTAGTAAACTTCTTCTTCACCATCCTCTCTCACCAAGCGCACTGGGCCTGGCTTAAGATCACTCAGCAGTGGTGCGTGACCGGGCATAATGCCTAAATCACCTAGGGATCCTGTGGCAACAATCCTCTGAACGGTCCCAGAAAAAAGGGACTCATCCGCACTTACGATGTCACAATGAACTGTTGTTGTCATTTTTGTTGCCTTCAATCAAGACCAATTATACGTTTTTGGCTTTTTCAACCGCTTCTTCAATAGAACCCACCATATAAAAAGCTTGCTCTGGAAGGTCATCGTACTCGCCGGCCAGAATTCCCTGGAAACCAGCAATGGTGTCTTTCAGTGAGACGTACTTACCGGGAGAGCCCGTAAAGATTTCCGCGACGTGGAAAGGCTGAGATAGGAAGCGCTCTATCTTACGTGCTCGTGCCACTGCCATTTTGTCGTCTTCAGATAACTCATCCATGCCCAAGATAGCAATAATATCTTTCAACTCTTTGTAGCGCTGCAACACAGACTGTACACCACGGGCCACTTCATAGTGCTCGTTGCCAATAATCAGTGGGTCGAGTTGTCTAGAGGTAGAATCCAGCGGATCAACCGCGGGATAAATACCTTTTGATGCAATGTCACGACTCAGTACTACCGTTGAATCCAAATGAGCAAATGTGGTAGCAGGGGAGGGGTCAGTCAAATCATCCGCAGGAACATAAACCGCCTGAACCGAGGTGATAGAACCGGTCTTAGTTGACGTGATGCGCTCTTGCAATACACCCATCTCTTCAGCCAGTGTCGGCTGATAGCCTACCGCAGATGGCATACGCCCTAAAAGAGCAGAAACCTCAGTTCCGGCGAGGGTATATCTATAGATATTATCAACAAACAATAAAACATCTTTCCCTTCATCGCGGAATTTCTCCGCCATAGTTAGTCCTGTCAGTGCCACACGAAGCCTGTTCCCCGGTGGTTCGTTCATCTGACCGTAGACCATCGCCACCTTGGAATCACTAGGGGTTTCCACATTAACAACGCCGGACTCCTGCATTTCGTAATAGAAATCATTACCTTCGCGGGTTCGCTCACCAACACCGGCAAACACCGATAGACCACTGTGCTCCGTGGCAATATTATTGATCAGTTCCATCATGTTAACGGTTTTACCAACACCGGCACCACCAAATAAACCTACTTTACCACCCTTGGCAAAAGGGCAAACCAGGTCAATTACCTTGATACCAGTTTCCAACAAATCATCAGACGCGGCCAATTCATCGTAGGCCGGCGGCTTGCGGTGAATCGCCATGCGCTCTTTTTCACCAATAGGGCCTTTCTCATCAATAGGATTACCGAGAACATCCATAATACGACCGAGTGTCTCTGTACCAACTGGGACAGAAATTGGCGCATCGGTACTACCGACAGCGAGTCCGCGACTAATCCCTTCAGAGGAACCCATAGCAATTGCACGAACAACGCCGTCACCAAGCTGCTGCTGTACTTCCAAGGTAAGACCCTTGCCATCAACGACCAGGGCGTCATAGACGTTGGGCACTTGATCGCGGGGGAATTCCACGTCGATCACAGCACCAATAATTTGTACGATACGTCCACTACTCATGTGCGGTTCCTCTTTCCTAAACCTTTAAATTTCGTTTGGCTTTATACAGCAGCTGCGCCGCTCACAATTTCCGATAGCTCTTGGGTAATTGCCGCTTGTCGCGCTTTGTTATAAAGCAGTTGTAATTCATCAATCATGTCGCCAGCATTGTCTGTTGCATTTTTCATCGCCAACATCCGAGCGGCTTGCTCACAGGCTTTGTTTTCTACTACGCCCTGATAAACTTGAGACTCTATGTAGCGAACCAACAAACCATCGAGCAATTCCTGTGCATCGGGCTCATAAATATAATCCCAGTGATGTCCTAAGCGCTCGTCTGAGGACGCCTGCAACGGCAACAACTGTTCCACCATTGGCGATTGCGTCATGGTGTTGACAAATTCGTTACTGACTACAAAAATTTTATCAATCCGACCCTGATCAAAGGCATCTAACATCACTTTGACACCACCAATAAGATCCGCAGCCACTGGTTCATCACCGAGGTCTTTAACTGCAGCCACAACATTGCCGCCCACCGTGGCGAAAAACGCAGAAGCTTTATTACCTACAACACAGATATCCACTTCTACGTCTTGGTCAGACCACCCTTTCATGGAATTGAGCGCAGTTTTGAACAAATTAATGTTCAAACCACCACAGAGACCCCGATCAGTGGAAATAACAATGTAGGCAACCCGCTTGACCTCGCGCTCCACCAAATAAGGGTGCTTATACTCAGAAACCGCATTGGCAATATGGCCCACCACATCGCGAATTCTCTTCGCGTAAGGCTTCCCCAATGCCATGCGGTCTTGAGCACGGCGCATTTTACTCGCTGCGACCATTTCCATCGCACTGGTGATTTTTTGCGTGCTACCAATGCTTGCAATTTTTGTTTTTACTTCTTTGCCAATTGCCATCTTATATGCTCATTTAGATCGCGTTGTTTACCAGGTTTGAGTTGCAACAAATTGGTCTAAGGCTGACTTAAACGATGTAGCGATTTCATCATTGTAAGCACCAGATTGGTTAATTTGTTCCATTAAATCACCGTGCTCTGCTTTCATATAAGACAGCAGCGCTGATTCAAAATCGCTGATTTTACTCACCTCAACCGACTGCAAGTAACCATTATCCGCCGCATAAACCATAACACCCATTTCAGCAATGCTCTGCGGAGTGTATTGCTTTTGCTTCATCAATTCGGTGACTCGCTCACCGTGGTCCAACTGTGCTTTTGTAGCATCGTCCAAGTCAGAAGCGAACTGCGAGAAAGCCGCCAACTCGCGGTACTGCGCTAACGCCGTACGAATGCCACCAGAAAGTTTCTTGATGATCTTGGTTTGCGCGGCGCCACCAACCCGAGATACAGAAATACCCGCGTTCATCGCTGGGCGAATACCTGAGTTGAACATGTCTGCTTCAAGGAAAATCTGACCATCAGTAATTGAAATTACATTAGTGGGTACAAAAGCAGAAACGTCACCAGCCTGGGTTTCGATAACTGGCAGAGCGGTCAGAGAACCTGTTTGCCCCTTCACTTTTCCTTCGGTAAATTTTTCAACGTAGTCGGCATTTACCCGAGCGGCACGCTCTAACAAACGTGAGTGCAAGTAAAACACATCACCAGGATACGCTTCACGACCAGGAGGACGCTTCAACAAAAGTGAAATCTGACGGTATGCCCAGGCTTGTTTGGTCAAATCATCGTAGATAATTAAGGCATCCTGTCCTCGGTCTCTATAGTACTCTCCCATAGAACAACCAGCGAAGGGCGCCAAGAACTGCATCGCTGCAGGATCGGAAGCAGTAGCTGCCACAACCACAGTATGCTCCATGGCACCGTGTTCTTCGAGCTTGCGAACTACAGCGGCCACTGACGCTGCTTTTTGACCAACAGCCACGTAGATACACTTAATACCTGAACCTTTTTGATTGATAATGGCGTCAACAGCAATAGCAGTTTTACCAATCTGCCGATCACCAATAATCAACTCACGCTGACCTCGACCAATAGGCACCATGGTATCTACCGCCTTCAAGCCAATCTGTACCGGCTGATCAACCGACTGACGGGCGATAACGCCGGGTGCCACCTTTTCAACGGCATCAGTTACAGCCGCATTAATCGGACCCTTGCCATCAATTGGATTTCCCAGTGCGTCAACAACGCGACCTTCTAATTCAGGCCCTACGGGAACTTCCAACACTCGACCAGTACAACGGGCCTTTTGGCCTTCAGCCAACGTTTGATAGTCGCCCAAAACCACAGCGCCAACGGAGTCGCGCTCAAGGTTCAGTGCCATTCCGTATACTCCGCCATCGAACTCGATCATCTCACCGTACATCACATCGGCTAGACCGTGTATGCGAATGATACCGTCCGAAACGGAAACAATTGTGCCCTCATTTTGGGCTTCTGATGAAACATCAAGGTTATCAATACGACCTTTAATAATTTCACTGATCTCTGATGGATTCAGTTGCTGCATGCTATGGCCTCAATCCTTAGGAATTAAATGACTCTGCTAATTTGGTCAAACGACCTCGAATAGACCCGTCAATGACGGTATCCCCGGCACGTATAACCGCACCACCCAACAGGTCCTTATCCAAACTAACCTGCATATTTACTTCTCGTTCTAACTTTTTACTCAGCGCCTCTGACAGAAGCTTTTGTTGGTCTGAATCCAATGGCTGCGCTGAAATCACCTCAACATCTACCGCCTTCTCAAAATTCGCTTTCATTACATCAAATTGATTACTTATTTGAGGAAGCAGTGTCAAACGATGATTATCAGACAAAACAATAATGAAGCTTTTTATCGTGTCGCTTATTTCATCGCCACAAACTTCGTTTAACGTGTCAGCTTGCTGTACCGCAGTCACACTGGGAGAGCGCAAAAACTCTAGTAGCTTAGGTTGTTTCGTTGCTGCTGCTGCCTGCGCTAAACCAGATGACCAGGCGCCAAGAGCTGATGCATCAGCAGCGTACTCGAAGGCTGCTTTCGCATAAGGTCTTGCAATGGTGCTCAATTCTGCCATGAGATCCTCTGTTACAACTGTGAGGCTAGTTTGTCTACTAGCGCTCGATTGGCTTTGTCGTCAACAGATGCTTCCAAGACTTTTTCTGCCCCTGCTAATGCTAGACCTGCCACCGACGCTCTCAACTCTTCTTTAGCTCGATTGACCTCTTGCTCTATGTCAGCTTGTGCTGCTGCTTTGAGACGTTCACCCTCAGCAATTGCTTGCTGTTTGGCTACATCGACAATCTGGTTAGCTCGCTTATTAGCTTGATCGACGATGCCAGCCGCTTCGTGTTTGGCTTCTTTCATCTGATCAGACGCTTGATTTTTCGCCGTCTCCAAATCACGCATGGCACGGTCAGCTGCGTCTAAACCGTCAGCAATTTTCTTTTCTCGCTCTTCCATGGCTTCGATAATGACTGGCCACACAAATTTCATGCAAAACCACACAAACATTGCGAAGGTCACCATCTGACCAAAAAGCGTTAGATTAATATTCACGCTAATACCTCTTTACTGAAGGTCCGGTAAAATAAAAGCAGTTAAGCACCAACGCCGGGTGCAACAACAAAAATAAGGTACATGGCGATACCCACACCAATAATAGGCACAGCGTCAATCAGGCCCGCTAAAAGAAACATTTTTCCTTGTAGCATGGGACCAAGCTCTGGCTGACGAGCCGTTCCTTCAATTAACTTTCCACCCAACAGACCCATGCCAATAGCCGCTCCCAGTGCGCCCAATCCGAGCATAATTGCCGCAGCAATGATTACAAGTTCCATCGTAGACTCCCGATTTCAATAAATTTAAAAATTAATGGTCTTCTTCGTGCGCCATACTTAGGTAGACGATCGTAAGTACCATGAAAATAAATGCCTGTAGAGTAATAACCAGGATATGGAAAATAGCCCATCCCCACTGCATTAAGCCACCACCTAAAGCAAACACACCACCAGCGATGGTCAACAACGCCAACATCAATAGTACTGCCCTGCCTGTAGATAATTTTTCTTTGAGATTAAGCCAGCAAACCCCACAAACCATAACAAAAATAACTGTCCAAAGAATGCCGCTTGTTCCATCTCCAAACAACTGAGCGTTAAGACCACCAGAGACCAGGCCAGTGCCGGCCCCGGCAGCGAACATCATCGCAATCAAAATAAAGATCATTTCGCCAGCGTACATGTTGCCAAATAATCGTAAACCCAAAGAAAATGGTTTGGCTAACAGACCTACTAATTCCATAAATAAGTTCACTGGAATGAACGCCCAGTGATTGAAGGGATGCATGGTCAACTCTTTGATAAAACCAGTGCCTTTAATTTTGATGTTGTAAAACAACATCAACACAAACACACCGAGAGCCATTCCCATAGTGATGTTTGGATCAGTGGAGGGAACTATTTTTTGGTACTCGACACCGGCCATCATCAGTAATTTTGGTACAAGATCAACGGGAAGAAGATCCATTAAGTTCATTAAGAAAATCCAAACAAAAATAGTCAGTGCCAGTGGAGCCACCATTTTGTTTTTCCCGTGAAAACTATCTTTAACAGTACCATCAATAAACTCAACGACTAGCTCGACGAAATTTATGAAGCCAGAGGGGACACCTGTTGTTGCGCGAACAGCCGCTCGCCTGAACAACCAGCAAAAAATCAAACCCAGCCCAATGGACCACACCATAGAATCCACATGGATTGCCCAGAAACCCATAGCTGCAACTTCGTTTGTTCCGTGGGCCATGGTCCACATATCAGCGGACAGTACTTCGACGCCATAATCAGTTTGGCGCTCGAAACCAGCAGGCAGCTTCCCATACACGAGATTTTGCAAGTGATGTTGGATATATTCCGTTGTTGTTGCGGGGTTTTCACCGGCCATTTAATCAACTCTTCCCATTGCTTCCCAATACGGGATCTTTGGTTCTCTCTACTGGTTAAAGACTTTAGCTAAAAGCAAAATCTGTACGCCTAACATTGTTATAAACGCGCTCATGAGGGCGATCGCGTTTACATTATCCATTACGCTGTAAACTACTGTAAAACCACAAGCCGTCAGAACTAATTTTCCGGCTTCGCCACGGTACATCGATCGCACGATAGCACCTGCGTGATTTGCTCCTGCATATTTAAACGCCTGCCAAGTAAACCATGCTTGGGGTATCAACTGGATTAACCCACCAAGTAAAATCGAAACACCTATTTCGGTATCTAACAGCAGTGCTATTCCAGCCACTACCGCGAGAGTCAAACCCTGTAATCGAACAACTTTCATTACCGCAGGTCTGGGGATCGTATTCATAGTGTTCTCGAACGCTGTCTTTTCCATTGTTATTAAGAAAAGCCCACCCCTCAATCAAGCGAGCGCATTATAGGGATACTGTCCGCCAGTTTCAACAGAGGATTACCATCTATAGTAGCAATTCATATCACCAATATTGGGTGCTTTTATTTAATCCTCGAAAGAATACCTTCCAGCTCATCTAAGCAATGGTACTTAAATACGAGTTTGCCACCGCCATTGGTTTTGTGTTGGATTGATACTTCTGCGCCAAGGCGCTCAGAGAGCGACTCTTGCATCCGCAGAATGTCCGCATCGACACGGACATTTACTTTTTGTATTTTATTAAGACTAGCATTTTTCATCTGTTTTACGAGAGTTTCTGTTTGTCTTACCGATAGAGCATTTGCAGCTATCTCACGACCGGCTGAAATTTGTTGGGTGCCTTCAAGTGCGAGCAAACATTTCGCGTGGCCCAAATCGATTTCACCCAACTCCAGCTGTGTCTGGACTGGTTCCTCTAAACTAGCCAATCGCATGAGATTGGTTACTGCTGAGCGCGATTTGCCCACCGCGTCTGCGACCTGTTGCTGTGTTAACCCAAATTCGTCTTGTAGACGGAGCAGCGCTCGACTCTCTTCAATCGCGTTGAGATCCTCTCGCTGAATATTTTCGATCAGTGCCATGGCAATGGCGGCTTCGTCTGTCAATTCTCTGATAATGGCTGGTATGGTCGCCAAGCCTGCCTTTTGAGTGGCTCGCCAACGTCGCTCCCCAGCAATAATCTCATATTTGTCTTTAGCGACTTTGCGAACAACTATTGGTTGCATCACGCCTTGTTGAGAAATTGAACTGGCGAGCTCAGATAATGCATCCATATCTATGTCTCGGCGCGGTTGGTATTTACCTCTTTGCAAAAATTCCACTGGTAAATCACGCAAAACACCATCACCGACCATTTCTTGTGACTCACTAGCATTCTGGTCATCACTAAAATTCAGTAGCGCGTCTAAACCCTTACCTAAACTTTGTCTCTTAGCATTCATTACATTAGGCTCTTGTTGTCTCTTGCTGCTCAGTTAGTTTTTCCAATTTAAGAATTTCGCCGGCCAACGCCAAGTAAGCTATAGACCCTTTAGAATTGCGATCATAGATTAATGCCGGCACCCCATGGCTTGGAGCCTCAGCAAGACGGACATTACGCGGAATACTTACCCGGTAAACACGATTACCAAAGTACTTACGCAACTGCGCTGTGACGGCTGAGGTCAAACTACTTCTTGGGTCATACATTGTTCGGAGAATGCCTTGAATATGGAGTTTGGGGTTAATTAATTTAGCTATTTGTTTGATGGTGTTATTTAAGTCAGCTAAACCTTCCAGAGAAAAATATTCGCATTGCATTGGAATAATAACACCGTCGCTGGCTACCAACGCGTTGACTGTCAACATGTTTAGGGTTGGGGGGCAATCAATAATAATGTAATCATAATTCTGCCTAACGGGTTCAAGTGCGCTTTTTAACCGAGACTCTCGACCAATCTCTTTTAAAAGCTCTACCTCCGCGGCAACAAGATCTCGGTTTGCAGGTAAAACATCGTAGTCCCCTGATACTCTTGCTATTACTTCTTGCGTAGTGTTTTTGCCTGTCAATACATGATAAATACTAAGGTCACATACTTGTTTGTCCAGACCAGAACCCATGGTGGCGTTGCCCTGTGGGTCGAGGTCGATCAATAAAACTTTCTTTTTATATGCCGCAAGGGATGCAGACAAATTAATACTGGTTGTAGTTTTGCCAACTCCACCTTTCTGATTGGCAATTGATATTATCTTAACCAACGGTAATTTTCCCTTCGCCATTATAAACTATTGTTACTAGGTGCCGTTCGGCGTCAACACCAGGAACCCACAATGGATAGGTGTTTACTACCGTGCAATTCTCTGGCAACCGCTTCAATTCCGAAGGCGTCAAACGACCCTTCATAGCGTAAAAGTGCCCAGAATCCGCCAATAAATGACGGCAGTTAACAAGCATATCATTCAATGAACTAAATGCCCTACTCAATACTCCATCATATTTTTCTGTCGGTAAAAATTTTTCTACTCGGCTATTAATTTCAACAACATTACGCAAAGCTAATTCTGTTTTTACTTGAAACAAAAATCGTGTCTTTTTCCCATTACTGTCAAGTAAATCAAAACTTTTATCTGGATTGACAATAGCCAAGGGTATTCCAGGTAACCCAGGACCAGTGCCTACGTCAATAAAACGTCGATCTTTCAGAAATTTGGATATTGATAGACTATCGAAGATGTGCAATCTAATCATATCAAAAGGATCTTTTATTGCCGTGAGATTATACGTTTTGTTCCAACGAATCAGCAGTGTTAAATATTGCTGAATTTTGACGACCTGAGAATCATCACAGTCTACTCCAAGCTCTGCTAAACCAGACAACAAAAAAGATTTGGTTGTTTCACTGTAAATGACAGACATAGTGTTCCTATTTACTTAGGCTGCCGATTTTTTTAACTGCACTAAAAGCAAAGAAACTGCTGCCGGGGTAACTCCCTGGATGCGCGATGCCCGAGCTAAGGTTGTGGGTAATGCATCAGATAACTTTTGCTTAACTTCATTAGATAAGCCTTTCACCTGAGAATAATTAAAATCGGCAGGTATGGGAGTGTTTTCATGTCGTTTTAAGCGCTCAATCTCATCTCTTTGACGATCAATATACCCTGAATATTTGGCATCAATTTCGACATGCTGACCAATGTTTGTATGACACTTTTCGTCAGGCACTAATTGATTGATGATCTTATGGTCAAGCTCCGGGCGCTTGAGCAAATCGAACAATGAATACTCATGAGAAATATCATGTTCTATATGATTACGTAACTTTGTTGCCAGCTCCGTATTCGGTTGTATCCAAGTTGTTTTTAATCGCTGAGTCTCTAGTTCAATAGCTTCTTGTTTTTCACAAAAACTACGCCAACGTTTATCATCAACGAGACCAAGATTTCTACCAATCTCCGTTAATCGACTGTCCGCATTATCTTCCCGCAATAGCAGCCTGTATT
>Ga0206126_10003087_pt1 | contig 17157 bp, 14 predicted proteins | sample Helgoland_Spring_5_FD_148621 | JGI IMG/M metagenome (GOLD analysis project Ga0206126, IMG submission 148621) | Pelagic subsurface seawater microbial communities from Kabeltonne, Helgoland, North Sea - Helgoland_Spring_Bloom_20160412_1 | ecosystem: Environmental > Aquatic > Marine > Epipelagic ...
GCTGACGCCGCATCACTTGCTTCATCCGACAGCGTGCAGACCGTCGCACCCTTTGCCTGAACGCACCAAGGCTTCTGCCACCCCCCGCCTTAGCGTCAACATCAGGTCCTTTTCATTAGCCCCATCGCGCACAGCGCCCGGATCAATGCCATCGTGACCAGGATCGATCCTTCCGATCAATTCGTCGTCTATCTTTTCTACAACGGGTGTACACACTTGTTCAGGTGCCCAATTCGAGCTAGGCTGTGATATCCATTTGCGGCGAATTCGTTTTCTGTGACGGGCCCCAGCGCAATTCGTAGGACGGCTTGCCCTGTGACCCGATCGACTAGCATCCCAATCTCAATGCGCGACCAACCCGCTTGAAAGCTGCCGAAACGTGCGGCAGTGATCCGCCCATCCGCCACCAGAATCTCGGCCGCGCTCACACCCGTCCATTCGGCTTCTTTGAAATCAACAATTAGCCGCGCGGGGTCAACCAGATGGAGCACCCAAAATGGAACACCTTTGCTAAGGTAAGGTGCAACACTGGATTTCCCGAGCAAACAGTCTTGAATTTAGCGTGCAATAGGGTCAACACGGGCGATAATATTAAAGAGTTGGGCATTTTCTGTATTCGCAAATGCCAAAATCACCGCTGCTGTTTGAATAACCCGTCGCATACTGCACAGAGCTTTGTTGGATTTTCTGATCAACTTAACCCATCAGTCGTAAAGGGGCATTCAGCTTAACCTCTTGCCGCCATGAACTTTTGCAAGCGAGCCAATCCCTCTTCGATGTCCGGTGTGCTGCGCGCATAAGAAAAGCGCAGCATTTGGTGTCCACGGATCAGATCAAAATCAAGACCCGGTGTCACGGCAACACCAGCCCCTTCTAATATTTCTGCAGCCAATGCGCGACTATCATTTGTAATCGCGGACACATCTGCATAAACATAAAACGCACCGTCAGGCGGTGCTATGCGATCGAACCCTGCTTTTGGAAGCCCTTCCAACATCAACAAGCGATTACGCGTATAAACGGCCAAGTTCGCCTGCAGTTCGTCCCCAGCGTCCATCGCAGCAAGGGCCGCAACCTGACTGGCATGGGGCGCACAGATGAACATGTTCTGCGCTATCCGCTCAACCACGCGCACATGATCTTCTGGGACAACCATCCAGCCAACGCGCCAGCCCGTCATGCTAAAGTACTTGGAGAACGAGTTGATAACATAGCATTCGTCGGTCAATTCAAGTGCAGTGACCGCTTTGGCCTCATACTCAATTCCGTGATAAATTTCGTCGCTGATGAATGACGCCTTTTGCGCGGACGCTGCATCAATCAATGCGCCCATTGCAAAGCGATCCAGCATAGTTCCCGTAGGGTTCCCTGGTGAGGCAACCATTAGTCCTGCCAAATCCATTCTCTCGAAATCACCCCCAACCGGCTGCAATCGATTGGCAGGATCAGTTTGTAAATCAACGGGCTGCAAACCCAATGCGTGCAAGATTTGGCGATAACTAGGGTATCCGGGTGCGCCGATACCGACACGGTCCCCACTGTCAAACAGAGCCGTAAATGCCAAAAGGAAGCCGCCAGACGATCCAGGAGTGATCACAACACGTTCAGGGTTTAGATCGACATTGTACCATTCACCATAAAGCTGCGCGATCCGCGCACGCAAAGCTGGCAGACCAAGCGCCACAGTATACCCAAGCGGCCCCTGTTCCATGGCACGTGCCAGAGCATCGGTTGCAACCTTCGGTGCACCAGTGCCCGGTTGCCCAACTTCCATATGGATAATGTGACGTCCTGCATCTTCTGCATGGCGGGCGGCTTCCATCACATCCATCACAATAAAGGGATCAACTTTGGAACGGGTTGATGTTCGCATGAAAAACCTTCCTAGTGTTTCCATGACCTTTCATCGTTTCTTGGCCCGCTCGTCAATAGTCGCCGTCGTCACGGCCACACTGATGGTGCTCACAACCGCCACCGCCCAAGCGCGTGGGTTGTTACGCGACGCCGATGCGGAATATGCGCTTCAACAAATTGCCACGCCAGTTTTGCGCGCAGCGGGCCTTAGCCCAACACGGGTGAAGGTGTTGATCGTCAACGACAGTGGGCTGAATGCCTTTGTCGTGGGCAATGATGCGATCTTTATCAACTATGGCCTGATCAACAAAATGGAGCGTGCCGATATGCTGCAAGGTATCATCGCGCATGAAGCAGCGCATATCGTGAATGGACACATCACACGCCGCCTTAGCAACCTTGAAAATTCGCGCACCATCGCGGGATTTGGAATCGCACTTGCGGTTGCTACAGCTGCTGCTGGTTCAACCGATGGTGCTGTTGGCATCGCGTTGGGAAGCCAAAGTCTCGCGCAGCGGGTTTTCTTTAAGCATACAAGTGCAGAAGAGGCTTCAGCCGACCAATCAGGTGTCCGTTTTTTGCGCAGTGCTGGCATCAGCACCAAAGGCATGTTGGACGTGTTCGAAATTTTTCGCGGCCAAGAGCTGCTCGCCGAAACCCGTCAAGATCCCTACACCCGCAGTCATCCTTTATCACGTGACCGTATCCGTAATTTGCAAGGCTTCGTCGCCTCAGACAAAGGGCCAGTAAAAAGCGAAGCCGATTATTGGTTCGCCCGCCTCAAGGGTAAAATGACCGCCCATACACGCGCCTCTAAATGGACACTGAAGCGTATTGGTGAAACAGGGTACAAAGATGTTGCCCTCTTGCGCGAAGCAGTGGCCCACCACCGTAATTCCAATACAAAAATGGCCCTCAAGGCTATTGATGGTGCCATTGCATTGCGCCCCAAAGACCCGTTTCTACGCGATCAGCGCGGCCAAATCCTGATGGAGACGCGTAATTTCACCGCCGCAACGAACGCATATGCCCGCGCCATAAATCTTGCGCAGCGCAATTCCCTTTTGTTAGCAGGCTATGGACGCGCGCTGCTCGCTTCTGGAAACATCAGCAAAGCGAAATCAGTTCTAGAAAAATCCCGCAGCATCGACTTTCGCGATGGTAGTATGCTGCGCGACCTTGCAGTAGCATATGCCAAATCCAAACAACCAGGCATGGCAGCTCTAACCACTGCAGAAAGTTATGCCATACAGGGGCGCATGGCAGATGCAAAAATTCACTCAAAACGTGCAGTTGAAATACTGCCAAACGGCTCAAGCCCTTGGCAACGCGCACAGGATGTGTTGATTGCTTCTGAACGTGCTACCAAAAAGAGGAAATAGCCCATGCGCCTTACACATCTGCTTTCCGCAGCAGCCTTAGCCTCCACCGTTGCGATTCCTGCGTCAGCACTCGATCTCACAAACATGAGCGATGAAGAACGCGCCATCTTCCGCGAAGAAGTCCGCGCCTACTTGATGGACCAACCCCAAGTGATCATGGAAGCCGTCAACCAGCTCGAAGCACGCCAACAACAACAAGCTGCGCAGGCTGATCTGAGTTTGGTCAGAGACAACGCCGAAGCCCTGTTCAACGATGGGTATTCTTATGTCGGCGGTAATCCTGACGGCGATATCACATTGGTAGAATTCGTAGACTATCGCTGCGGGTACTGCCGCAAGGCGCATACCGAAGTCGCCAAAATGCTTGAAACCGACGGCAATATCCGCTTGATCGTCAAAGAGTTCCCGATTTTGGGCGAACAATCCGTATTGGCATCGCGGTTTGCCATCGCTGTTAAATTGGCCGCCGGTGATGCCGCCTACAAAGCTATCAACGATTCCTTGATGACTTTACCCGGTGAGCTGAACATGATCAGCCTAAACCGTTTGGGCATTACATTCGGACTGGATATGGCCGCCGTTGAAGCGAAAATGAACGGTCCTGAAGTAGCTGAACAGTTGGCAAAAACCAAAGAGCTTGCACAAATTTTACGGATCACAGGCACGCCAACGTTTGTGCTGCAGGACGAAATGCTGCGCGGGTATTTACCCTATGATCAACTGATGATCGTTGTGAATGACAAGCGTAGCTAAACTTTAGCATCCGCTAACGTGCAAGAAAGGGCAGTGAATTCAGTTCACCGCCCTTTTTTCATGTCTAACAATGTGTTGCTGCTTATTCTTCGAGTGATTCAATTTCTGCTTTGGCAATCAATTCTGCACGCGCTTCAACCTGCTCAACGATATGTTCCACCATCGAAGCATTGTCCTGTTTGTGGCTTTGTTCACCCGCCAGATAAACCATGCCAGAACCAGCACCACCGCCTGTGAACCCAACATCTGTCATTAACGCCTCACCTGGTCCATTCACAACACAGCCAATAATGCTGAGGCTCATTGGTGTTTTAATATGGGCCAAACGATCTTCCAAAATCTCAACCGTTTTGATCACGTCAAACCCCTGACGGGCGCATGATGGGCAACTGATGATGTTCACACCGCGATGACGCAGACCCAGTGATTTAAGAATTTCGTAACCGACTTTTACCTCTTCAACCGGATCAGCAGAAAGCGATACACGGATCGTATCCCCGATTCCCATCCAAAGCAGGTTGCCCATGCCAATGGCCGACTTGATTGTTCCAGAAGTCAGCCCCCCTGCCTCAGTGATCCCAAGGTGGATAGGTGCGTCTGTGGCCTCAGCCAACTGTTGGTAAGCCGCAGCCGCCATAAAGACGTCAGAAGCTTTGCAGCTGATCTTGAATTCATGGAAATCATTGTCTTGCAGGATTTTGATGTGATTCAAACCACTTTCGACCATCGCATCAGGGCATGGCTCGCCATGTTTTTCCAACAGCTCTTTCTCAAGGCTACCAGCGTTCACACCAATACGGATAGAACAGTTATTGTCTTTAGCAGCCTTAATGACTTCTTTGATCCGCGTTTCGTCGCCAATGTTGCCTGGGTTAATCCGAAGGCATGCCACCCCCGCCTCAGCGGCCTCAATCCCTCGTTTGTAGTGGAAGTGGATATCGGCAACGATCGGCACAGGGCTTTCGCGACAAATTTCCTTCATCGCCGCAGCGCTTTCAGGGTCAGGCACTGAAACGCGTACAATATCGGCACCAGCCTCAGCCGCTGCTATGATCTGTTTGATCGTAGCAGCAGGATCAGTGGTCAGCGTGTTGGTCATCGTCTGCACAGTGATTGGCGCATCGCCACCAACTGGCACGTTGCCGACCATGATCTGACGACTTTTACGACGGTAAATATTGCGCCAAGGACGAATGTGATTAAGCGACATGAACAAATGACCTTTGCATAACGGAACATTACTTAGAAAATAGAATGCCCAAGGCCCCACCGCAACCGTTAGGGCTAGTATTAATCGTCTTAGATAGAGAAGAAGCGAAGAAAGGCTTAATTGGCCTTACACGGAAGTGCCGCAAGTGGATCTATCGCTGAAAGATCAGCAAACATACGACCTAATGTTGTTTCGCTGGTTACAGGTGCTGGTTCGTACAATGCAGCCAAGGCTGTTTGTTCCAGTGGTAGATTAGATGTCACACTTCCGGGCGCACCAACAGGACCGTAGCAATCGCCAGACAACGCGAAATAGATCGCGCCACTTTCGCCAGTCCGCAGTGTTGAAGGTTCGACAGTGGCTGGCACTGTCCAAGTATCGCCTTTCTCCATCACGGCCTCATAGATCACAGTGCCCTCAGCAGACCGGACACGCACCCATGATGGATAGGCCGCAACCATTTGCAATGCAGGTGCAGGACCTTCAACAACCTGTGGCACAGCAATATCGTTGGCCTCAACCAAAGCACCGTTGATGCCAGCGATTAGGTTAACGTCTGTGTCGTTGAACACTGGCGTTGTGAAGCTGCCAATAGAACGTGGATCAATGTTTGCGATCGGTGCATCACGGGCAACAAGCACTGGCACATCTAAAGCCTGAGGGCGGTACAAACGATCAAGCGCATTGCCACGTGGATCGTCCAGAACTTGTGGAGCGGCCGAATTTACAACCTCAGCAGAAGGCTGTGTAATCGAAGCACCGTTCAACGGATCAAGATCTGCCAAAACGACTGGTGTTTGATCGACAGGTGAAACTTGCACACGCTGCACTTCTCGCAAAACAGAATACCCACCGAAACCAATCGCACCAATCAGAGCCAACAGAACGACCATTGATCCAATTGCGCCCGGTTCAATCCGCGAAAGGAATGTTTCACCCATTGGAACAAATGGCGTGTTCGGACTTGAAAAGATGTCCCCGACCGCGACACGGGTCAAGCGATCTTCGCGGGCCGGCTTATTAACCACAGATGCTTTAGAGGACATGCCGTGGGCAACAGAAAACCCGCTCTCGTCGCAAAACGCAGCAAACGCATTGTCAGGATCCATATTCAAATAACGAGCATAAGAGCGGACGTAGCCAGCAATGAAACCGGGTGTGTCAAATACTTCAGGATCTGCATTTTCGATAGCAGCGATGTAGCTGGCTTTGATGCGCAATTCGCGTTGAACATCAAGAAGACTTTTGCCAAGAGTCGCCCGCTCACCACGCATCATGTCTCCAAGCCGTAGCTCGAAGTCATCAAACGCTTTCGGTTCGACTTTTTCGTCGATGATCTTGGAGAATCTCCGACCGATCATAACACTGCCCCATAAAAAAATTTTACGTCGAATTCGCCCAAGCGATTCTAGTATGTTCTTTTCTTATCGCAGATGTAGCATAGCGCAACGTAATTTGCACTACACAGGCATTCTAACCTGCTAACTCGGCACGATTCAGCGCACAGTGGGACCACAGGGCGTCCATTGCTTTGACCAGAGCATCCATTTCAAGCGGACCATGGACTGGCGAAGGTGTGAAACGCAGTCGCTCGGTGCCACGTGGCACGGTTGGGAAGTTGATCGGCTGAACGTAAATGCCGTGCTCTTCAAGCAGCATGTCAGACAGCAATTTAGTGTGAACAGGATTGCCTACCAATAAAGGGACAATGTGGCTGCCATGATCGATGATCGGCAGACCTAACCCCTTGAGACGTAATTTTAAGATATTAGCTTGCAATTGCTGGCTATCGCGCAACTCTTGGGCTGCTTTAAGGTGTTTTACAGATGCCGCAGCACCAGCCGCAACGGCTGGCGGCAGCGAAGTTGTAAAGATAAAGCCAGGCGCATAAGAGCGGATAGCATCACACATTTTCGAACTTGCCGCGATATAACCGCCCAAAACGCCATATGCTTTTGCCAACGTACCGTTAATAATATCGAGGCGGTGCATCAGGCCATCACGCTCAGCAACACCTGCCCCGCGCGGTCCATACATGCCCACAGCGTGCACTTCGTCGATGTAAGTCAGGGCGCCAAACTCGTCCGCAAGGTCACAAATCGCTTCAATCGGACCAAAATCGCCATCCATTGAATAGATTGATTCGAACGCAATAATCTTTGGTAAAGCAGGGTCGTCAGCCGCCAACAACTCGCGCAAGTGCGCAACATCGTTGTGACGGAAAACACGCTTAGCACCACCATTACGGCGCACGCCCTCAATCATTGAGGCGTGGTTCAAAGCATCTGAATAAATGATCGCGCCAGGAAACAGTTTAGGCAAAGTGCTCAGGGTAGCGTCGTTCGCGATGTAGGCACTTGTGAAAAGCAAAGCACCTTCTTTGCCATGCAAATCCGCCAATTCAGCTTCAAGACGTTTGTGATAAACGGTTGTACCGGAAATATTGCGTGTCCCACCAGAGCCAGCACCAGTGGCATCAATGGCTTCGTGCATCGCATCAATCACGACAGGATTTTGACCCATGCCAAGATAATCGTTGCCACACCAAACAGTTATGTCTTTTTTGGTCCCGTCTTCACGGGTCCACTCAGCATGAGGGAATTGACCGTTTTGGCGTTCGATATCGACAAAGGTGCGGTAGCGCCCTTCTTCGTGCAAACGTTCAATCGCTAGGTCTAGCTGTTCGGTATAGTCCAAGACATTGCTCCGTGCCGTCATCCTCATGTACGCTCTAATATAACCTCTTTTCTGTCCATTCAATGCACATAAATGTGCGCAGATGGTCGCAGCCATGTGCGTTGGGGCTGGACAGCAAGTTTGCAGCATATACGCTATCTATTAAATATGCTTTCATTACAATATCCGGAGCCTTTCCATGAGCCTAAATAAAGTTCTTTCCAAGATCGACGCAGATCTTCCTAACGCGACAGAACGCCTGCTGGAACTGCTGCGTATCCCATCAATTTCGACCGATCCAGTCTTTGCAGATCATTGCCAAACCGCAGCAGATTGGTTGGTCGCTGACCTTCAAAGCCTTGGTGTCCCAGCCACAAAACGCCAAACACCGGGCCATCCAATGGTGGTTGGACATGTAGACGGCGAAGGGCCACACATCCTTTTCTATGGACATTATGATGTACAACCCATTGATCCTATTAACCTTTGGGACAACGATCCTTTTGACCCACAGATAGAAGACACCGCCAAAGGCAAGGTTATTCGCGGTCGCGGTTCATCCGACGACAAAGGTCAGTTAATGACATTTGTCGAAGCCTGTCGTGCGTGGAAAGAAGTGAATGACAATTTACCGTGCCGCATAACGTTTTTCTTTGAAGGCGAAGAAGAGTCAGGGTCACCGAGCCTTGTGCCCTTTATGCACGAAAACGCGGACGAGCTGCGCGCCGACATTGCTCTGATCTGTGATACAGGCCTGTTTGAAAGCAAAACTCCCGCGATTGTAACCATGTTGCGCGGTCTACTGGGCGAAGAGTTCAGCATCACCGGCCCAACATCGGACCTACATTCGGGCATGTACGGCGGGATTGCGATGAATCCAATCCGCGTAATGTCCAATGTCGTTGCATCCCTTCACGATGAAAACGGGCGCGTTACAATCCCTAACTTCTACGATGGAGTTCAAGACCTTTCCGACGAATTGGAAGCACAATGGCAGGGCCTCGCGTTTGACCACGCCACCTTCTTGGGTGATGTAGGGCTATCCAAACCAGCGGGCGAACAAGATCGCACGCCACTTGAAATGATCTGGTCACGCCCAACCTGCGAAGTGAACGGTATCTGGGGTGGCTATACTGGTGAAGGCTTCAAAACCGTGCTGCCATCAAAAGCAAACGCCAAGATCAGCTTTCGTTTGGTCGGGGATCAAGATCCAGACGCCATTCGGGCCAACTTCCGCCAAATGGTGCAGGACCAACTGCCCGAAGACTGTAGCGTAGAATTTCACGGCCACAGCTCTGGCAGCGCATCAGTAACCGAAACCACTGCCCCTGCCTTTGAACAAGCGCGCGCGGCTCTGACAACAGAATGGGGTATTCAAGCTGCATATATTGGATGTGGTGGTTCAATCCCTATCGCGGGGCACTTCCAAAACATCTTGGGCACGACACCGATGTTGGTTGGGTTTGGCAAAGACGATGATGCCATCCATTCACCAAATGAAAAATACGACCTGTCCAGCTTCCACCATGGCATTCGCTCATGGGCACGCATCTTGGACGCTTTGACCTAAGACATAAAAAACGGAGTTGGGGACTGCTCCCTACTTCACAACACTATGATATTTAAGAGAACTGCGCGTATGTGCGCCACTTTTCAACGAGTGCTGGGAAAGTGGCGCGGTTGACGGGACTCGAACCCGCGACCCTCGGCGTGACAGGCCGATACTCTAACCAACTGAGCTACAACCGCGCATATGGGCGGGATAGACCGCCTTCACAGGGGCGTCAATAAAAAACGACTCCCCTGTGAAAATTCATTCAGATCAGCGTGATAGACAACTTGCTTGACGAGCCAATTCTTCGATCTCGTCCCATTTGCCAGCGTTGACCAAATTGTTTGGTGCAACCCAGCTGCCGCCAGCACATACAACATTGGACAGCGCCAAATACTTGGCAGCGTTTGTTGGGTTGATGCCGCCAGTTGGGCAGAATGAAATCTGTGGAAGTGGACCACCAATGCCTTTGATCGCGTCAACGCCACCCGCAGCCTCAGCTGGGAAGAACTTAAGCATATCATAGCCACGCTCGAGAAGGCCCATCGCTTCAGACGCAGATGTAGCACCCGGCAAGATTGGCAGATCAGCCGCCTCACATGCGTCTAGCAATGTATCTGTTGCACCCGGCGACACCCCAAAAGTTGCGCCAGCCGCTTTAGCGGCTGCGACGTCTGCGGGTGTAATCAATGTCCCTGCCCCAACATGGCCACCCTTAACAGTCGCCATCGCAGCGATCACATCAAGTGCCGCAGGTGTACGCAATGTCACCTCAAGGACCGGCAAACCGCCGCGCACCAGCGCCTCGGCCAATGGAATAGCATGTGCGACATCATGGACGACCAACACAGGGATGATTGGGGCCAATTCACATAAGGCGCGTGTACCAGCAGAACGGGATTGAACTGTCATATCTTAAACTCCAAATACGCTGGCACCTGCTTCAGCAGGACCAACAGCAGAACGAAACACTTCGAACATTTCGCGACCAGTACCAGAATGGTTCGCAGTGAGGTCAACCTGTGCCGGGGCGCGTTTTAGCACACCCTCCGTCAGGATTGCCAATGTGCCCTCAACCGCATCAACACGCAGCATGTCGCCGTCGTTAATATAGGCGATTGGCCCACCGTCTAGGGCTTCTGGGCACACGTGAATTGCAGCAGGCACCTTACCAGATGCACCAGACATGCGTCCATCCGTGACCAACGCAACCTTTTTGCCTTGGCCCTGAAGGATCGCTAGCATTGGTGTCAAGCTGTGCAGCTCTGGCATACCGTTGGCTTTCGGGCCTTGGAAACGCACAACAACGATTGTATCACCAGTGAACTCACCAGCTTTAAACGCTGCTTTTACTTCATCTTGACCGTGGAATACACGCGCTGGCGCTTCGATCATACGGTGCTCTGAGGCCACGGCAGAAATCTTCATAACGCCGGTACCAAGGGAACCAGACAACCGCTTAAGGCCACCTGTTTCTTGGAACGGCTCTTCTAGCGTGCTGATGATCTTAGTATTCAGGCTCACGGACGTGCCCTCGCGCCATACCAGTTCGCCATTATCCATGAACGGCTCCTGAGTATAGTTATGCAGACCAACGCCAGCGACAGTTTTTGTATCTGGGTGCAGCAAGCCACCGCGCAGCAATTCACCAATCAAGTATCCCAAACCGCCAGCCGCGTGGAAGTGGTTCACATCCGCTAAACCGTTTGGATACACACGTGCCAACAATGGCACCAAATCAGAAATTTCAGAAAAGTCTTCCCAATCAAGGACGACGCCACCCGCACGCGCCATAGCCACCAAGTGGATCAACAAGTTGGTCGATCCACCTGTCGCCATCAAACCAACGATGCCGTTTACGTAGGCTTTCTCATCTAGGATCTCACACACAGGGGTATAGTTGTCGCCCAACGCACTTAGCGAAAGTGCGCGTTTTGCACCCTCGGCTGTCAATGCAGCGCGCATTTCAGTGTTAGGCGTAACAAAGCTGGAACCGGGCAAATGAAGGCCCATAAATTCCATCAGCATCTGGTTGGTGTTGGCGGTACCATAGAAGGTACATGTACCCGGACCGTGATATGCGGCCATTTCGGCCTCCATCAATGCGTCACGGCCAACTTCGCCTGCAGCGAATTTCTGACGTATTATGGCTTTATCATCATTTGCCAAACCACTGGTCATTGGCCCCGCAGGAACAAAGACGGCTGGCAAGTGACCAAAAGCCTGCGCACCAATGACCAAACCTGGAACGATCTTGTCGCAGACACCTAAATATGTGGCCGCATCAAAGGTGTTGTGGCTTAGCGCGATGCCCGCGGCCATTGCGATAAGGTCACGTGAAAACAGGCTAAGCTCCATGCCCGCCTCGCCCTGCGTCACACCATCACACATTGCCGGAACGCCACCAGCAACCTGCGCAGTACCACCAACAGAACGTGCAGCTTCACGCATCACTGCTGGAAAGTGCTCAAACGGTTGGTGCGCAGAAAGCATGTCATTAAAGGCTGTGACGATACCAAGGTTGCCACCGATACCCGCCGCCAACTCGTTTTGATCTTCACCAGCAGCAGCAAAAGCGTGAGCCTGCCCACTGCAAGATAAGTGACCGCGCGAGGGTCCTTTTGTCTGCGCCGCCTTCATGCGCGCCATATATTGGCCTCGGCTTGTCGCACTGCGGACAACAATTCTATCGGTCACAGATTTTAGTGTGGCATGTATCGACATTTTTGGACTCACTTTAGCAAATTAATGTTAGCGCTAACTATTTATTGGGTGCCTAGACGAACAATATGCAACAATCAACTTAAAAACTGATTTTTTTGCTGGTATGAAAGTATTATAAGGAAATTAACAATGGCGCGGTTGACGGGACTCGAACCCGCGACCCTCGGCGTGACAGGCCGATACTCTAACCAACTGAGCTACAACCGCGCATCATTGTTGTGGGGTTAATAGGTCCACATTTAAGGCGCGTCAAGCGGACAAATCAACAAAATCGAAGGTTTTTCAAATGACTCTATTTTGATATTCTGAACCCAACAAGTCACTCAAAAGGATAGGCCATGAGCACGTTTAGCGAAGATTTATTTTTAAAGGGGTTAGAGCAGCGCCAATCGACCCTTGGCGCAGAATATGTCGAAGGTAACTTGGCAGCCGCCGATGACTTTACCCGCCCCTTTCAAGAGGCCATGACTGCATGGTGTTGGGGTTTTGGCTGGGGCGACGATGTGATCGACGCCAAAACCCGTTCGATGATGAACCTATCGATGATCGGTGCATTGGGTAAAATGCATGAATGGGAGTTACACCTGCACGGCGCAATCAACAACGGCGTTTCTAAAGAAGAAGTTCGTGCGATCATCCACGTCATCGCCATCTACTGCGGCGTCCCTCAAGGAGTTGAGTGCTTCCGCATCGCGCGTAAAGCATTTCAAGACATCGAAGCTGCTGTCCAAACTTAACACCATTATGTGCGCGCTTTGCAAAACAGTGTGCGCACATCCGGCGATGGTAAATAAGCGCTTGGAACGCCCCAGGAGCGCGACGTGTTGGTAGAACTATTGTTTGGAAAAAATGGTGGGTCGTGAGAGGCTCGAACTCCCGACATCTTCGGTGTAAACGAAGCGCTCTACCAACTGAGCTAACGACCCGTAGGGCGTTTACTAGACAAAGCTTTAGACGGACGCAAGCCTAAGATAGACGTTTTTGCACACCATTTTTCAAATGATACACAACACCCTGCCCACCAGGCATTTTGGACATGCCGTTCCGCCCAAGCCCCAACACGGTTGAACGCAACATGCGGGATGTAATCCCATGCGTCACCAATACGCTAGGCCCCTGTAAAGACGATATAAATTTTATACAACGGGCCTCAAGTGCGGCAAACCCCTCACCGCCCGGAGCCCGCTCATACAGCTCTAATGCGCCATCAGGGGTTTCTTCAAATTCATCTGGGGACGCGAGCTCAGACCGCAAACGCCCCTTCCATTCACCAACTTCAATCTCTCGTAGACGCGGATCAGTATGAATATTATCGACCTGACGGGCCAAAGCAATCGCCGCCGTTTCGAATGCCCTGCCCTGTGGGCTGCACATAATCACGAATCCACTCAAATCAATCTGGGACAGAATCGCAGCCTGACGTTCAGCTTGCTCTTTCCCAAGCGGTGTTAATGGTGAATTAAGACCACCCTGCATCCGACCCTCAGAGTTCCAAAACGTTTCGCCATGTCGCAATACATAAATTTCTGGGTACATCTGTGGGCTCCTTTTCGCGCGTGCTCATTCAAAGCACGTAAGCCAAAAAAAGAAAACAGCCCCGGCGAGCAGTAGCGGCTTAATTCATTTGAATTGGAATTGCCGATTCAGCAGCTTCCGGCATGTCAGCCGCATCATCGGAGTCGTTGTCCGCGCTGTCCGACCCTTCTGATCCCAAAGACTGACGAGCTTTTGTCACCAAAACACGACCATTTCCCATCAGCTGTTCACGACATACTTTGACCTTGCCAAATTGCTGTCGGCTCAATTCACGTGCTACAACCACAGCCTTACCCAAGATCACCAAAGGCGCTTCGCGCAATCGGCTTGGCATTTTTTTTATTCAAGCCAAAACGTTCAGAAACTAGGTCGATCAATTTTTTTTGCGCATTACCGGACGGCTCACAACGAGCTGTGGGCCGTCGACCACAACTGGCGATGCAGATGTTGCAATCGGTGCTTCAACTGCAGCTTGTACCGCATTCTCTTGATCTGTTGTTTGTTAGAATACTACTGGTGTTTTTGACTTAAGCTAGAAATGACAAAAGTTAGGTAACAAATCATAATACTTAGCGGCAGATGCAAAAAAAGCGGCTCATTACATGAGCCGCCCTTTTATTATCATCTAGCCCTTAGTGCGCAGTAGCACTTGGCACAGTGACAGCAGCCGCTGCGGACGCCGCCGCCTCTTCTGCTGCTTCATCCCAGTGGATGGATTCAGGTTCCGACACCAACGCGTATTTCAAAACTTCAGATACATGCGTCACAGGAATGATCTTCAATCCCTCTTTCACATTGTCTGGAATCTCGGCCAAGTCTTTCCCATTCTCTTCGGGAATAAGAACTGTTTTGATCCCACCGCGCAGCGCGGCCAACAACTTCTCTTTCAAGCCACCAATCGGCATCGCATTGCCACGCAAGGAAACCTCACCTGTCATGGCGATATCTTTGCGCACAGGAATACCTGTCAACACAGACACAATAGATGTCACCATCGCCAAGCCAGCAGATGGACCATCTTTGGGCGTCGCGCCATCTGGGACGTGAACGTGGATATCAAGCTTATCAAACTTAGTTGGCTTAACCCCAATCTTAGGGCTGATCGAACGCACATAGGATGACGCTGCTTCAATCGACTCCTTCATCACATCACCAAGCTTACCAGTCGTTTTCATCCGCCCTTTACCAGGCAATTTCAACGCCTCAATATGCAACAGATCACCACCAACGGATGTCCATGCCAAACCAGTTACCACACCAACTTGGTCGTGCTGTTCAGCCAATCCATAGCGGTATTTTTTGACACCCAAGAAATTGTTCATGTTTGCAGCAGAAACAACGACGCTGGTTTCTTCCTTTTTGATAATCTTGGTCAACGACTTACGTGCCGTTTTACCAATCTCACGCTCAAGATTACGAACGCCAGCTTCACGGGTGTAATAGCGGATGATGTCGGTTAATCCGTCATCAGTCAGCTCATACTCACCTTTTTTCAGGCCGTGGTTGTTGGTCTGCTTTGGCAACAAGTGCTGCTTGGCGATCTCGTGTTTTTCGTCCTCTGTGTAACCTGCCAACGGAATGATCTCCATGCGGTCCATCAATGGACCAGGCATATTATAGCTGTTGGATGTGGTTAGGAACATCACATCAGATAGGTCATATTCGACCTCTAGATAATGATCCACAAAGGTAGAGTTCTGTTCCGGATCCAAGACTTCCAACATTGCAGATGCAGGGTCGCCGCGGAAATCTTGGCCCATTTTGTCGATTTCATCCAACAATATCAGTGGATTACTAGTCTTTGCTTTCTTCAAAGCTTGAATGATCTTACCCGGCATCGAGCCAATGTAGGTACGACGGTGACCACGAATCTCGCTTTCGTCGCGCACACCACCAAGAGAGATACGAATAAACTCACGACCCGTGGCTTTAGCCACAGATTTACCAAGCGATGTCTTACCAACACCGGGAGGACCAACCAAACACATGATCGGGCCTTTCATCTTAGTAGAGCGTTGCTGCACAGCCAAATACTCAACGATGCGTTCTTTAACTTTTTCCAGACCATAGTGATCATCGTCCAAGATTTTCTGCGCGCGAACTAAGTCCTTCTTCACGCGGGATTTGACACCCCACGGAACTCCCAGCATCCAATCTAGATAGTTGCGGACAACAGTGGCTTCAGCAGACATAGGTGACATATTCTTAAGCTTCTTAACTTCAGATTCGACCTTTTCACGGGCCTCTTTGCTAAGCTTGGTTGCGCTGATCTTCTCGTTCAGCTCGTCCATCTCGTTCTTGCCGTCTTCGCCGTCACCCAACTCTTGCTGGATCGCTTTCATCTGTTCGTTCAGATAATACTCACGCTGCGTGCGTTCCATCTGTGTTTTCACGCGGGTTTTGATCTTCTTCTCAACCTGCAGAACAGACATCTCGCCTTGCATCAGGCCATAGACCTTCTCGAGTCGTTCAGAGATACTGAGTGTCTCAAGCAAGTCTTGTTTCTGCTCAACTTCGATCCCTAGGTGACCCGCGACCAAATCAGCCAGTTTTGACGGCTCGTCAGATTCACCAACGGCGGCCAAAGCCTCTTCAGGAATGTTCTTTTTAACTTTTGAATAGCGCTCAAACTCGTCTTCAACCGTACGCAATAGCGCCTCAGTTGTGGCCACATCACCGGGCATCTCAGTCAGATACTCTGCGCGGGCTTCAAAGAAGTCGTCATTGTCTAAGTATTCTGTGATTTCCACGCGGCCGTGGCCCTCGACCAGCACTTTAACCGTGCCGTCTGGCAACTTCAGCAACTGCAAGACATTGGCCAAAACACCAGTTTTAAAGATACCACCGCTTTGCGGATCATCTTCAGAGGGATCAGTTTGGCTGGACAGCAAGATTTGCTTATCATCGGCCATAACCTCTTCAAGGGCGCGTACTGATTTTTCGCGACCCACAAAAAGCGGCACAATCATGTGTGGAAACACAACAATATCGCGCAAAGGCAATACGGGGTAGGATGTGTTAAGTGGCTCTTGCATGCTCAATTCCTTAATCTGGCAAGGCGGCGCGGTCCCTAATCTAGGCAACCAGTGGCCGTCTCCTGTTTCGACTGTACTAAGTGTAGGTCTTATATGCCTGTTTCAAGGGCAAAAGTGACGTGATCCTCAGTGAGGCGCGATGGGATCAGCAAACTTGTTGGCATTTTCCTGAGGTTTTATAGGGGTTCGATGTCGCCTTGTGCACGCCCGTCATGAAAATCTTTTTGCCATGTTCCAAAGGTACCAGCCCCAATCGCATCCCGCATTCCCTGCATAATATCCTGAAAATATTGCAAGTTATGCCATGTTAGCAACATACCCGAAATCATTTCATTGCTGCGAAACACGTGGTTCAAATAAGCGCGACTATAATTAGAACATGCAGGACAGCTGCAGTTCTCATCAAGTGGGCGCGGATCATCTGCGTGACGTGCA
>Ga0206126_10003097_pt1 | contig 17117 bp, 21 predicted proteins | sample Helgoland_Spring_5_FD_148621 | JGI IMG/M metagenome (GOLD analysis project Ga0206126, IMG submission 148621) | Pelagic subsurface seawater microbial communities from Kabeltonne, Helgoland, North Sea - Helgoland_Spring_Bloom_20160412_1 | ecosystem: Environmental > Aquatic > Marine > Epipelagic ...
GGACTACTACTACGAGAGGACTACTACTACGAGAGGACTACTACTACGAGAGGACTACTACTACGAGAGGATGGTGCGTATGTGTTTATATTTTTTAAGGGGATGGTCTACAATTGTGGACCAGGCGGCGAGATTGAGAATAAAACCAATCGTTAGGAGCCAACTAATATTGAGTTGAATAAATAAAACACAAAATAAAAAGAATTTTTTGCTTCCATGGCGCAACTGGTTAGCGCGTTCGACTGTTATTTGTCACTTTTGTGGCAAAGAGTCATCGAGAGGCTGTGAGTTCAAGTCTCACTGGAAGCGTTTTTCTTTTTATCATATCAAAAAAGGTTAACTAATATATTTTAGTTAACCTTTTTAAAAAGTTTATTTAATAACTTTTGTTAAAAGTTTATTTAATAACTTTTGTTAAAAGTTTATTTAATAACTTTTGTTAAAAGTTTATTTAATAACTTTTGATTAAACTTTTGTTAAAAGTTTATTTTGTTAAAAGTTTATTTTCCAAATGCTTATAATTTTCCAAATGCTTATTAGCAATATCATCTTTACTTTGTCCCTCATAAAGAACAGCCAAATGCGCATCAAGCAATGCTTGACTCAAACGCATCCCATCAGTATCACAAAAATCGCCTAAAATCCGTCCAAATTTATCACGGTCGTCATCCATATCGACAATTAATTCAAATACTTTGTCAGTACACCATTCAATAACGAATGTCTTTGCCATTAACCCGTGCTGTTTTTCTCTCTCATCCCGTGTTCGTAATTCTGGTGTATCTATTCCACTAATTCGCAACCGCTGGTTTTTCAAAACTACACCAAATCCAAGTTCAATATCAAGATCAACAGAGTCCCCGTCAATGACACGATTTAATACGATACCAAATTTTCTCTCTCTCATCCTAATACTATAACTATATCTAATAGTTTATTTATAACATAGCTTCCTTAACAATTTTTACATTACTTGCTGGTAATGTATCATTAACAGGTTGTTTTTTACGCGATAGAGTAACTAAACACTCGCCCATACACGCTAATAATTTACGTTTAGTTTTACGGTTTAATTCAAATTGTCCTTTTGATGCGTCAATAATCATATCGATGGTGGTTTCTAATGACCCGCCTCCAATAATCGAACGCAATAAATTCTTTTTATCTTTATCAAGACTAGATTTCTCTACTAAGAAAGCGAGTACTTTTAATACAATATTTTTTTTCTCAGACCCTTTAACATTTTCATCACGTATTAATTCTACACATTCCATTGCTATTCGTAAAATTTTCATCAAGGATGACTGGTCATTCATTTCAATACCATTGGTTTTCATCATACTTTGTACCTGTGAAAGTACAATTTCAAAATAATTAGCATTGGTCATTTATGTGGGGTATACCTTTTGGTGAGAAATAAATTGTTGAGGAGAAGTATAAAGATGAATCGTCCTCCATCACCACATCCAAGACGTTTAAAAACAATCTATGAAGAAGAAAAAATGAACAAAAATATAACACAGGATATCGTGTCCATTTTATTCAAAGAAGTTAACGAACTTCGCGATATTGTTAAAAAACTTGAAGAAGAAATAAACGCACTCAAACAAAGATAATTAATAACAAATGAATTGAATTATTAATTATCTTTGTTTATTGTAATAGAATGTCTATTGTAGCATTAAAACGACGTGCTAAACTAATTAATAATCAGTCAGGTAAGGATCCAAATGCCCGGATGATTATTCGTGGACCAAACCAAGTGCCTGTTATATCTACTGGTGGCGGTTTTTCCCTTAATGGTCAATACCGTAATATTGGTTATATAGGAAAAAATTCTCTACAATCGATTGGTGGAACACGCATGAAATCAGGTACAACAGAATGGAAAGGAACAGGAGGATGTTGTGGAAATTACCCACAAGATGTTTCTCCAAACAATCATTGTTGTACAGATCAAACTCATACTATTAAGCCATCGACATTAAACACAAAGGGTATGTTAGCTACAAAATATCGCTGGACAAAGCGCAATATTCCTGCTTCTAATTTTACCGATAATGGAGCAACAGAAGCTCCTGCTAATAATCAAGTTCAAGAAATATATAACAACTGGGTATCGACAGAAAGCGGACACTATAACGTAAAGAAATCTTCACAACAATACACAGAAAATTTAGCAGCCACAGTTGCTTATAAGTATCCTAATAAACAAGATGGTGGTATAAATACAACAGTTAGAGATTCAACTGGAAAATGTGGGAAAGGACACCATATTGGAGGTAAATATGTTGCTCCAAGAAAATATGCTAAGTTTTTGAATTTTGCTGGTTCATCAAGTCGTGCCATCGACGGAGCAATTGCCAAACGTGCTTCCCTGTTTCCAAAAGGTTATGATAAATCATTTCCATACTATACACATGCGAATCAATGCTTGTCACAGGCAAGACAGGGGGATGATCCTAATGTATTACGAAATTATTATTTTGATGAAAACAACACCACTGTTTTTGAATGTCCATTAAGATAATGTGAAAATATTTAAAAATACATAATTAAATTAAATTAACTATGTATAGGTTACTTGCTCCAAGAATTAGAACTCTTGTCACTTCGCCAATTCGTAGAACGAAAGAATATCTTCCGAATGAAGAATGGATAGAGAGAACTAACTCACCAAGTTCGGAGTAACAAAGACAGCCATCGAACAAATGGGAGAAATTGTCTACATTGAATTTAGCGCCGAACCAAATCAAGAATTAAAAGAGGGAGACGACTTAGTAGTGGTCGAAAGTGTAAAATCTGTGCAAGTGATTACAGCCCCCTTTGATTGTATTATTGCGGAAAACAATGTCGAACTAGAAAATGATTTGGAACCCATCAATAGAGACGCAGAAACTGAAAACAGTTGGCTTGTGAAACTAGAATAAAAATTGAATAATTAAACATACACTATATAATACCATATATATATAGTGTATAATGAATGAAGAGCAGCCAGAGCACTTTTATGAACTGAAACTTTTCACTGAAAATTCGGCACTGAAAAAAAGGTACTACGATAGCATGAAAAGCCACAATAATGCTTACCACGCAGACACTCACCCAGACTCTGGTTTTGACCTTTTCAACCCAGAAAAAGAGCTAACATTTCCCGCACACTCAACCACAAAATTGGATATGGAAGTCGTTGGTGTAATGATTTATCATACATATGATAAGGAAAAACCTGTTGGATACACAGTCTATTCACGGTCAAGCACACCTCTCAAAACACCACTTCGTTTGGCGAACAATGTAGGCATTATTGACAGCGGATATCGTGGCAATTTGGGCGCTATTCTTGATAATGTTTCCGGCACAGATTTTGAACTGTGTGATTCCAATACAGACCGCTTTATTCAGATTTGCGCTCCCAATCTTGAACCCTTTTTGGTATCCATCGTAGATACCCGTGAAGAGTTGGGTAAAACCCGTCGCGGTTCAGGTGGGTTTGGGTCTACGAACAAATAAAAAATCTCTCAATTACATAAGCATAAATATTTTTTTCAAATATGTCAATATCAATAGAAATCGATGAAGAACACGAAAGTGAGACCAAAATCGGAAACGATGATGATGATGTAAAACAATTCCGCAAAAAGTGGGGTAAACCGGATGCTATAAGTATTCAAGAAATAAGTATACAACATTTAGAAACGACGCCCACTAGTTTACCATTTAAACCATCAGTTAAAAATCACGATGAAATTTACGGCGAATTCGAAGAAAACAAAGTAACATATAAAGATGTTGAGCGCGAAATAAATGATACCTATTTAGATGAGAATCATAGCTTTTCGTCGTCATTAGATATTTTAGCGAGCTATTTGAAAGGTCAAAAAATAATTTATATGGAGGCGAAGACTTATGCCGATACATATTTGAATTTTTTGATGTTGCCGGCTATTGCTCTGTCAGCGGCGGCGTCTGTTATTATTCAAGCCACAGAATGTACACTGTGGGGAGAAACTCTTATTTCAGCAATCAATGCCTTTTTAGCATTTCTTCTCGCTTTGGTGAATTATTTAAAACTGGATGCCTCAGCGGAAGCACACAAAATATCATCACACCAATATGACAAACTTCAATCCAGTGTAGAGTTTCTTTCAGGTAAGGTGTTGTTATTCCGGAATTCGATAAATGAAAACGAGAGCTTCGCGAATCAGACAAATATAGAAACGGAAGTCATTAACAAACTGATGGATGTGGAAAAGAAAATAGCGGAAATAAAAGAGACAAATCAGTTTATTATTCCTAAGTCTATTCGCATAAAATATCCAGTCATTTACAATACGAATGTTTTTTCTATTATAAAAAAAATAGATGATTACAAGAAGAAAGTTATGACTAAGTTAAAACATTTAAAAAATGAATTAGCATGGATATATGAAATTCAGAAAAAACAACACGGATGTGGCAAGGAGATGTCGCGCGATTATAAATTCAAGGTGATGACTTTATTTCGTGAGAAACAGAAGTTACTAAACGAGATTTTATTGCTTAAATCCGGGTTTTCTATTATAGATCAGATGTTTCGTCAAGAGATAATGAATGTAGAAAAACAACGATATGGAAGACTTAAAAACATATTGTGTTTTTGTCGTCCGCGTCCTAAGTTCGTGGATTATTTGGAATATTCGCAAAAATCAACAAGGTTTCGTCAAAAGGTACTCATTGATCCCGAAAAGATGAATCCATTTATAATGCGCTTAATGGATCCATTCAAAAATGAAGAAACTGTGGAACAAACAATTAACAATTTAGAAACTTTATGGTTCTCCACAGAAGAACAAGATTGGATAAATGCTAAAAATGAGACAATGGTCTAAAATGTTCCACGACACGAAGAACATCCTCTATGTTTACCTTGTAAATTTTTTTTCATATTTTTAAAATCGATTGGTGTTGCTAATTGTGGTGATTGATATATATTCTTAGAGACTTTCAATAATTTATTATTATTAGCTACATTACTAGTGACATAATTATTTTTGGAAAATCCTTTCATTTGAAACCGCATTTATTTTATTTTATATAATAGCAATAAAATAAAAATAATTTATTAGCACGAAGCCGGACAACATCTGAAACGAATACTGTTAACCTTCTGATATTTGTTATTTTCAACAATACATTGTCCCAAAGGAGCTCTGTTACCAAGTGTTTGTGGACAACCTTCCTGAATAGCGGCAGCAGTTCTACGTCTTAGATATCTATCATATGAATTATGTTTAATATCGACACCAGCAGCTCTTCCAACACCATGAGCCTGAACACGATCACTCTGTTGATGCCATGTAAATGTATTATCATTTAATCCCCTTATTCTCTGAGCACCAACAGTAGCGGCACCTTTCTGTAATAAGACGTTAGATGACTGTTGTCTAGTAGCATATTGGAAACGGACCTGAATTTCTAAATATTGTTGTGAATTCTGAACTAATCTTGGTCTACTATTTGATTGTACGAATCCATCACCAGCAGGCTGTCTGGTAACATCATATAATCCATTTCTATAACGGCAATTTTCAAAATTGGCAATACCACATTTATTATTACCAGTTCTAAGTCTTTGAGAACGAGTTGACATGTTTATATTAATATTATAAAAATAAATGCGCGAATAAAAATTGATTAACAATAATATTGGTAAATATTAACTATACAAGACAAAATGGATGAGATTTTGGTTCTTCTCAAACAAATGAATGATAGGATGGAGCGAATAGAAAGTGAACTATTAGCACTAAAAGGAAATCATAAACCACTAACTACAAAAGATTTCGTTCAGGAGTTAAACAAATGTCCTGGTACAGAGTTTGGGTTTTGGGTAAGCAAAATAGAAATAACAACTAGTCATTTAAAGAGTCTTCTCTCTGAGAAGAAAAATATGATTTACATTGAAATATTGAGAGAACATTTACAAAAAAATGAAAATAACAGTTTGCGCGTTTTTACGAATAAAAATAACAGCATTTTCGTTTTTAAGGATAATAACTGGAAACTTATGTCAAGTAGTGAAAATGATGAGTTTGTTAAAACCTTATATCAAAAGGTAGCAAGTCTTAATAATAAAAGCAAAGACGATGATCTAGGTATGAAGCAAAACATGTTATATCTAGATCGAATGAAAAAAATAATGGAATTAAAAAAAGTTTCTCATATAACTTTTAAAAATGCTCTTTATCGACTTCTCAAAGAGCATACACACTAATTTGATGTTGCTCAGGTTCTCAAAGAGCATACAGCTTCTTAAATGCGTGAGGTGTCATAATTGATACGTTCAATACTCGCGCTTGCTCGGCTTTACCAGTATCTTCATCCAAATTTTTCACCAAAACAGCAAACGTCTTTTTAGATACGGAAGAACTCATTTCTCCGCCTTTACTCTTAATAATCTCTTCCAGTGCTTTGTCACGAAAACCAGTCATCACTATTTTTTTACCATAGAGTGGATGCGATTTGTTAATTTTTGGACCACTTGAACTAGAAGAGCCCATGACTCTTCCCTCTAAACCGCATTCACGCATAAATTTTACAAAAGCAACAATATGCTTCACAAATCCGGATGCACTCTTTGTGCTCCAACCACTGACCTTCATGAGTTTTGTTACCTTACTAGCATCGCTATCTTTGGCCACCAAAATATCAGGGTACATTTCCAACGCAGGGGCTAACTTTTTCTCTCCAAATCCACGACCAAATATATTACTGGCTTTCATTAGAGCAGGCAATGATGCTTCATCCAATGCCTTATGTATATTAGTGTGTACCTTGCTTGCCAATGTTTGTTTGAATCCATCCAATCCCAAAAAGTCGGCTTCACTCATCTTCAAAATTTTAGGTACCGAATCATAACCAGATTTCATAAGCTTGGCAACAACACCAGGACCAACGCCATCAACCTCCAGAACTTTGAAGAATCCTAATACATTTTTCTCTCTCACCGTGGCATCTGCCGATTTATTCACCAACATAATATCCACGTGTGTATCATTCCAAAGATAATCTACATCGGGCATAGATGGCTCAGAAGCAGGAACTATAACCTTTTTAATATCAGGAATTACATCGCCACTTCGGACCAATTCCACAATAGAACCGACTCCAATTTTGTTTTTCTCAATGAATGAAGCATTTTTGCCAGTAGCGAACGTAATGGTGACACCACCTAATTCTATTGGCTCAATCTCCACGCGCGGTTTAAGATAACCATCCTTACTGGGATTCCACTCCACATTGACAACCTTTGCTTCGGCAACTTGATCAGACAACACCATCTTAAAAGCGAAAGCATGTTCAGGATTCTTTTCACTGCGACCGCGATAAATTTTATTATGTGCGACAATAATTCCATCGATTTCGTATTTATAGCCGCTGCGCCAATCCACCAACTTTTCTGATAGCATTTCATTGCTCAAATTTTCCACCAATTCAAAACGAACAGTATCCATACCAATGACATCACGCAATGTTTTCAATTGGTCTCCGGACACCATTTCCGGTTTCATCATCTCATACCCAACAAAATCCACCCATTGGTGTTCATTTATACCAACCAATTTATTAATGAGTCCTGCGACAGCATTACGCGCGTTCTTCTTACTCTTAAAATGTGCGGCAAAATTCTCTTTTGAAATGAGAAATTCTCCACGAATAACATAGTCAGTATGGACAGTAGGGTTGGGCAATCGCAATGATGGAATTAGGTGACTAATATCCTTACCAATGATACCATCACCCCGCGTATAGAGTTTTGCTTTGCCACCATCGACTACATAGAGTCCACTGACGCCATCCAATTTCGCTGACAAGACATAGGATTTAGGTTTGTTATATTTAACAAGCCACTTCGAAAGGGCGTCCGTTGTAGGCTTAATCTTATCCATTGAAGGCATAGGATATGGTAGCACAACTTTATCCTTTTTCCCTACAATTGGAGCGCCTACTTTTTTTAAAACAGGATGACCCGGGTATTTTGCCTCAAAATACTCTTTGAGAATATCAAATTGCTCATCACTTAAAACTACATTATCTGGATGATTGTAGTAGATGTCATTGGATTTTTCAATCATTTTAACCAACTCTTCTTCTGACAGTGTATCCAAGAGTCCTTTACCTTTCTTGACAAATTGACGCATCAATGCCATAGGATTAACCACATTGGTTACCTTTTTTAATGTTTTCTTCTTTTTGACAACATGTACAGAGTCTTTGACAACATGTACAGAGTCTTTGACAACAGGCACTGATGAGGTAACAACAGCTCGGGCATCTTTGCGTTCTTCTGGGGTTTTGTATTCCATTCCCAAGAAATCAAATATCGATTTCTCATTTGGAAATACCTGATCAATCTTAGCACCCTTTTTGCCCGAAACCATATGATAAATGCCGTGTTCGTTTAGAGTATATCCACGATCTAATGCTCTCTGACGCATCACAGTATTAAATATTTTACTACCTGTGAAGTACAATATAGCAAAAGCGAATTCGTCTGGTGGTGTATATAGAAAGTCCACACGCCGTGGTACAGCTCCTTTCGTAGGTAAAGCCGCAATAGCCAAGACCTTTGTTTTTCCGTCAGTCAATTTGTGAATAACAATTTTCATTTCTACCATTTTTTTCACAAATCGACTCAACAAATCAGGATTATGTGTTGTATCAGTCATAATAATATCAATATCACCCGAGTCTTTTGCTCCGCGACGATAGCTACCTACAATTTCCATAGATGCGGATGGGTAACCAAGTTCTTTAAATACATCTGTCAATACCGTTTCGAAACGAACAATTTCTTCACGAGGAATTCTTTGCTCGATGGCCTCGTAATATTCCAATCCGATTTTCTGCTTGTCATTGAGTTCATCCTGATTTTCTCTCAACTGAGCAATCGTAGTGATACCTTTATCAATAAGTGCCTGTGCTTTTTTTGGACCAACTCCATAAATATTTGTAAAGAGGAACATGGGGTTTTCCTTCTCCTTCTCAATAGCGTTGAGTTTACCTGTATCCAAATATTCTTGAAACTTCGCCAAAATAGTTTTTCCAATACCCTTCAAATCTTTAATCTGGTCGAGTGAAGTAATAGGTTTTTCGTAAAGCATAATGGATTGTTGCGCCTTTTGATAAGCACGTGCGCGAAATGGTTCACCCTTTTGAATCATAATTTTTTCGAGTTTGCCTAGTAAGGAAACGAATGCTTCATTATATGGTTCAGAAACAGATGACTTAGACATAGTAACAGGAGTCTTTACCTTTAATGTTTTATGTCCAACTATTTTCAATTTCTTTTTTTTCTTCATTGTTTTAAAAGTTTTACAATAACCATAGGTTTGGAGGGTTTGTTTGTCATTAATAGAGGTAGCACATATCTCTCCTTTATCAGTTGGGTAACATTGATTATGTGTTTCTCTCTTATATTTGAACGGAAATATACATGGTCCTTCTTTTACCTTTTTATTCTTTTCTGTTTTCCCCAATGAATTGGTAGCTATTCCAAATAGTCTACCCTTATCGGAATCGTTCGTTGATGACATATTACAATAATATCCTATAAAATAAATATGAGTTGGCGTAAATCAGATCCATTTATTTTGCCACCCGAAGAAAAAAAAATAGAGAGAAAACTCGTTGGACTAGAGAAAATAGAAACGGGTATTCTAGAGACGGAGGTCATTGATGGCGGAGCATTAATAATAAATAATAAAAATATGATGATAACCAGTAATGAATTGAGAATAGAAATACCCAATAATAAGATGATTATTCCTACCAAAGGACCGATTAGGGTCTCTTCTCTCTCCTATGAGTATTCAAAAATAAATATGGATAATGTTTGTGTAGTTGAGATAGATATGAATAAATATGGTAATACTCAGCATTTTATTTTTGAAGGTAGAGAGAAAATAGATCCGAATTTAATAGTGAGAATAGGATCTTGTGAAAATGTTGATGAATACACTCATTTAATGAAAATCCATTTTTATTCGGATATAAATCCGGATATTTTTGTACCTTTTCAAGTAGATATATTAAACCAGAATTTATCTATTAAATTGAATTCGATTCATTCATCATTTTCTCTCATATGGCTACCATCTAAGCGGTGGAATATTGGGGAATTAGGGTTTAAAACTACTGTTCTAGATTAGATTATTAGAAATGATATTAGAAGAGAGAAATCCGCATCTGCGCGATGAGGAAATCACATTTGATGAAGGCCCACATATTTATACAATTAATGGTGATTCCTCTTTTACGTCAGTGACAACATGGGTACATAAGCATTTTGAAAAGTTTGATGCGGATAAAGTGATTAGGAATATGATGTATTCAAAGAATTGGGGTAACAATAAATACAATAAAAAAACCCCAGATCAAATAAAGGCGGAATGGGACAAAAATCGTGATGAGGCAGCTGCCGCAGGCACAAAGATGCACTATGATATCGAGTGTTTTTACAATGAATGTTACAAGGATACGAATAAGAGTGTAGAGTTCGATTATTTTATGAATTTTGAGAAGGAAATTGGATCTACAATGAAACCATATCGCACGGAGTGGATGGTGTTTCACGAAGAGTATCATTTGGCGGGGTCCATAGATATGATTTTCGAGAATCCCGATGGTACATTACAGATTTATGATTGGAAGCGCTGTAAAGAAATACGGAAAGTAAACGCATGGGGGAAATCGGCAACCACTCCTGGAATTGAGTATATTCCAGATACGAATTATTGGCACTATTGTTTACAGTTGAATACATATAAGAAAATTTTGGAAGAGAAGTATGGAAAACAAGTTACAGATATGTACTTAATATGTCTTCATCCGAATAATAAAAACGAAAACTACTTGCGATTTAAAGTGGTGGATTTACAGGACGAACTGAGTGAACTATTGACGAAACAAACTTAAATACTATATTTACTTACTTTGTATAGTATATAATAAAAGCAATGATGTATTCATTTTTTTCATTTTTATGGAAAACAATTACCTTTGCGACGACAACGGTTATGGGAGTATCGGCGGCATGCTATATTGGTAATTTTCTTACTAAGTCGATGATCAGGGATTCATCTGAAAATATTGATAGCAATGATGAAAGAGAATCGGATGATTTTGATTGTAAGTATGATGATGATTTTAAGGCTCTTGATAAAAGGGTCCCTCCTCCAAAGGAGATAGTTAAAAATTATATTTCTACGGTTGAGACACCAATTGGGGATGTGGTTATGACTTATGATGTGGATAGTAATACGTTTATATATTATTCAGAAAGAAGAACTATTCCAATTAGATTTTTGGATTTGGTATGCAAAAAGTTTGTTATAGATCATGATTGTAAAGTTTTTTATAATGAGAAAAATATAGAATTTGAGGAGGAAGATGGGGGTTTGGGGTCTCCCCAGGAAGATGGGGGTTTGGGGTCTCCCCAGGAAGATGGGGGTTTGGATGCTTGCCCCCAAGATGAAAGTACCGAAGCATTTTATATGAGATTTTGGAATAGTTATTTTTCTCCAAAAAACCTGGAGCCAGAGCCAGAGCCAGAGCCAGAGCCAGAGCCAGAGGTAGAAAAAGAAGTATCCGTATTTGCTAGTTTTAAAAATAAAAAGGTTTCCAAAAAAGGTAATAGTTCGAATGTGAATAAGGAGATTGTAAAAATTATGAATAAGTACAAGTGTGGAGGAACAGTAAATGACTATGAAAATAATAAGAAGAAAGAGGAGGTAAATGATGTACCTCAGGTTACATTCGCAAAATTTAAAGAAAGTTATAAAAATAAAACCGAATGATAATATAACTTAATCAATGACAAGTAGAATTATAAAAAGAAGAAATGGGTTTAGTGATAAATTAATGGATAAGGCATCGCATGTAGCATCGCATCAGCTGAATAAAACAGTAGATTATTTGGTTCCTGATTTAGAACAGAGTAGCAATGAAGAATTACAAGAGAAGTTAAAAAGAAAAGCAATAAAATTAGGATTAGTAGCTAACGAGGTTATCAAGGATCCAGAAGTTCAACAAATTATACTTGAATCTGGTGACGCTTTTGCTCAGTTAACTAAGGAATTAGTTGATGCTGTACAAGAACCAGTTATTGAAATAGCTGATAAAACACTTGACACTGCTTCGCAAATTATATTAACTTCTGGAAAAACTGCTGGGAAAACAGGAGTTGATTTGGTAATGTCAGTGCTTGGAGAAGTACCTGTTGTTGGTGGTATTGTTGATTTATTAGTAAGTGCCGGTGTAGCATTTAATGGTATTGCTAAAAATGTTGAAATTGGAACAAAAAACTTATTCGAGATTATAGAAATTGGAAATGAATTAACCGGTAAAGCATTAGTACCAGTAAAGGAAGGAGTTGATGATTATAAAGACATTAGTGATAGAGCGAAACAAGTTTATGATAGATTACATGGAAAAATAAATAGTTTGGAGGATGTTTATTCGGGAAATGGTATACGCATTCAACAACCACAAGAAGAAACGTTAGAACAAACGGCAAACGAAAGATTAGTACAATATGAACCACCAAAACGTGAACGAGTAGATACACGTTTGGACCAAGCACCAGCACTTGCGCAGCAGCCAAAACAATCGCCAGCACTTGCGCAGCAGCCAAAACAAGCAGAGCGTGTTGAACAAGCACCAGCACTTGCGCAGCAGCCAAAACAAGCAGCATCAACACTTGCGCAGCAGCCAAAACAAGTAGAGCGTGTTGAACAAACGCCAGCACTTGCGCAGCAGCCAAAACAAGCGCCAGCACCAGTAATTCCTCCACCTCCAAAGGGACCCGTTCCCAATTTAAGACCAAAGCCAGCACTTGCGCAGCAGCCAAAACAAGCGCCAGCACCAGTAATTCCTCCACCTCCAAAGGGACCCGTTCCCAATTTAAGACCAAAGCCAGCACTTGCGCAGCAGCCAAAACAAGCGCCAGCACCAGTAATTCCTCCACCTCCAAAGGGACCCGTTCCCAATTTAAGACCAAAGCCAGTAATTCCTCCACCTCCAAAGGGACCCGTTCCCAATTTAAGACCAAAGCAGATACAAAGACCAAGTTCAAGACCAATTACAAAATCAAAAAAAAATGCTAAAAAGAAGAAAGGAAAATCGCGTCGTAAACCTAGAAGACGTTAATCAGTTTTATTTTTAGATTCTTCAAAGTTAATAAACCCAATACTTTTTCTTAATGAAAATGATGTCTGTAAATGATCTTTGGCAATTTCTAACGCTTTGATTTCATTATCACTAAATTGTTTAGTATATTCCTCCATTTTTATAAATTAATTCATTAGATAATATTTGAATCAATTTATATAGAATAATAATGTTTCACCAATAGTAGTTTTTGCTTTCTGCATGAGTTTTGTCATTTGGTAATTAACTTGATATCCATTATTACTTAAAAATGTCATCAAAACTGACAAATCATCAATGGTCAAGTAGTTGTTTTTATCATTTGGATTAAGGATAGCATAAAAGCATGATGGATATGGATCACAGTCAGATAAATTTCGGAATGGGGACAGCCGTGAAGGCTGTAACAGTTTAGAAATTCCCAATAACGGCTGACTAGGTTTAGAAGTGATAACAATTAATTTGCGATAACATTGACAAACAGAATCATACCAAGGTTTTATAGATATTTGATACATGAACAAGGCAGACTTTCTAGTTAGAGAGATAAAAATTGAAATACTAAATGGGATGATGTGGATGTTAAAATTACAGATGGACACTAATTTTAAGGCGAAGACATTCCGTTTCAAGTTTGATGAAGATTTTCAGACAAAACTAAATGGGTTTGCTAAACTGAATCGATATGCTGATCGTCATGAGTTCAAAGAAGCGTGGGAGAAGTGGTGTGAAGCAAATAGAGGTTATATTGATGATGAAGAAGGAAGACTCAAACGTGAGGGATACGATGGGGATGTTATTAATAAAATGTACACAAGTGCTCGTTATTATTTTCGCAAGAAGCCTGATAAGAAGACAGATCCAGTTGAAAGATGTAAATACGTAAGTATTGATTCAGATGTGCTTGAAAAGATGGATGAACATGTTGCTGTCACAGTTAGAGAGCCAAATTTCAAGCCAGCATCGGCATTTAAAGATTTTTGTGAAGTGAACAAAAATCTTCTAACAAATGAGGTGGGAAGACTTTACAATAATGAGCGTCTTCCCACAAATGAAATAAAATATAAATTCAAGAAGGCTTATAAGAACCGTTACTTTCAGATGGTGAAGCAAAGTTAAAAGTGAACTCTTTTGCCAGCCTTCAAAGTTTTAGATTTACGCTTTTTCCTATTGATGCTATTCTTCTTGGCGGACTTTTTCTTTCCCTTCTTAACCTTTTTTGTTTTCTTACCAGTAATGGCGTATTTAACAGTGCTGGCTCCCTTTTTGTAAGTCTTTTTAGCCATTTTAAGAACCTCCTTAAAGGATTTTGTTGGGTTTAATTTCATAGTTTTTTTAACGTGATCTAACCAGGCGGACATTATACATATATATAAGAAAAAAAATTGAATTAGAATTATGAGGAAATATAATGTATAAATTTAACTTACTAGTTTATTTACAATGGTGAAAAACACAAAAGGTGGTAATAAGGCAAAGAAACAGGGAAGAAAGTTTGCTGAATCGAGGGATCCTAATGATATAAAAGCGCGATTTGTCCAAGATGAAGATGAATTGTACGCATGTTGTACTAAACAATTGGGAAATGGTATGTGCCGTGTCATTTGTATTGATGGCGTTGAAAGATTGTGTATTATACGCAAGAAATTCAAGGGCCGTGGTCGTCGTGGTAACACTCTAATTATGGGTACATGGTGTATTGTTGGTAAACGAAGTTTTGAAACATCTATTGAAGGTAAACTGGATAAGACGGATTTATTGGAAGTATACAGCGATATTGAAAAGAAAAAAGTAATTGAAAAAGAAGTTCATCTTAAAGATAAGTGGAAACTGTTTACATGCTATGAGAGCCGTACAACAGAAGAGGTAGAGGTAGAATTTCAGGCAAATACGTATCCAGAACTTCCAGACATGATGAGCGATGAAGAGGAAAATTCATCAGATAACATGGATGGTGCATCAGGATATACGAAGTCCGTCATAAATAAAAGTGTTTCACTAAACAATATGCTTAATACAGAAGAAATCGATGTGGATGACATTTAAATAAAGGACACTAAATGTCATTTAGTGATTTTGCTGTCTTCTATAAACGGATATTGAGTGCTGGATAATTAAGTTAAGTCAAAGATTGGAAGTTTAGCAGTTAGAAGACATATATAATTAACGTTTTTTCTTTAAACTTTAAATATAATGATATAAAAATTTATCTTTATTCACATGAATAGTATTGTTTTAATCATAATAACATTTTAATAAATGTCTGACTCATATGTGACGCCTAGTAGACGCAATAATGAAAATAGAGTTTATAGTTTTAAGTCAGTGCGGGATTCATGTGAACCAGAACTAGATTTAGAAAAAGAATACTTTCCTAGTCTTGGTAATAATAGCAATGTAAATGTAGAGTCTAGTGATGAAAATATGATTAGTTTTGCTTCATCTTTAACGACCGAGATACCAAAAAAAAAGGTTATCAAGGAAATCGAAGATGGATGGATGTGTATTAGAAAAGATAAACAACCGAAATTTTTATTTGGTGAATTAAATACAGAAAAATCAAAAGAGAATTATAAGATTATTAATGAAATTTGTAGATATTATAGGGATAATGGGATTTACAGAACACTAGAAAATTACGAACGTTATGAGAAAGAAGATGAAATAAGATATGGTCCAACTACGATACATGGTTGGGAAGTCGGTAATTATTTAGAGGAGGTCGAAATGAATAAAAAGTATGAACGTTTAGAAGCGGAATTTATTGAAGGTAATGAAGAAAATAATGAAGCCGAATTAAGTTAAATTTATAATGTATTAATGTTATAGTAAATTATTAATACATTAATTCAATGGAGTTTGATGACAGATGGATTGATAATTACGAAAAGGACATTCGTGTTCAAGAAAAAAGGATGCGCATTGTAAAGGTATTTTATTTTTATATTAATGGTGATAATGAGATGAAAAAAGTGAATCAAAATAGTATTGAAATAAAAGATGGTGTGTTAAATCGGGATGAATTGATGAAACTTATTGTTTTGAATCGTCAAAAACATAAATTAACCCAAATACTCAAATACATTGTAACGAGCGTTGATGAGAATACGGATTTCAAAACTTTTATGACACCAAATAATTTGTCGGATATTTCCTTTTTGGATTCACCAAAAATATTCGAATCTGTGAACAGTTTATTCTTCTTTTTTGAAGAGGATGAAAAAAAATTGAAACAAAAAGGAACACGTAAGGTTGTGTTACATAACACCCGCAATACTAGACGAAAAGCACTTAAAGCGAACCAACAAAAAGAGTTATAATTATGGCTTCCTCTCTCGTAGCAGCACTTGATACTCACACTCCTCTCCAGCTTGGTGAGAAGGGACATGTTGAGCACGGATGGTCGAACGACATCCAGGAGCGAATTATTCAGCTGTCCTTTCAGATTACTCGCACAACGCCAGAGGGTGTGAGTGAACTGGGTGAGACTTTCTACAACATTGCTTTCCCGCTACGAAACGTTTTGGAGAAGGATGCCGCAACTGCCGCAGATGGTGGTGTTTCTCCCACACTTCATGTTCAGCAGGAGAAGGCAAGCGAACTAGTTGATGTGCTCCGACGAATGGTACTCCAGACGCGTGACATTGAGGGAGGGAAGGGTGAGTGGGCTCTTGGACGCGAACTGCTTCGTCAGTGGTATCGCATCTATCCACAGGAGGCGTTGAAGATGATCAAGTACTACGTCCAGCCTCTGCCACTTGCTGATACGTCGCATCCATTTGGCTCTTGGAAGGACATCAAGTTCCTTTGGCGGGTATTCGGTGGTGAGCGTTGTCCAGCAGAGGTGCTTGGTTTTATGGTAAACCTGGTAAACACTCAGCTTCGTCAGGACTTGACAAGCGCAGCGCCATCACTCGCGGCTCGAT
>Ga0206126_10003099_pt1 | contig 17103 bp, 18 predicted proteins | sample Helgoland_Spring_5_FD_148621 | JGI IMG/M metagenome (GOLD analysis project Ga0206126, IMG submission 148621) | Pelagic subsurface seawater microbial communities from Kabeltonne, Helgoland, North Sea - Helgoland_Spring_Bloom_20160412_1 | ecosystem: Environmental > Aquatic > Marine > Epipelagic ...
TCGATTAGAAAAGTTAACAAAAAATCTAAAAGAAAAAGGTATTCTCGAAGAAGATTACAAGGATGAGTAATACTGTTTTAAGGTCTATTTGATTGTATTGGATAGGTCTTGAAAAGCGATAATAGCTTTTATTGAGTGTTAAGAGGTAGCAGGTTAGAGTTGCTAATGTTTATTCGTATTCAGTGGTATTGTTGATTAAAAATGGAAGAAGAAAAATTTTGCAAAAAAAAGTAAGAAAGGCTGTGATTCCTGTTGCGGGTCTTGGAACAAGAATGTTGCCAGCGACCAAGGCGATTCCAAAGGAATTACTGCCTGTCTATGACCGACCCATTATCGAGCACGTGGTCAAGGAGGCCATTGCCGGTGGCGTGACTGAAATTGTCCTGGTGACGCGAAGCGGTAAGGAAGCGATTGAGAATCATTTTGATGCGAACTATGAACTTGAGCATCGCTTGGATAAGAAGGGCAAGGAAACCATTCTTGGAGCGGTCAAGAATATCATTCCTGAACATGTCAAGGTCACTTCCATAAGGCAGGCTGATGCCCTGGGGCTTGGGCACGCGGTACTTTGTGCCAAGCATCTCTTAAATGACGAGCCATTTGCAGTCCTTTTGCCCGATGTCTTGGTCCTTGATAATGAGTCACGTGATCGAAACTACAGCTTTGCTCGGCTAGTGGAGGCATGGAATACCACAGAGATCGGTCAGGTCATGGTTGAGCGAGTTGACTCTAGCCTGATAGAAAATTACGGCGTTGCTGATCTTGATGGTGCTGAGAGTAAGCTTTTTAATAGTGTTGCCCTTAAGGGTTTAGTGGAGAAGCCATCCTCAGAAGAGGCACCATCCAATTTAGCGGTATTAGGGCGTTATATTCTTCCCTCAAAGGTGCTAAATCTGCTTGAGAATACCAAGGCTGGAGTGGGTGGTGAGATACAGCTCACCGATGCACTGGATGGGCTCTTAAAGCTTGATGGGTTGAATGCTCTTGAGACAGATGCCTGTATCCATGACTGTGGTAATAAGCAGGGTTTTTTGAGTGCTAATCTGGCTGTTGGTATGCGAGATCCTGAGACTAAAATTTATATCCAAGAGCTAATCAAAAGAAAAGGATGGCAGTTTTAGACAGCTGCATTTTTTTGAAAATTTTTATAAAGACTGAGCTCTGTAAAGTAGTAAATTTATTACAAAGTACCCTTAATTTCATCCCTGAAAATTAAGGGCAAGAATAGTTTATAGGTTGTAAATCACTGATATGAAAAAAAAAATATTAACCGTTTTTGGTACGCGTCCAGAGGCAATAAAGATGGCGCCCTTGGTTCATTCTCTTGATGCTGATTCCCAATTTGAGGCAAAAGTCTGTGTTACTGCTCAGCATCGTGAAATGCTTGATCAGGTTCTTGAGTTATTTGAAATAGTACCTGACTTTGATCTAAACATAATGAGGACAGGCCAAACACTTAACGATGTAACAACGTCAATTCTTGTAGGTCTAAAGTCAGTTTTAGAAGATTTTAAACCTGATGTGGTGTTGGTGCACGGGGATACGACAACTACATTTGCAGCCTCCCTAGCGGCCTATTATCAGCAAATTAAGGTGGGTCATATTGAAGCAGGTCTTAGAACAGGCGATATTTACTCTCCCTGGCCTGAGGAGGCCAATAGAAAGCTCACCAGCGCAATTACTAACTATCATTTTGCGCCAACATCAGGTTCTAGAGACAACCTTTTAAGAGAGGGTGTGTCAAAGAGCGAAATTACTGTAACGGGAAACACGGTGATTGATGCTTTATTTTGGGTTAGAGAAAAGTTAGACCAAGACAGCTCGCTCTCTAATGAAGTTTCATCAAGATTTGATTACTTAGATCAAAATAAAAAATTAATATTGGTTACAGGCCATCGCCGCGAAAGCTTCGGTGGCGGTTTTGAGCGGATTTGTGAGGCTTTGCGTCAGATCGCAATTAATAACCCAGATGCTCAAGTATTGTACCCAGTTCATCTTAATCCAAATGTACAAGAACCAGTAAATCGACTACTAAAGGACTTGGACAACGTATTTTTGATCGAGCCTCAACAGTATCTTCCATTTTGCTATCTCATGGATAGAGCCTCGATCATCTTGACTGACTCTGGTGGTATACAGGAGGAGGCGCCATCATTAGGAAAGCCTGTGCTTGTTATGCGTGATACAACCGAGCGTCCTGAAGCGGTCGATGCTGGCACGGTAAGGCTGGTTGGAACAGATGTAGAGCTTATAGTTAGTCAGGTTAACCTGTTATTAACCAATTCTATTGAATATCAAAAAATGAATAAAGCTCACAATCCATATGGTGATGGAAAAGCAAGCCATAGAGTTATTGAAGTACTAAAAATTGTATAAAAAGACATTCAATAATGTAGTCAGTCTTGGCGTTGTTCAGGCATCTAATTTTTTGATACCGCTACTTTTGATGCCCTTCTTAATAAAGATTTATGGAATCAATGGTTATGGAAAGGTGGCGTTTGTTCAAACGCTGTCTTACTTTATGTTTATGATTTATGACTATGGTTTTAGTTTAAGTGCAGTAAACAAATTATCGAGAATCAGTGACAACGATTTAAAAAACACATCAACTATAAATATATTTTTTTCACAATCAATAATATGTGTCACATTACTTTTAATTCTTCTTTTGACTGCAGTAAACACAGATATATTCTCTGATTATAGGTTAGCCATAAAGTATATTTGGTTATTGGTAATATCTTATTTATTTATTCCAGTATGGGTTTATCAAAGTTATGACCAAATTAATTTATGTGCAACTTTGCAGTTGTTAGCAAAATTAATGACGTTAATTGTGATTTTGTTAACTGTTACAAATGAGGTTCAGTTATCGGCTGTAATACTTATTCAGGGTATATCAAATATTATGATAGGTATTCTGGGCTTTATATTGCTGCAAAAAAGATTAACCAACAAAATAAAAATTATCATATTTTCATTTCGCGATGTTTTTGCAGAAATAAAAGATGGCACTAATTTATTTGTATCTAAACTTTCAATAGTTGGGTACACATCTGCAATATCAATTGGAGTTGGATTCTTTTTAGGACCCTATTATATGGGTATTTTCAGTATTGCTGACAAAATAAGAGGAGCTGGACAAGCGTTTTTGATTCCAATCTCTCAAGCAATATTGCCTAGGATTTCATCGCAAACAGTATTACAAAAAAATAAAAACACAATACTAAAAGTAAGTTTAATAGCAATAGTTTTTATTTCTCTGGCAATTTATGTTGGGATACTTTTCTTCGGAGGAGAGATAATAAGGCTTATTACTCAAGAAAGTGAAGAACAAATAATGGCTATCAAAGAAATATTAGACGTGATTGCTCTGATAGTTATTTTCGTTGGGATATCAAATTGGTGTGGAATACAAGTTATGATTCCTAATAATAAAGAAAAAGAGTTCACTGCGATAATTGTTTTTATTTCTTGTTTAACTGTAGGTTTATTTTATTTTGTAGTAACGAAGTATGGTCTTGTGGGTGTTTCATATTTATTTCTAGGGGCTGAATTCTTAGTAGCAATATTTATGTCATTTTTTGTAGTTAAATTTAGGAGAGATTTTTTTGGATAAAAACAAAGTATTAACGGGTGTTGTTACATACAACAGGAAAGCAGAATTAATGCATCTCTTGAAATGTTTAGATAAAACTTGTTCTGTTTACGATGTCCTCATTATTGATAATGCTTCGAACTATGATGTTTCTAAAACTGTTGCCAACTTAAGTTTTGAGAAAATTAAAGTAAAAATTATCAGGTTAGATGATAATTTTGGTGGTGCTGGCGGTTTCAAAAAAATATTTGAAGAATTTGGAATGACTAGACATAAATATTTGTGGGTTATGGATGATGATGGTTTCCCAGAAAAAAATTGTTTAAAAAAGTTATTAAGTGCAATTAAAAATTTTGATGTAGTGGGTCCGCTAGTAGAATCTACCGAAAATGATGGAACTTTAAGCTTCAAATTAAGGATTAACAAGAACATTATTGAAAAAAAGGGTGAAATAAAAAAACAATATATTGAAAATTTGCTAAATCCTTTTAATGGTACATTAATCAAAAGAGATGTTGTAAAGGAAGTCGGCTGCCCTGATGAGAAATATTTCATTTGGGGAGACGAAGTCGAATGGTTGTTAAGACTAAAGAAAAATAAAAAGAAAATTTGTGTAGCAACTGATAGTGTTTTTTATCATCCTGTAAATCGATTAAAAATTACTGGCACTGATAAACTTTGGTGCTTAAATAATTCTTCACTGAAAGTTTACTGCTTTTATAGAAATCAGGTAAATATGAGGAAAAGGCATTGTGGTAAGTTGAAGCTCTTGCTATGGGTTGCTAGGGCGGCACTAGCAACTGTAATTTATTCAGATCAAAAAGCGCTTACTTTTAAAGCTATGTATGATGGTCTAGTGGAAAATTGGGGTTTACATAGGGATTATCTCTAGTGCGACTAGCTTTCTTACTTATATTCATACAAGCCTTTTTTCTAATCATTGCTCTGACATCTGGATTTTTAAATAGCCTCTTACTATTTTCATTCTTAATAGTATGTTTTCTTTTTATATTTTGTGGTTTTTACTTGGGTGGATTGATAAGAGTAAAAAAAATAATAAAGCTTCATTCAGTTGAAGCGATAGGAAAAAGATATGCACTTTCGCTATTACTTATTTTCGTAGTACCAATTTTGATAAAGATGATTTTAGCTGAAGACCTTTTCAGAGAAGTTATTTTACGAGAATTTTACTCCGAATCCTTTATCGGCCCAATTAGTTTTGGAATTTTACTTCAGTGTTTACAAGTTTTCTTTTTGATCTTTTTTGCATACGGTAAGGTTTCTCACCATTTCTTTTGGATTGTATTGTTTTTATCACTTTTGAGTGGGACAAAATCAGGTTTTCTTTATTTTACTGTTGTCTATTGTTTCATTTTAATTAAGTTTGAAAAATTCAGTATGAAGACATTATTGTTGGCGCTTGCTTTGATCTTGTTTTTATCTTTTATGAGATCTTCTTTTTTTAATTCTACTTTCGACATGTCAAATCTATTAGCATATACAGTATATCCTTTTTCCAATTTTGAATACGTTGCAGATAATCCAAATTCATTCATGCCAGCTATCGTTAGATTTATAGAGTTAAAGTCCAATGATTTGGGCTATGACTTTCTGCATGCAGATTTTAGAGATGTGGGTGAGGGTGGGGGTGTTACAAATGTATACACCATGTATGCTGACTATATTGTTTTATTCGGGTATTTTCTAACATTAATTTTTCTTTTTATTGTTTCATTTCTTTCTTCATTTTTATACAACGCGAAGGATAAAATATTATCAATTTTAGGCGCACATATTGTCTGTTATATATGCTTTGGGTTCTTTAATGAAAAAATATTACTGTCATATTCCTTTTATCCTAAATATTTTGCATTTATCTTTATTTTGGTAGCTTTAACTAGCCCAGTATTATTTTTTAGAAGAAAAGAACTTTGACATGGAAATATTAAATGTTGCATATATTAATTCGAAGTCATCTTCTGGTGCATCAAAGGTATGTCTTCAATTAACCGAAGCTATTAATTTAACTAATAAAGGGAATGCACAGACATATAGTGTTGGCGATCACTCCATTAATGTAAATGGTGTTTTTGTTCGACCACACAAATCTCTGATTTATGATCTTAAAACTAGCTTGAAAACAAAAGATATAATTGTTGTTTTTCATGGTGTTTGGTTGCCCAGATATTGGCTTTTAGCATTTAATTTGATTTTGTTAGACATCCCATATGTGGTTTTTCCACATGGGAGTATTGTAAGGTCAGGCCTTAAGAAAAGTTTATTGAAAAAGGTATTTTCGTTCCCAATTGTATATTGTTTTGTTCGTAAATCTAAATTTATACATTTCTTAAATTTGGAAGAGCAAAAAAACTCCTTTTTTTTGTCCAAGAAATTTGTATCAATTTCAAATGGCATCGAGCTGATTAAGGGCGATGTAAGAAAAAAAGATAAAAAAATTGTCTTTATAGGGCGAATCGACGTTCACCATAAGGGACTCGACTTGTTGGTAAATGCAGTTTCAAAGTTGAACGACTTTAGCGAATATCTCTTTGAAATTTATGGTGATGGCCCTGAAAAGGAAATGGTAAAATTACGTAAGATGATTGAAGCTTCTAATTGTGACTCAAAAATAAAGTTGTATCCAGGCCGATTAAACGAGATTCAAATTGTATCTTTGCTAAATAGTTCCGCCGGATTTGTCCATACATCAAGGTATGAAGGAGAGCCCCTAATGGTATTAAATGCTCTCCACAATAATTGTCCTGTATTCGCAACAGAAGCAACAAATTGCAAAAATATAGTTCATAGTAAAAATGGACTTATCTGTGGGAATTCAGCTGATTCGATATCTAAAATGCTGCCAAAATTTATAAAAAATATTACCCAAGATAAGTACCAACCTTATTTAGATCTTGATGATCGCAGTTGGCACAAAATTGCGGTCAAAGTTATTAATCAATATAAGTGCAAACTTGGTTTTGAAAAAAATATAAGTAGGGATTAAGGATATTAACTGTGAGGTGTGATTATGAAATTTAGTGTTGTTGGTTCTGGTTTTTCCGGATGTATACTGGCTTATTATCTATCCGAATTTGGACATGATGTAGATGTATATGAGTCAAGAAATCACATAGGTGGAAATTGCTATACTTACAGAGATAAAGAAACCAATATTTTGGTCCATAAATATGGACCCCACATCTTTCACACAGATATGGAACATGTCTGGGATTTTATTAACCTTTTTACGGAATTTACCCCTTACATTAATCGTGTGAAAGCAAACGCACAAGGAAAAATCTTTTCATTACCTATTAATTTGCATACTATTAATCAATTTTTTGGCGAAACTTTAAGTCCTAATCAAGCCAAATCGTTTATCGCATCTCTATCAGACGAATGTATTAAGGACGTTGTGTCTTTTGAGGATCAGGCTTTAAAGTTCATTGGTAAAGATCTTTATGAGGCATTCTTTAAAGGGTATACAATTAAACAATGGGGTATAAATCCAAAAGATTTACCTGCCAGTATTCTAAAACGATTACCTGTAAGATTTAATTATGACGATAATTATTTTAGTCACAAATATCAAGGAATGCCAACTGACGGATACACACCAATATTTGATAAACTCTTATCCAGTCCAAATATCAAATTGTCTTTAAATCATGATTTCAACTCATCTCAATGTAAAGATTATGATCATATCTTCTACACTGGCCCTATTGATGCTTTTTTTAGTCATAAATTCGGTCAATTAGCATATAGAACTCTCGACTTCAGGGAGGAGCGGCATGATGGTGATTATCAAGGGTGTGCGGTTCTGAATTATAATGATATAGATGTACCATATACTCGAATTACTGAGCATAAATATTTCTCACCCCACGAGTCCCACAGTAAAACTATTATTTTCAAGGAGTTTAGCAGAGATGCTTCGCTTGAGGATATAAAGTACTACCCGGTTAGGTTAGTAAAGGATAAAGATTTATTATCAAAATATATTTCTGAAGCAGAAAAACTGGGCAATGTAAGCTTTTTGGGAAGGTTAGGCACATACCGTTATTTAGACATGGACGTTACTATTAGTGAGGCTTTAGATGCAAAGGAAATTATATTGGAAAAAATAGCATCTCAGCAGTCCATACCTTGTTTCTTTTCAACTGTCTTGTAAGATTCTTTAGATTATATTCAAAATAACCTGAATACTTATAAAGAGGAGGGTTTATGAATGTGTTAGTAACAGGTGGAGCAGGTTATATTGGTTCACACACGGTTTTGTGTTTACTAGAAAAGGGTTTTAAGGTTACTGTTATTGATAATTTATGTAATAGCAGTTTTGAGGCTCTAAACCGAGTTGAAACTATAAGTGGACAGTTAGTTGACCGACATTATATGGATATCACTGATGAGAATTCTCTTAAAGCATTGTTTTTGTCTTCTACTTTTGATGCAGTTATACATTTCGCTGGGTTAAAGGCGGTTGGCGAAAGTGTTCGGAAGCCTTTTGAATATTACCATAACAATGTTTATGGGACTTTGTGCTTGTTACGACAGATGAAAATACACAATGTTTGCAGGTTGATTTTTAGCTCATCGGCCACAGTATACGGTTTAGAGGCACAAACTCCATATCTAGAAGCAATGCCTCGAGGAATTACGTCAAATCCTTACGGGGCTAGTAAGTCCATTGCTGAACGTATTCTCGAAGATTTCTGTACTGCACATCCAAAAATGCGCGTAAGTTTATTGCGCTATTTTAATCCTGTTGGAGCACATCCTAGCGGATTAATTGGTGAGGATCCATTAGGTGTTCCTAATAATTTAATGCCATACATAGCTCAGGTTGCTATTGGAAGACGAAAACGATTGTCAGTTTTTGGTGGTGACTACCCTACTTTGGATGGAACCTGCCGTCGTGACTATTTGCATGTGATGGATCTTGCAGAAGGACATGTAAAAGCATTGGAAAAATTAAAAACTCCAGGTTGTAGCATATATAACTTGGGTACCGGAAATCCTTTATCTGTGTTGGAGATTATCCATGCTTTTGAGTTGGAAACCGGAATAACTATCCCTTATGAGATTGCAAGTCGGCGAGATGGAGATCTTGCTGAATTCTGGGCAGATCCAACTAAAGCTAATACAGATTTAAGATGGTTTGCTAAAAGATCTGTCGGGCAGATGATGTCAGATACATGGCGTTGGCAGGAAAATAACCCAAAAGGTTATGTATAGATTTTTGTTTAAATATCAACCTTAATTATTAGCATATCAGCTAGTAAGAGAAGTTTTATTTTTACAACCTAATTTTCGTGATTAACTTAAGCAGGATATTGATAATATGGAAAAAAGTAAAAGACGTTTTATATTTAGCGTTTTTGTTCAAGACCTGATTGCAAAACCGCTAGCAAAAATTATGATACGCCTTAAATTTTCGGCTAACTTTGTAACTTTACTGGGTCTTGCCTTTGCAATTTTTAGTGGCTTGGCGTATTTGTATAAATTTTATCTTACTGGATCTTTGTTATTTTTTTTAGCTCTGGTAATGGATAGTACGGATGGTCGAGTTGCTAGAGGAACTAATACGTTTTCAGATTTTGGCGCGAAGCTTGATTCTTTAGCCGATAAAGTTCGCTCTTTTTTTGTTGCATTCTTATTTTTATTGAGCCTGAACATTGATTTATCAAATATAATGCTCTTGTTCGGATTTTATATTACCCTACCTTTAATTAGGTTTTTATGTATAAGAAAAGATAAAAACTTTTATGACCCAACGATATTGTTTTGGGATGCTACTCCATTTAGAAATTGGTTTATAAAAAAGCGAGTTCTTGGATTCTATACAGGCTGGGAAAGATCAGTAGTTGCTTTAATGATTGCCCCATTAGCAAGCATAAAAATAGAAATTTTTATACTTGCAGTATTATTAGAACAAATCCTTTTTACAGTAGGGTTTTGCTTTTTTAAAAATTCTAAGATAGGGATTGAATTATGAAGATTCTTATATTTTCGCAATTTTTCCCGCCTGAGATGGAACCCACCGGTTTTATGTTTAACTCTTTTTCTATTCATCTTGCCAAAAGTAAAAGGGTATCTCATGTTGAAGTTATTTGTGGATTTTCAAATTTTCCTGAAGGTAAGTTTAATGACCGAAAGTGGTATTCTTTTTTTAGAACAAGAAATAAAAGTGGCGTAAAAATTAGCAATGTTTTTGTAATTCCCTCAAATAATAAAAGTAATTTAAAACGTATTATTAATTATACTTCATATTTAATCACTGCATTCATCAAGGGTATTTTTTCTAAAAAACCAGACATAATAGTTGCAAGTAGCCCTCCAATATTTGCTGCCATTGCTGCTCTAATCGTAGCAAAGTTGAAGCGAGCAAAATTTATCTTAGATATTAGGGATATTTGGCCAGAATCTGCTGTGCAAATGGGTAGTATAAGTAATGTTAAAATTATTAAAATTTTAGAATATTTTGAAAAAGTTCTATACAAAAATGCCGACTTAATTACTGTTGCAACACCAGGAATGATCAATATAGTCAGGTCTAAAATCCCTGAAAAGGAGATAAAAATTGAGTATATTCCTTGTGGAGTTTCTATTCCTGATGAACAAGATGTTCTTGCAAAGGGTGGTAATCCCTTTGATGAGGAAGACCACAATAAATTTTGCGTTTTGTATGCAGGATTGCATGGCCATGCTCAAAAGCTTTCGACAATAATCGACGCAGCTAATATTTTACGTGATAGGTCTGATATTGTGTTTTATTTTATTGGAGCTGGACCAAACAAGGACTTTGTTGTTGATTATGCAAATGACCTAATGTTGACTAATGTGAGGTTCCTACCGCCAGTTTCACGTGACCTAATTCGACGATATTATGTTTTTGCAGGGTGTGGAATTGTTCCCCTGCAAGATCTGAATATTTTTAAAAACGTCTTTCCTTCCAAGACATTTGAGTTAATGTCCTATGGGGTTCCTTCAATTGTTGGTGTTGGAGGAGAAATAGCAAAGGTAATTGATAAGTCAAAAGCTGGAATATCTGTTTCACCGGAGAAAGCAAAAAGCTATGTTGCAGCAATTGAACGTTATTCGAGCGATACGAACTATCGACTTGAAGCCAAAAATAACGCGTACAAGACTGCCAAAAGTGACTTTGATTACGATGTTATCAACGAAAATTTTGAAGACCTCTTATATGAAGTTTTCGAAACCAAATGAGGTGGTAATTTATGAGTAAAATAGTTGGTTACACTACAGGTGTTTATGACATGTTCCATATTGGTCATCTGCATTTGTTAAAAAAAGCCAAACGTCATTGTGATTACTTGATTGTTGGTGTCAGCACAGATGAGTTGGTGAAATCCTATAAGGGTAAAACACCAATTATCCCATTTGATCATAGATTCGAAATAGTTAATTCACTTAATGTTGTTGATGAAGTTGTAATTCAGTCTCACCGAGACAAGATAAAGCAGTTTCACGAAATTCAATATGATGTTATGTTTGTTGGAGATGACTGGAAGGGCTCTACTATTTTTGAGGAAGTTGAAACTGAGTTGGCAAAATTTAATGCAGTGGTTAAATATTTTGAGTATACAAAAAGTGTTTCTTCCACACAGTTTACCAGTATTTTACAAGGAATTTATGATGAGGAAAAACAATCTCTATGAAGCTAATCCAAAGTGAGTGGGATAAATTTTGCTCAACCATTGATTCTGTTCAATGTGTAACTATTTCCGAAATCCCTAATCTTTCAAAAGCTAAAAGTTGGCTGGCAATAAAGCATGATGTGGAAACAAATGTTCAAAAAGCCCTCCAGATAGCGACTATCGAGGCTCGGCACGGCATTCGTGCTACTTATTTTGTTCAGGCATATTTACTTGATGGCAACACCCAATTACTAACGAAAATTGCTGGTCTTGGGCATGAGGTCACGTATCATTATGATGTCTTAGACGCAAATAAAGGTGATTTTGAAAAGGCTACTAGAGATTTTACCGAAATTGTTTCAAGGTTTGAAAAAGCTGGCTTTAAGATTTCATCGGTATGCCCTCATGGAAATCCTTTGATGAATAGAAAGGGTTGGTCGTCAAATAAGGATTTTTTTAGAGATACGGGTGTGGCCAGAAAATTTTCAGGAATTTTTGATTTAGTAGTTCAGGGTGGAGAAAAGATCGGCAGAGATTACTGTTACCTATCTGATGCTGGTTATGGCTTTAAATTAATAACCGATATCGCTGATAATGATAAGGCTAGTTCAAAAGATATTCCTGTAAAGAGCTTTGATGATTTGAATACAATAGTTAAGCAAAATGATGCTGTTGTTCTTAGTACGCACCCACATCGTTGGAGCTCTAACTCTTTTTTAGCAAGTTTTGCAAAATTACGTTTTGTGATTGTTCGCAAAATTGCATTTACCTTAGCCAAATCAACTATTATTAGGGCGTTAATAAGTAAATTTTACTTCTTAGCCAAGAAACTATGAATTTTCTTAAACTCACTTTTTGACTTACTTTTTGATGTTATTTATAAAGTTAAATTCCTTTAGGGTGTCCGAGTGAAAAAGTCATTTAATGAATGCTTTGTCGAATTAGCTTTAGAAATATTCGGGGATCATTTTATCCCGCTTCACCGCCCAGTCTTTGAAGGTAATGAGCGTCAATATTTAATAGATTGTATCGATTCGAATTTCGTATCTTCCGTCGGTGCAAAGGTTACTGAGTTCGAAAATAAAGTGGCTGAATTTACAGGATCTAAGTATGCCATAGCTACTGTTAATGGCACTGCCGCATTGCATGTGGCAATAAAGCTTTCTGGGGTTAAGTCTGGTGATGAGGTCATATCACAGGCCCTTACTTTTATCGCAACATGTAACGCTATTAGTTATGCAGGGGCTAAACCATTATTTATTGATGTTGATCTTGATACGATGGGATTAAGCCCTACAGCATTGCGAAATTTTCTCGAAAAAAATGCTGAAAAAAGACCTGAGGGTACATTTAATAAGTCATCAGGAAAACGAATATCAGCCTGCGTTCCTATGCATACGTTTGGTTTGCCTTGCCGGATAGAAGAGATTGCCTCAATATGCGCCTATTGGAACATAACTCTTATTGAGGACGCTGCAGAATCACTAGGTAGCTATGTGGGTGATCGACATACCGGTACTTTTGGTGAAATGGCTACGCTAAGTTTTAATGGTAATAAAGTTATTACCACTGGCGGCGGCGGTATGATCATTACAAATGATGCTAATTTGGCAAAGCGAGCCAAGCATATTACGACAACAGCTAAGGTTCCCCATCCATATGAGTTTGTGCATGATGAAATTGGGTACAATTATCGTATGCCCAATTTAAATGCTGCTTTGGGCTGTGCTCAAATGGAGCGGTTAGATGAGTGTTTAGCTATAAAAAATAAGCTAGCTGATCAATGGTGTGAGTTTTTTGATGGCCAGAACATTAATTTCTGTAATGCAGTAGAGGGTAGCAAAGCGAATTATTGGCTAAATGCTATTGTTTTAGATTCAAGATTGGAACGAGACAAATTTTTAAAATTTACAAATGACAATGGCGTTATGACTAGGCCAGTTTGGCAGTTAATGTCGCGACTTGAAATGTTTAAAGATTGTCAAACCGATGGACTTAAAAATTCATTATGGCTTCAGGATCGAGTGGTAAATATACCTTCAAGTGTCCCTGATGAAGCCCTAAAGAAACTGGATAAATAATTATTATGGATATATTAAATCTAATTGGTCGAACGTCCCCACTTTTTGAGGAAGATATTTCTAGTCGCAGAGAAGAGTTAGAAGCATTGGTCTCTAGTAGTACGTTTTTGGTGATTGGTGGTGCGGGCTCTATTGGTCAGGCTGTTACGCGCGAAATATTCAAGAGAAATCCTCTTGCGCTGCATGTTGTTGATATCAGTGAAAACAATATGGTGGAGCTTGTTAGGGATATTAGAAGCACGCTTGGCTATATTGATGGTGATTTTAGGACCTTTGCAATCGACTGCGGTAGTAATGAGTATGAAGCATTGATGAATAGTAGTGAAGGTTATGATTATGTTCTCAACCTCTCAGCTTTGAAGCATGTTCGTAGCGAGAAAGACCCATTTACCTTAATGCGTCTTATTGAAGTCAATATTCTGAACACAATTAAGACGGTTCAAATGGCGAAAGAGCAGGGCGCCAAAAAGTATTTTTGCGTTTCGACAGATAAAGCTGCAAACCCAGTGAACATGATGGGTGCAAGCAAGCGTATTATGGAAATGTTTTTAATGCGTGAAAGTGAGGCAATGCAAATTTCAACTGCTCGGTTTGCAAATGTGGCTTTTTCTGATGGTTCGCTATTGCATGGATTTAATCAGCGTTTTGCTAAAAGACAGCCTATTTCTGCTCCAAATGATGTAAGACGCTACTTTGTCACTCCTCAAGAGTCTGGAGAGCTTTGCCTGATGTCATGTCTTCTTGGTGAAAATAGAGATATTTTCTTTCCGAAATTAAGTGAGCAGCTTCATTTGACCACTTTCTCCGATATTGCTGAGCGCTATATATCATATCTTGGATATGAACCTTTTCATTGTTCGACGGAGCAAGAAGCCAGAGATCGTTCATCAGAATTAATTGCATCTAAACGATGGCCTTGTTACTTTTTTAAATCAGACACCTCAGGAGAAAAAGACTTTGAAGAGTTTTTCACAGACAAGGAAATTTTAGATATGGAGAGATTTCAAAATCTAGGTGTGATTAAAAACGAAGCTAATTTTAGTTCGACTATGCTAAATAACTTCTTAGAGGTTATTCACGAGCTACGCACTAAAACAGTCTGGGAAAAGGCACCAATAGTTGATCTATTTAATCAGATGATTCCTGATTTTGACCATAAAGAGACTGGTAAATATCTTGATGGGAGAATGTAGATATGCAGCGAATCTTTGATATTCTTTTTTCGGGTATTGCACTGATTTTGCTATCACCTCTATTACTTCCTTTGATGTTTATTTTACGAGTAACTGGAGAGGGGGAGATTTTCTTTCTACAGAGTCGAGTTGGCCTAGGCGGTAAGCATTTCAAGCTTTATAAATTTGCTACCATGCTAAAAGACAGTCCCAATATGGGTACTGGTACTGTCACTGTTAAAAATGACCCGCGCATCTTACCTATGGGTGATTTTCTTCGAAAAACTAAGATTAATGAGTTGCCCCAACTGATTAATATATTTAATGGTGATATGAGCGTTATTGGGCCTAGGCCACAAACGCAACGCTGTTTTGATGCATTCCCACAGTTATCGCAAAATGAAATTACCAAAGTTCGACCAGGTTTGTCTGGCATGGGGTCTATTGTTTTTCGCAATGAGGAGGATATGATGCATGCGAATAATGATCCAGGTAAATTTTATGATGAGATAGTTATGCCATACAAAGGGTCTTTGGAGGAATGGTATGTCTCTCATGAAAGCCTTTTTACCTATTTTAGTCTAATATGCCTTACAGCTTGGGTTGTGTTGCGTTCAAATTCTGATTTGACTTGGAGGGTATTTAGAGATTTGCCAGAACCACCTGCAGAGTTAAAGCAGGTGCTTAATTGTATAGATTGATCTAAATAATCCAGTTCCTCAGATACTTCATAGCAGTCGAATCAGTCTGCCATCCACCTCTAAGCATTATTTTTTCCAGTGGCTCGCCTTGTTCCAATAGATCAAGTGCTGCTCCCACCCTAAATGAATGACCGCTAAGTGGTTGTTGATATGAACCAGTGTTTAAACCTTTCTGTAGCGTCTTTAAGATGGTGCTAATACTCGCTGGGTTTAGGCTATACCCAATATGTCCGTGTTTGTTGATGGATCTTAGGATATACCCCTCATCGCCAACAATTTCTTTCCATTTCCCTAATAAGTTAAGCAACTCCTCGCTTATGGGTAAAACTTTTCCCGTTCCATATTGATCGGTCTTGGAGAAGTTGAGTCTGATAATTGGTTTACCGTTTGGAGCTTGATCTATATCTTCAAACTTAAAGGCGCAGAGTTCTGATCTTCGGCGCATGGTTTCATAACCCAATCTCAGTAAGACTTGGTTTCTTATTCCCATTGTGCTGTTATCGCAGTTATTAAGTAGCTGATTGAGCAAGCATTTGGTTAGCGGTGTGGCCTGTTCTTGAGCTCGCCCAATTTTGCGGTGCATGCGCTTTAGGGCGAGTATTACTTCTGGGTCTTTGGTGGGGTCGTGGTTTTTAGAGAGTTTGAGTACGGTGCCTAGGCTATTGATTCTTCTGCGGATGGTGGCGCTTTTGTTGGTTTGGCTTAAATAATCAATGTACCTTGCCATGGTATCTGCTGTGGCAGGGATTGGCTTTAGGTTATTTTGTAGGCACCAGTTTTGGTACTGTGCAAAGTCTGATCTGTAGGCTCTGATGGTATTGTTGGCAAAGGCGCCATCAAATTTGGTGAATATATAGTCAATCATGTTATTCTTCTTATATTAAATTTATTAAATGATTCTAATAGAATCATAAAGTATAGTCAATGGTATCTTCTAGTCAAATTAAAGCGGCGCGTGCAATGCTGGGTTGGAGTGCAATCGAGCTTGCAAATCGTAGTGGTGTTGGAAGCGCTTCGATAAAGCGCTATGAGGTGCAGGATGGGGTGCCTGTGGCGAATACCAAAAATCTTCTGGCGATTCGAAATGCGTTAGAAGGTGCCGGCATTGAATTTACCGGTGACCCTCTGGTTAATCCAGGTGTGACCCTCAGGGTAAATCACAAGTAATTGTCTAGCCTGCTCTGAGCTTAATAAGGTGTAACAATTCCCCGAGGGTTTTAGAAAACTGCCTCTCAAGTGAAGTCCTGTACCGCATAAGCCTATCCATCTCTGACGAATCTGGCAGTGCGGCATGCTTTAGCTGCTGTTCCCTTTGTGGAAAGCTTTCAATCACGTAGTTTGTTATGGACCTTCGTTTTGTCTGCTTGTATAGGGCTTTAATGAAGGCGATAAAGTGTTCTCGAGGTACCTTCAATCCCGACTGGTTAAGCTCCTCTTCTGTTAATGGTTCAGGCTCATTATTTGTGCTGAAAACTATTCTTACTGGTGTAAGCTGATTAGTTTTCGGCTTGTACCGGCTGATTAATTGCTCAATGTCTATCTTTTCTTTCTTGCACTGGTTTAGAACATGCTCCCGGAGTAGTGGCATGTTGTCCCTGATATAACCCCATCCAGAAATGTCATCCTCATCATGCCTAATAAGCTCGTTGAATAGCTGCTCGGCAATTGGCCGGTTAGTTTTTTCGATGCCGAAGGCGTGGTCGCTAATGTTATCTATCACGGCCTGATCATCGACGCCAAATGATTTAACCACAAGGTCAGGGTGTCCACTTCCCCATTATTGAGACAACTCTAAAGTAGAGTTTTCCACCATTTTGCGATACACCGCTGGTGGTATATCGCCTAAACTTTCATGGGGTCGTTCATCGTTATAATCTAGCCGCCAGAACC
>Ga0206126_10003101_pt1 | contig 17102 bp, 15 predicted proteins | sample Helgoland_Spring_5_FD_148621 | JGI IMG/M metagenome (GOLD analysis project Ga0206126, IMG submission 148621) | Pelagic subsurface seawater microbial communities from Kabeltonne, Helgoland, North Sea - Helgoland_Spring_Bloom_20160412_1 | ecosystem: Environmental > Aquatic > Marine > Epipelagic ...
ATCGCTCCACTGGACTTGCTCTGCAAAAACAAGTCTGAAAAACTTTAATACTTTGTTTCTGAGTTCATTTTTGGACATTTCTTCCCAAAGCAAAGTGGATTTGTTCCAATAATAGCCAGAGCCGTTGTCGTCAATAGTTTTAATATTGTGTCCTTCCAAAACAGTGAACAGTTCTGCTAAACCGCAATCTGCTTGCATCACCCAAGTTTGTACATGATCGTTCAACCCCATATGGAACCATTGTTTCGATGGTAATATACCTTGACCGATATCATATGAGGTCCAGTCAGGGCTACCGTGCAAAGTAAATGTTTGGCATGTCGCAGTAAGGCGTTCATCAACCGCAATACCAAATTTTTCAAAATCATCCTCAGTAATGTCTCGCATCTGTAACCAATTGTCCGGATATTGTGTCATCAGACGATCAATATCCGGACCAATATCAAAATTAGTCAACTGTTTTGGTTCAGGTCTCATAATTGCAAATCTGGCTAATTTTTGTTTTTTTGCTGGTGGTGAATTCATGGTGTTGTGAGACAATGTTGTATTGCTTATATACTCCATATTTGTTTTTTTTTAAAAGGCATAATTAATAAATTTCGGTATATTCTTAACAAATACCGCCAAGGGTTGGAAAGAGATACATGTATGTCCAATGAAATAAAAAAAAATAATTTTTAAATGGAACGGTATATATTTTGTTTATTATGCTACAATTTTTGTTTTTTTAGACGTGTCGCTGTCGCCGTCGTTTCTTTTTCTTTTGGAACTGTTGGAGCTGCTACTGGAACTGCTACTGGAACTGCTACTGGAACTACTACTGGAACTGCTACTGGAACTGCTACTGGAACTGCTCTCACTGGCACTGTTGTACTGTTTCCAACTATCAACCAAATCTTCTGGATAATGAAAAGATGGACGATCGTATTCTTCGTTCTCCTCTGCGCGTACAACATTTTCAATGATAGCAAGCGGACCAATAGCCGATTTCGAAAGGTTTGTAGACACATTGGAAGCACATTCCAAATCAACATCCCGATATATACCATATCCTTTTCTGGTTCGGCTGACCGAAGCCTCTTCCGACGTCTGCGTAATCCAGCGGGAAACATCCGAATTAGCCAAGACATTTTCGTAATAAAGTTCTTCGCCCCCCGGTTTTCTGTCAATCACTTTGAAAACGTGAAAGCATCTTTTGGAAATTGGGACTGCTGTCAAAATTCTTTTGTTATCTGAATATTTATGAGTTTCATTGGCCAAAATGTCAAAAACACTATCCGCATGATCTGATTTGTGTCCCAAAACATGATCAACATGAATAAAGACCCCTTCTGGCGTATAATAAGCTGATTGTCTCGGTTGTGCTGTAGAACCAGGAACTTCAACAGGAAATGGATTTGGATTAGCTTCTGTGCCTTCGTTTGGAGATGGCATTTTATATGGCTTAGCCATAATGGTATGTTTCGCCATGTTCGAAATAAAATTCATAATGTTATTGGCCGACGTCCGGCCTTTTTCGAGTGGAATACGAGAACTAAGTGTTTTGGCCAACAGCTGTAAACGTGGCAATTTAATGTAATCACACGAATTCTCATCACCAGGCTGTCCAAACGTAGGTTTAAACTGTTCCATTGTCCATATCGCGTTCAATATTTTATGTTCGATAGGTGAACGAAACTGATCTGAAAGCATGGACAATGTGAAAATGACCATTTCTTCAGTCACAATCAAATGCGGTTCCAATTTGGGAACAAGATCAATCGTAAATGGCTGTCCATAACATTCGCCTCCTGGCAGATTAAAAACCTGTTCAATGGCAGTAACAATAGCCTGGTTACGAGCAAATATTTTAACCCGTTCCCAATCCCGTGGTCCAGCCCGTACAATGCTATTTTTAGTCATTTTGGCTTTCAATCGTGGCAATATAATATTGGCAGCTTGTGTGTTGACATCTTTGATAGTTCCAGTCCAAATAGCCTTTTCAACCAACATCACTCTAAACTGTTCTTCTTGAGCTTCTTCATTCAACCGTTTCAAGTGCATTTTATCAAAGTTGGTCATCATCCGCTGCCCGTTCATGCAATCGTCAATGTCACGTCCACGGCGTTGAATTTGTTCAAAATTACCCCAAAAAAAACGTGTGGCAAGTGCTTCCTCAACTTCTGACGGTGGGTCGTTGGTAGCGCCCATCCACACACCAATACACTCTGATTTGGTCAGTCGTGCCGACCGTCGTCCGGTAGCTTCGTCTTGACAGTAGATCTTGGCTGTGACTTGCTGTGACGTCAATTTTTCTTTGAACATAGCTTCTTGTGAAGAATCTGCATTTGGGTTCTTAGCAGTACGAAACATACCAGGCGGTGCTTCATGACAAACAGTGGTAATGTCATTGCGATTGCCGTCAACGGCGTCGGCTTTGCCAGTTTGATAAGTTAAGACTTCAACCGTTCCAGGAATACTTTGTTTAGCCATTTGGTCAAACAAAAATGATTTGGAACAGGCACTTTCACCGGCTTGAAAACAATTAAAATGTAAACCAAATGCACGGCGAAACGAATCGTAACGAGCATGTTGAATCAAATACATCATGCGATGGGCTGTTGAAATCAAATAGTATTGTTCGTAGCCTTCCATTAATCTAACAACCCGATTTGCAAAAACTGACATTGTAGAGTCGGTCAAACGGTGTTTGATGACAATAGCTTCGTTATTGTCTCTCCATGTTAACATTTTGGATATAACTTCTGAGATACATGCATCTGGGTCTAAACATTGTGTTTGCATTGCTTTGACAGCCCATTTTTGATATGTATCGTAGACAGCTGCAAACTGTTCAGTATTTTCATGTGGTGCGCAATCGTGGTAATATTTGATTTTAGCTTCTAAACTAAGCGAAGCAAATGCGGATCGGTCAGAAAGACCTTGGATACGTTCTCTTTCCATATCGGCAGCCGTACGAATGTCATATTCTGTTAGTACGGTTGTGTCAAACTCATCCTGGTCGGGAAGTTCCTTGCGTTGCTTGTTCATCCAAGCTTGGTGTTCAGGCAAGTACTTGGAACAGAAAACTTTCGGATGCAATTGTCCTGGTGTCAATCTTATCACATGTTTGTGTGATGGGAACTTAAGTTCCGAAACCTTTTTGCCGACTTCCGTTGAGTAAACGTAATTTGCACGGTTCAAGAATTTTTTATCAGCCATAGGAGCGTGCAGTATCGTACGTGCAATGGCTCGGTCAATGTTGAAAACCGAAACTGGGTTGACTGGGTTACTTCGACAATTGTCTTTATCGGGATCTGGTTCTACGCATAATTTATTTATTGGGTCTAAAATAGTATCCAACTGAGCGGTGTATTTTTGATTACCTTCATATCGATCACATATTGTACGGGTGTACATCTCTAAACCAGAGACTTTCATCCACTTTTGGTGAGGATGCAATCCCGCAAGTGGATCAACTTTGCGAGAATTCATTTTGCGATTCATAGAATCGTTGTGGAGTGCAGCCGATTGCTTCAACATTAGTTCCAGATGCTTGCCAAAATGGATATGATCGTGTGTTGAAATCGCATGAATACGATAAGCTACTGCTCTGTCCTTGTTTTCACTGTGGGGAACCCATTCTAACCAAGCTTGGATGTAAGGATAATTTCCAGAGTCTTCAGGAACCTCAGTATCCTCGGCAGACATTGAGATCATTTGCAAAAAAGTTTGTAACGTAATTTCGTCAAATTTTGCATCTGCATTAGTGTGACGAATGTCGGAAAACAAAGAGGCAGCTGCACGAAACATTGAACGAGGCAATTGATAACAGACATACTCCTGACAGGGTGTTTCAAAGCCTTCTTCCACATTACTGTGTGTATTTTTGCCCCAACTTGCAAGTGGCTCCATATTGAAATTTTCCATATTGGTATTGGTAATTGACATTTTTTGTTTGTTGGTATTTATATTCTGTTTTGATCGATAATTACAAAATTTCAATATATGTCTAACAAATACCGAAAATCCAATTTTTTTCGAGATAGGTTGGACTGAAATATATATATATATTTTTTCAATCCTTTTGTTCGCAAGTCATCAAAAGTTCAAGCATAATCTTATTGTAGAAAATAGATATCAATGGAATTACGGGGTTATGAGAAGCTATACAGTTTTGTAGGCGCGGATTTTTCATAATCCGTTATATGTTACAATGTCCCCTATTCGTACAAAAAGTATTACTACGCAAGTTATTTTGTTACTATTTTATTATATTTGTTGTATCTACTCAGAGGGGCTCATGCGTTGACGTTTGGCAGGTGGTTCTTCTACTTCGTACAAACATCCAGAGCTCCCGCTGTCAGTGGATTCGGGATTCGCGTCGATGCGAATCCCATGAGCCAGACTTATGCTCAATTTCATACCGAATTTACCGTCGGCCATGAAATAAACAGAAGGTTTCAAGACAGGTGCAATAAAAGCCCCGCGTTGGACAGTCTCAACGGTAATAGGCGCGCCGGTCAGATCTTGCATTGGCAAAACATTTTTGGTACCATTTCGGCTGTAAACATTCTGGTTGAATCTTAATTGCCGGTAGTCGTCCTCTTCACGTTTCGAAATAGGAGCATTGAACGAATCGGTAATGATTGAACGGAAAGCGGCGTCAAAGTTCTCGCCAGTTTCAGCAACCAATTCATCAGCCTCTTCCTTGCTTTCTTCTTTCAATTTGACCAACAATTTGGGATGCTGGATTGAATAATCAACAATATCATTTTGCATTTTCTCAACGTAATCAAAAAAAGCAACCGATGCAGGGTTGGAAATGTCTTCCTTGGTAGTGGCATTGTACTTGGCTCCTTGTTGCGTTACACCTGGAATTTTACCAAAGGTACCGTCACCCGTCAGATCGGAAAAGACCACTTCGGTCGCGACAGGACGCATCTCGAAAGAACAATTAGAATCGTCATTGATGTTCAAGTAGGTGCGGTCGTCTTTGCCTTCGCTCAAACTCAATTGGTAGTTTCTTCCCACGGTTTCGATGGCTTCCATACTGGCTACAGGTCGTCCAGTCCCAGTGGAATAAACGACCACGTCGGTAATCATGGTGTAAGTCAACCCATATTTGTCCTTGGACATAATGAACGGGCGTACCATAAACGGAACTGAAAGCAATGCACCGTTTCTAATATCTGGAGCTTGGTCCATTTCAATGTATTGTCCAGCAGAAGGTTGTACGTATCGAACTGTACGAGGTGTCAAATCTTTGTTGAATGCAGCAGTCTTAATAACCAGTTGTTCTTCACCGTCCTTGGTTTTCAATGGAAGCATGGCGGCCTTTTTAAAGGCTTTCAATCCCATCTCTTTCAATTCTGGTTCAGTTTTTTTTTTACCGTATCGTTTGGTAATTTTGGTCATGATGGCAGAGGCAGTACCACCCGCGTCCATATTGAACATTTGGGTCAGTACGTTATCATTGAATTGATTCATGTAGTTGAAATAATCGGAACGGGCTGCACCGAATTGGGTATCAGCGCCAGTACGGACTAAATTGGTCACGATCTTGGAAGTTTCTTTGGTTTGAGAAAATTTCCCACCAAAATTACCACCTTCACCCAAATGTGGGAAAAGTGCGTTGCACGGCGGGGTCATCATTTTGAAACCGTAACCTGCATCGTTTTGAATGTCAAAGTATGTCTCCTGTTTGCCAGTTCTGCGAGAAATACGAGTCGCTTCCACAAATTTTGGTGGAGATTGTTTTTGGTAATTGAGCATATTGAATTTGGTCATTGCGAATTGTGACATTTTGAGTATTTTTGGTTGGTTTAATCTGTTGCATAATCGTAAAATTTCGGTATATTCCTAACATATTCTGACATGTTGAACAAGGTTGGAATGAGAACCCCGAAAAAAAAATCCGATATATGTTAGGAGTATTCTGTCTTTTATTTGTTTATTGTTATCATAATAGCAACCGAAAATGAGAAGGCTTCAGCAATTAATCGCTGCAGATTTAGTGAGATCAGGAGATACACTTTTTTTCTCCTTCAAGAAGAACAAATTCTCGTGTGAAATCACACTGGGTGGAATCTTATGGAAGTGCACATGGGAAAAACCTGATGGTACAACAGAAGAACTATTTCGAGATTCGTCGTCAATTGACGGGAGACCTTATATTCGTACCTTTGAAAGTTTGACCGATTGGACAGAAACAGCAATACAAGAGACTTTGAATGAATACCATACTCGTTATTCTTCGTGGAAAAGGGTGCGTCACTTACGATTGGGCCAGCCGATGGAGACAATATACAAACATCTTCAACAATCAAATTTGGCAACGAAAACAAATAAAGACCCAGATACTGTAGGATTGTTTGAACATATTGCAGCACTTTCAAGCCAAATTGAACAATCCAAAAATAATCTGGCGAAATGGGAAAATTGGTTTCGGGAAAATCACCCTGATGCAAAAATGCCATTTTCGACAATTGTGCAAAACACTTCCAATGAAACGTCTTCGTCATCTTCTTCGTCTTCTTTAGCATCTTCTTCAGATTATGGTATGACTCAAACCCAACCCTTTATTTTTACTGGTAACAATGGGAATTATATGGTTCTACACGAGATGAACGAACCCCATGAAGAATGTAAAGATTTTGTCAACGAAAATGCATCGCCAGCTATCCAACAGGCCATAGTTTTCGACCCCCCAGCAGATGGACAGGCAACATGGCAGCCTGTAGATGACACAACTATTAAAAATTTCGTGCATAGTTTTTTTAATAAAAAATAAGTTTTTAAACATAAATTTACGTATACCCTCCGCCTAAATTATTTATTTTTTATTGTGATTTTTTCTACGTTGAAGAGAACGATAATCACTTGAACTACCGTTTTTGTCATCCAAGTCTATAAATTTTTGTATAATACCGTGGAATAACGCGCTCCATGTACTTTCTATTTCAGATCTACACTTCGCTCCAGTTATTACAACTTTACCAGATCTAAAAATAAGGAACACAAGTTTTGGAGCGCTCGTTCGAAACACGAGCCCTGGGAATAGGTCAGGTTCATATGAGACGTATGGACCGTAAGCCGCTGCCAATTCTACAAGTTTTAACGCGAATGGTACTTCCGAACTGGCAACAATATTTTGTATCTTAAAATTTCGAAACGAAACAGGAATTCCATGTTTTTGTAAAATTCTGACGTATTTTCTTCCAGCAAAACGTGATTCTATCTCAGTCCTCGCGCCTGTACACACCATATTGCCAGAAGCGAATGCTAACGCTGTTGTACGTGGATTTCTGATTCGTAAGGAAGCTGCGGCAAACTTTTGTGGATTGTATTCAACGAACGGTTTTGCTAACGCAATTGCACGTAAATCCAGATGGTCCACACCCAAATTGAAGGTTGCTACCACATTTTGAAGAGTAAACTCTGGTAAAGCTATTTTAACTTGTGGCAATGTTAACTTTTCTATCTCAATACGTTTTTTCTTGGGCTTCTTGGGTTTCTTTTTATTGGCGCTCTCGTTTTTGTGGGGGGTGTTTTCATGAATTATCAAGTTTATTTCGTCTGAGAATTCAGACGGTAATGATTCTGAAACATTAGAAATATCATCTGCCTTTCTTTTAGACATGTTGTTTTGTTGTTTAACACGCTATATATAAAACAAAACAGAATATTCTTAACATATATTGGATTTAATCATATTAGATTTAATAAACCTCTGCCGCGGAGAATATGGCATTTTGCCATTATGTGGCATTTTGTCATTACTGAATGTGGCATCACTTTCCAAGAAAATAGTTTGAGATTTTTTAGTCATACTGGATTGTATTTTCTGGCTGATTTGCTTGCTGACTTGGATTTTCTTTGTTATTTTGCTGGATTTGATCCAGAATGACGTCGATAAGTGCTGTCATCGTTAAATCGGTTCGGTATGTGGTTTGAAGATTTTTCAAACCCTCAATAGATTCTCTCACATATTCTCGCATCCGTTTTTGACATGCCCCCGTGTTACTGTCTATACATTGATGTGCCTGATGATAGAGAAGTTGGATTCTGCTGATATCAGCCTGCCGATCCTGGGATTGCCACCATCGGACAAACCACGTGGGAACCATTTTTGACTGCTTTTGATGAACACGAAACAATCGCTGTGTTGTGTCCAGTCTGAATCCAGGTTCGAGACTCCTTAAAATGCGCAAATTGATTAATGTGGTTTCGTACAAATTTACGTTATGGATGTTTTGTTGCATGTGTAGTTATGATTATTGGATCATTTATACTAAATTTCCATCCTCCTTGTAGACATAGAAAGTGGGCGGTTAATACATTGTAAACTAATAAATCAAATGTAAAGTTTTAACAGTATATATGATAAACCATTCTATTTTTTACTACATTCTCCTCATAATACTCTCAAAAAATATGGTCCTTTTGTTTTTTGTTTCCTCATTTCCATAAACAACTTATGATCTTCTTCGTTCAGCCGGAGGCGATTCATTTCGATTTTACTCTGATTTCTCATTATCAATGTGCCAGTTCTGGCATATAAAGCAGACCCGTTACTTTTATTAAGTTTTAAAGTGTTCCCAAGCAGTGGAACACCGTCGGTTCCGACCAAGTGCACCATCAAACCTTTCTTATCGAAAAACTTATCGTCCTTTTTTTCCAATTGTTTTTGGTATTTTTCAACTGGATCTTCTACTGTCATTTGTTTCAAAGCGAGACTCGGCGGCCTGATAGTGCTCATACCAACGGTACCGCTTGATAGAACAGAAGGAAGCGCGACTTTCTGTGTGATTTGTGGTGCCGGCGGCGGAGAAGCGATATTTTCTGGCAACGTTCCAGTTAAACCTTTATAAATGGAATACAATCTCCGCGTTATTGGCGTTCCTTCTGATTTTTTAGCTTTGTATAAACTTGACATAAACTTTTGATAAACCTCTGTATTTTGAGGTAGATTTGTGCCAAATTTTGCATTGAAATCTTCAAATTTCATCGTCTCTTGTTTTTGGCGATGAAATTTTTCATACTTGTAGACAGATTCTTTAAGTGTAAATGACATTTATTTTTATGGTAATTAGTATTTATAGTATATAATTTCTAATTACAACGCATTTCTCACCGTACTATAATTGGTCTTAACAAAACAGAAGGATTTCGTTTGACCAACCTATTGTTTAGCTCCTGTCGATTACGTTGCCATTTTGATATTTTCGAATCGGTTGGCTTTACGCACGTATCCCTGACTGTGTATACTGCTTGGTAGCTTTCGTCTTTTTCAAAAACTATGTAGGCCTGTTTAGATTCTGTAATCACAAGCCCTATATTTGAATGGCATAGTGGACAGGCAAAAGTCGAAGTCTCTTCCCATTTCTCTTTCAAACACGACAAGTGAAAGGTGTGATTGCATTTTGTCTCGTGAAGTTGACCATTATTTTTTTGACATATTTCACAAGCCATTATACAAGTTTCACAGTGACATTTTATACATAAAACACAAGTTTTGTGCGTATGTTATTGTGCGTATGTTAATGTCAACATTGTTTGGGGGGGGGCAACAATATACGGTACAAAATGATATGAAATCGCTTCAGCAATTTTGGTGATATTTTCAGAAGGCAATGAGTTTCTAAATATATTTAAAATTGTTTTGTGAATACTCGGCAAAGATTCCATATGGTGATTTATGTAATCTATTGATGCATTTCTCTTGCAAATTTCCAATAAGTTTTCAACGGAGCATATATTGCGTTCGATCAAGAGTTGTTCTGCTTTTTTTCCAATCCACCGAATAGATCTTAAACTCGTAGTGTATGAGCTGTAAACTGGACCAAATAACTGCAAACTCCCTACTGTAATCTTGTTCAAAATGGCAGTACATGCTTCTACGTCGGCCCGTGCTCTGTGACATTGTTTAATGTCACAATGAAAAAGTTGTCGATACAATCCAGAAAGACTAAAGTTACCATCTTCACTTTTGAAATAATCTCTACAGAAATGTAAACTGTCGAAAAAAAACCAATTAAGTGGTATGTGTGTAAAATAACGTGCAGCTTCCAACTCAAGTATGGGTTTATCTGCTTTATGTGTATTGTGACTGATAAAGATTGGAATTTTATCGGTCTGTGACCGCGTCCATACTGCAAGGTTTTTTAAGACAATGTCAAATGTTTGTGCGTTTTTATTTTTTAAAAACTCTCTTGTCAATTGCGGAATTTCAGGTATGGGAGGAACAGGGAAAACCAACTGTTCCGGATCTGGGTCAACTACACATTCAAACGTATTGCCAGTGTCGTGGCAAAAAACAGCGATCTCCCAAATTTTGCAGGTAGAAATATTATGAATATTTCCATTAAATTCCAAGTCAAAGATAAAAAGACTTTTGTTTTGGCAATTTTGGATTAATGTCATAATTTATAAATATCAAATAGTTTGTTATATAGTATCACACACAAAAATATGTCAATATTATCATAACATATGTGGTTTATGTCCAACCCTACCAAACGTTGGGAAATAATTCGGTTGTCACCGGCTTGAATAACACAAAACAATTAACCGTATATAAACAGTTATAAAAAATGCAATGAACAGCCGTATTCGGTTCAGGCAAACTATGACCAAAACAGAAGCGGAAAAACTAATAAAGTGTATTTCTGCAGGATTTGTACCAACACAAAAACAATGGGTTACCATTTTAACTACGTTGCACGTCCGAATAGCTCTGCAATGTGTTGAAATTGTACAAGAACTGGATCCCATTTGTCTTTTAGGTGTAATAAGAAGGCAACACCGTCAATTATTTCACGAAGTCATACAAAAAATACCAGAAATACCACCAGATACTATTAATATTTTGATGACAAAAAATCCATTTTATCTCAACGTATGTTTAAACAACGGGCTGAATCCGAATGGACAGATGAAAAATAACCAAACACCGTTAAACTATGCGTGTAGAAATTTCCGTATGCAACATATGCAAGTTTTACTGCGACATCCTGGAACGGTAGTTACAGAGAATATGTGTCGTTTTATGCTTCGACAAATACGCCTGCGACGGTTTGCGGGGATGGCGGTCAAAATGTGCAACGAAGATGTTACACCAAATATGATTGTAGAAATTTTAGCAGCTAATGTCAGTGCAGCCTTGATTTGTGTTATGGGAAATTTAGAAGAGAAATACAAAGGGAATAGTATTTGGTCGGACATTTGCTTTATGTTAAGATGTCCCATTTCATTAGAATATAGCACAGATTTGGTCAAAACTCCGTCTGGGCATTTTTTTGATAGAGAATGTCTCTTAATCTGGGTGCGTGCTCATTCAAACAACCCGTTAACACGTGAGAAATTGTACGAGTCGGATTTGATTGACAGAAATCATTTTCTGCCACAATTTGTCAGCGAATTGCAGCAGAAAATACAATTGTTGGCCGCTTAAACATATACTTATTTTTTTTTTGAATCTGTCACGTCAATCAAATTTAAAGTTTTGACAGTATATATGTAACGATTATGTTTATCAAAAATTATGGAATGGACAGTGATTAGTATGATGTCTGCCGCATGCGTTTTTGTTGGAATCGCCGTTGCATTTGCAAATGCAACAAGCTTTTATTTGACAGATTATAACGAAATACATTTGAGCGGACAGTCTGGCATCGACGAAACTGATACACCATACACGTTATCTATTATAGAGACTGTCGTTGCTGGGTTGACCGTAATTCTGGGTGTACTCGCTATCCAAGTTCCACATAAAATTGACAGAAGTGTGATCACAATCGTATTGGTATATTTTTTGGTTGCTACCATTCTCGAAACAGTTATGGTTACAACCAGGATGTCTTCGCTCGGAATGATAGGTGATAACGTTGTCGGGACATGTTCCGACAAAGGTGTTAGTACTGGATGTCCTACAACACGATTTGAAGATGTTCATGACAGAGTACAACTGTACACAAATCCATTAGGTGGCGATTGTCAAAGTTTCTATTGGGACAGCATGAAAACAAAAGCACAGAATAATTCGTGCCAATCGCAAAATCCTTCCGCCAGTTTCGAGCTGATATGCAACAATAATATTGAAAACCATATGAATTGGGCAAATCCTGCGTCATATGGTTGGGGTGATAATCCAGAAGCTATCATGAATTTGCCGGAAGGTTCGCAAGTGCTGACCAGTGTGGATAAACTCCATAATCCCAGTTTTATTAAATCAAGTCTTCAAATTCAATATGAAGATCAGATTATCACACCAATGAGTAATTCGAGTGGACCGCCAGCAATTGCATACTGTTATTACTGGGGCTGTTCTTCAGTGTGTAACAGTCATCGTTATTTGATAAATAGACAGTGGTTATGGTCTTCGGTTATCTTGTTGATTACGCATATTCTGTTCGCAATTAGTAGTGCACTTTTATGCCGTAGAGCAAAGGAATACAAAATTGTACCAGAATTGCCTGTGTCGGTTGCTGCCCCCATCGCTGAGGTTGTCCGATCCGATGGATTTATGGTCCCTGAAATGGGCAGAAGGAAGCGACGTCTGAACGGGCTTAAATTTTAGTTAGCCAACCTGTGAGTGAGCGAAGTTTTATCTTTGGTTTTAAACCCGAATCCAGATAGTTTTTACTAAAATATGTATATACGGTGGGGTTATTTATGAAAATGTCGAAGAAGAACAGCAAAACAATCAAAAACAAATGTGTAAGCGCGAAAATCGAAATTGAAAATAAACAATACAGATGTGTGAGTTTTTTTGTTGATTGTCCAACAAAATGTGCCGAAGAAGATTGGTCGATTTTCACTTTGGCTGATAAGCATAAAATTTTAATTGATAAATTATCGATGGCCATTCTGGCGGAATGTGAGTGTGAATTTCTGACGAGAGATTCCGATAAAGATTTGGATCAACCGCCGATTGTAGCTGTAGAACTACTAACTCTTGAAACGGATACTGCGCCCCAATCACCGAAAGAGATCGAAATATTAGAAGATGAATAACAGAAAAAAGTGGTTATCTAATTTATACTTGATTATACAATGTATTTACCGCGCCATTCTCGTGCTGTTTTTTTTGTACGCAGGCACGAATTCACAGTATAAATATGAATGTCACCATAAAAATGTCAAGTAACAGACGGACCAGATCAAGTAATAAACAACAGGCCGAATTCGTACAACAAAATAAAACAACGAGTACAACGCCAATGATGCGGTATCAAGTTGTTTATGCTTCTGGAGGAAATATCTATGCCAATGGTGCGCAAATGGATATGACAACTAAAAATATTCGTATTAATCTTATGAATCTTGTAAACAATATGATATTGGAAGGTTGGGAACCACAAGGCGGTGTGAGTATATCCGTCAACAAAAACAACCGAGAGGTCTTCGCCCAGGCAATGGTAAAGTACATTCAGTAGGTTAACATCCTCCGCATCACCTGTTCATTACAAACGTTGCGGATACTTCCCGTTGGGCTCCGTGAATCTATTTTTTCTTCCCGTGCTGTTATCAAACGACTTAAAGTAAAACCTAAAATCAGACCCCTCGTATTTTTTGTACAGTCGAAAGAGCAACCAAGTGATAATACAAGCAATTAAGATATCTACTGAATAATGCCATCTCAACAGTATCAGAAACAACATTTGAGACCCAAGCAATAATCCTGAGATAAGTTTCCATGCATAGTAAGGATTGTGCTCATTTACAAACATATAAGTCAAAAATGCCATTGCAGTATGGCCAGAGAACATAAAATCACCGCATGTACCGTAAATCACCATGTACTCCAACGCCTGTAAAAAAGACGTAATTTCCTTCTCGCAATGCTCGTCTACATGTATCATTGGCAAGATGGTTATGGCAACGGCGCCAGCCCGGATCGCTGTGAGAAGACTCTGTAAAAATATAAATTGTGCGATGTACATGTATAATTTTTTGCTACTGTATAACGAGACCAATCCTAAAATCATTTGGAGTAACAACAAGTAATGAGGCAATGTTGGAGCGAAGCGGTCTGATAGGTCCGGCAACAACTCAAAAAGCATATCATGTAACTTGACACCAACTATATGATCGTTCCACGTTCGCCATGACGACATTATAGCTATCGTCAAACTTAGCAAAACGGTTATAATAAGAAATATAATTTCTTTCCACATTTTACAAATTGGCTATCGAATTTATACTCGATAATGTACAGTAAAAAGGGGGTTAACATACTCCGCATCACCTGTTCATTACAAACTCGTGTATGTTTATGTGCGGATAATTTTTCTTGAAACAAATGCCACAGTAGTTAGACAAATTTTCGCTTAGTAAGGGATTTAGATGAATACACGTCAATTTCCTACGCCGACATCGTATATCGACACATTTTCCATTTTTAATACGGCGTGGGTAATATTGCTCCTTGCAAAAGTCGAATCTTTTTTGCCTGCTAACGAAGATGGACACTGTAATTTTTTTATTTAATAGAACAAAACTTACAGTGTTTTTCATATCTAAAAATGTGGCGATATGGCCGATGCAATCTAACGGCAATGAATCCATTTAATATATATACATATGGCTTTATACTCGTATAAGTAGTGTCACCGCTAATGCGTAATGATCATAGTCGGAATTGATCCAGGAATTCGGAATTTAGGTTATAGTGTCTACGATACTGAAGCCAAATGTTTTTCTGCTTTCGGGAAGATCGATTTAACCGAAAATGTGGACAAAAAGATGAAAACAAAATACGCCATTTTGGTTAAAAATGTCATTGATAGCCGACCGGATATTTTTGGAGAATTCGATCAAATTGTCATTGAGATACAGATGGTTGCAAAATTTAAGACAATAGCGACTGCGTTTCAGTGTTTTTTCTGGGGGAAATCTCATTTAATATCACCTCGGGCTGTGCGCTGTCATTTCGGTATATCAACTGGTAATTATAAAAAGAACAAGAGGGCGTCAATTGATATTTTTCCCAAGTTGCCAATAAGTCGACAAAATATAGATTTATTTCTTTCTTTCCCAGATACGAAAAAAGACGACGTCGCTGACGCTTCATTATTGGCCCTCTATTTCGCACAGAAACTGGAATCACCAACAAAAAGGCCGAAAAAGCGTAGAAAAAAAAATTAGTGTAAATGCAGTATATATTTAAAAAATATCTATGCATCATAAATTCATAGATGGTATTAAAATTTGACATTGAAGAGCCTGAAGAACGAAAAAAATTTATAGATTCAGAAGCAGAAAGAGAACCGCCCAGAGAGGCTAATTGTTGTGATGTTATTGCTGTGGTGTCTGGTGTATTAATTTGCGCCTTAATAATATTTGGGCTTGCTTCGTTGATTTCTTTTATTGCTTCATTAAATGAAATCGAACAAGAACCAGTTATTCAGCCACAATATGATTGTGGACCTGGTGATCCTGTAGAATGGTGTCCACCACCAGCATCTGGCAATTCAAGCAATTCAAACAATTCAAACAATTCAACCTATACACCACCAGCATCTGGCAATTCAAGCAATTCAACCAATTCAAGCAATTTAACCAATTCAACTGTATACAATCAAACAATTGATGGTAATATAACTGAATACAATCAAACAATTGACAATTCAAGCAATTTAACTGAATTTGATTGAAGAAGTGGTCGAATTATACGCCATCCCAAAGACATTCGTCAAAATGGAGCTGTTGTTTTCCAAGTCGCTTGTTGACGGTATTGTGCAACATCCAGGTGAATTGCATACAATCTTGTTCAGATTGACAGTTGGACAACTGCGTTTGAAACAAATCAATCATTTGTTGAAAATGAACCCTGCAATCTTCACACGGAAAATTTTCACAATAATCTACTACCGTTTCTCTCAGCATTTCTGGATTGCGACAACTGTGTAATCGATCCCAGTCATAACATACGCCAAATTATAGGTGAAATTATAGGTAAAAACAACACATAGCAAGAGTAGATTTATCCAAACGTTTGCCCAAAACAACATTTGTTTTGTAAATTACTTCGTAAATACTTAAAAAAATTATATAAAAAGCAAATTTATTTTTATATAACATGATTGATCTTTTATTTTACCTACCACAAATCATAGCAATCTTCTGCAGCTTGTGGTTTATTCAAGTGTGGATGCGTTTATATATTTGTTGTAGTAGTTGTTTTAAGATTTCTTTCTCATTGACAAAGGGGTTGTTTTATATTGCGTGTGCAATTTTATTTTTGTTTATCGATACAGCAAAAATAATCGTTAATTATATTGGAGAACATTCAAATGTTTGTATTCACGCGTGACCTACAGCTCGTTACGGGGTAATAGCCCGAGACATGAAAGCGGAATAAGATCACAAATATGACATACAAGCATGAGCTTCCACAGATTGCTAAAATTAATTGCTGTTATTCCTAACACGCCCGCCAGCAGCGAACCTAATTCACTGCCTACTATACCGCCCAAATTGGTGATACTCATCAATAAAGCATATAAGGTCCCCTCGACACCCACGGGGCAGAGCTTTGCGCCCAAAACGACCATCGGCATCGTGACAAATTGTCCAGCCAATGTCAATGCAATTCGTTCTATAAATGCAAACACATAGTCAGGAATACCCCAGTCCCGATTTACATGCAATACTAATAACAACATGGTATTCTCCAAAAGAAACGAAAAAACCAATGCATAACAGAATATTGTGCGTAATTTCACTTTACGCAAGTATTTCTTATAAATAATCGTACCAATAATACTGACGATATGACCTAAAACGTCCAAACTGCCAAATTCATCTGGAGTAAAGGACAAATTCTCTTTGTAGAAAAAGGTCATGATGTCACCGTAGCTGGGTGTGGTGCAGATAATAAACAGAAAAATAGCAGGTTTGAAAATCTGAGGTTGTTTGATTGCCTGAAATAATTTGCCAGTGGTTTCACTTATGTTTGTTTTCTGCACTGTCTCATTTTCTGGAATAACTAATGCCAATATTGTTATTACACATGGAATTATTGACGTTAGGTGGAAAACTCCGACATATCCAAGTCCGTCGTACGCTACAGCTCCCAAAATAGAACCAACCAACCCACCTAAAAAACGAAAAATCCA
>Ga0206126_10003103_pt1 | contig 17096 bp, 27 predicted proteins | sample Helgoland_Spring_5_FD_148621 | JGI IMG/M metagenome (GOLD analysis project Ga0206126, IMG submission 148621) | Pelagic subsurface seawater microbial communities from Kabeltonne, Helgoland, North Sea - Helgoland_Spring_Bloom_20160412_1 | ecosystem: Environmental > Aquatic > Marine > Epipelagic ...
ATTGTAGAATAGAAATTGGAAAAGAAAAATATATAAACCCGAAAGGATATACATATCAATGGCCTACCACAATATCATTTATGGAGAAAAAATGAGTAAAGTAGCAGTCATAGTGGAAACAAGAAAATATGCAGCGTTACCTTTTGTGTTAAAGAACGTAATGGAAACTTTACCAGATGAATGGTTGTTACAGATATTTCATGGAAATAAAAATTTAGATTACATTGAGACAATTATACAAGAAGATAAATTTTTAAGTCAAATAAAAAATAAAATTACATTTACAAATTTAAACATAGATAAAATAACAGCTGAAAACTCAAGTCTTGGAATAATGTTAACAGAAAAGTTTTGGAATGATGTAGTTGGGGAAACCATATTATATTTTGAATGTGATTCAATGTTGTGTCCTAACTCTGAATATAAGATTGAAGAGTTTGAACATTTTGATTACATTGGTGGTTATTGGGGAAATACAGAGTATCCATTGGATGAAGAATATTCGATGGTAATGAATGGTGGACTGTCTATTAGAAAGAAACAATTTATGTTAGATATTATAAAAAATGAATTAAAACCATATTTAGAAAAAGGTGAAAACTCATGTGAAGATTATTTTGTTAGTGCCTGTGTAAAAAATAAACCTACTGCTAGGGAAGTTAGAAATTTTTCAATAGACAATGGATATATCTTCCCTTTGGATAATAAAGCTCCATTTGGAGTTCACAAGTCATGGGGTGTCAATCCTAAAAAAGGTCATGGAAGATATTACGAAGATATAAAAAAAGTATGTAAAGAAGTTGAAGAATTAGAATCATTACAAGAAGAAATAAAATGGTGGTGCAACAATGGCGTATAAATCTGGTGAAACAATGAGATTACAAGAGATAAGAAATATGGGTATAAACCCAACAAGTATATTGGATGTTGGTGCTCATACAGGACAATTTTATGGTTGGGCTAAAGGAGTATGGCCGAACTCTGTGATTTGGATGATTGAAGCTAATCATTTACATAAGGGAGCTTTAAGTAATCTTACACGAGGTAAAAACGATGAATATTTAATCGCAGCTTTAGGTGATGAGGAGAGAGAGGTTACTTTTTACACGAGAAGTGATAAACCTCATACTGAAGGTAACTCGTATTATGAAGAGGTTAACTATTGGGATATTCAACATTTAGTACAAAAAAACAAAATAACTTTACAAAGATTAGATGATTTATTCACAGATGATACCACATTTGAGGTTATTAAATTAGACACACAGGGCTCTGAATTGGATGTGCTGAGGGGTGGTGAGAATTTATGTAAAAAAGCGTCTGTAATTATATTGGAAGTAACATACGTTGAATATAACAAAGGAGCTCCAACAGCAGAAGAGGTGATTAACTTTATGAAAGAATTTGGATTTGAACAAAAGATGAGTATTGGTGAACATTATAGTGATGATAAAATAATTCAGAAAGATCTTGTTTTTGTCAATAAAGTATTGTAAATTGTAAGACGAACTATGAATAAAAAACTTGAAAAAATAAAAAATACTTTTAAACAAAATAAACCCTTTCCTCACATAATTTTGAGTGATTGGTTTTCAAAAGATTTATTAGATGATACACTTTCAAATGTCTTAAAATTAAAAGATACATACAACTGGTACAAGTTGTGTACTAATACAAATGATTTCTCACCATTTGGTGAAAAAGCTGTTCAACTAACAAATTACTTAATAGGAGATGAATGGCTAAATTTTTTGCAAAAGTTGACAGGTATTAAAGACCTTCGTGTAGATAAAAATTGGGTTGGTGCTGGTATTAATTACGAACCAAGAGGAGCTCATTTAGAACCACATACTGATTTTAATTGTTCATCAAATGGTTGGAGAAGAATCAACCTTTTACTATTTTTATCTAAAAATTGGAAAGAAGAATGGGGTGGTTATGGTGAGTTAGGGCATATTGAGGATGAGAGTTTTGTAAAGGATGTTAGTTATAGTCCTGATTTTAACAAAGCTGTTCTTTTTGAAACCTCTGATATTTCATATCATGGATTTGATTTAGTAAAATGTCCGGAGGATGAATCAAGAATTGTAATAACTTGTTACTATTATTCAGATAGTTCAGGCCCTCACACAAAAAACCAAAGAACGACTAATTACATTGGTTGGGATAAAGAAAGAAAACAAGATAATGAATATTCAAATAGAAGAGGAACAGGATGGAAGGAATTAGAATGAAAAAAGAATTTTTAGATTTAGGTAAACAACCAATAGCAAATAAATTTTTGAATAAAGATGATTTTAATAATGAATTTTTATTTGATTTAAAAGCTGTGTATGATGAGGATACGAAATTAATTTCACTAAAAGAGTTTGTTGCTCCGGAAATGATGTTTAATGAAAATTATGCTTATCACGCTTCGATGTCAGAAACAATGAAAGACCATTTTGGAAGGTTGGCTCACAGGTTACAAAATGAATTTAAACCAATTAATGTTTTAGAGATAGGTTCAAATGATGGTATATTTATTAGACACTTCAATCCTGATAAAACAATAGCTGTAGAACCCTGCAGTAATTTTGCAGAAATGACAAATGATATGGAATATAAAACTTATCCTGAATTTTGGACAAAAGAATTATCTAAGTTGATAAAACAAGATAATGGAACTATGGATTTAATATATTCTGCAAATTGTATATGTCACGTTCATGATTTAGATGATACATTTACGGCTGTAAAAAATCTATTATCAGATGATGGAATATTTGTGTTTGAGGATCCATCGTTGATAAGAATGATGGAAAGAGGTTCATATGACCAATTATATGATGAACACGCACATATCTTCTCAGTAACTGCACTACAAAACATCTTAACAAAAAATGGATTAGAAATTTTTAGAGTTGACAATTTAAATGTACATGGTGGTTCTAACAGAATCTATGTTAAAGCTATATCCAATAGGTATCAAGAGGTTGAATCCTCAGTTGGATATAATTTATCAAAAGAAGATGAATTTGGATTAAATGATTTTAAGACATACCAAAGATTTTCAGATAGAGTTAAAAAGTCAAAAGAAGATTTAGTATCTATTCTAAAGAAATTAAAACAAGATGGTAAAAAAGTTGTAGCTTATGGAGCAGCTTCAAAAGTAACCACTGTGTTTAATTATTGTGGTATTGATGAATCTTTAGTGGAATATATTACAGATACAACACCAAGTAAGATAGGTAAATATCAACCTGGTACTCACATACCAATAGTATCACCTGATGAAGGATTTGATGAAACAGTTGATGTAGCTTACTTAGGTGCTTGGAATTTTAGAACAGAAATAATGAATAAAGAAACAGATTATTTGTCAAGGGGTGGTAAGTTCATAACTCACGTTCCACAAGTGATAATGTTTTCATAGGAGATAGAAATGTATTATCACGAAGATGATAGAGCACAAAGATTATTTGATGTGTTTGATGTATTAGATGGGCAGATAAATGTTTCATATGTTAATTCTACAGAACATATCGTAGCTTGGCATAAACATAATATTCAATCAGACTACTGGACTTGTTTAAAAGGTTCATTTAAGGTGGGTATGGGTATCCCACAAGAAGATGGTTCAATAAAAGTAAAATGGGAATACTTGTCAGATAAGAATCCAAGAGTTATAGAAATGGTTCCGGGAGTGTATCACGGATATAAAGCTTTAGAGCCAGGTTCAATTCTATGTTATTATTTAACTCATAAATATAATCCTAATGATGAAATTAGAGCTGAAGTTGGTGACTTTGGTGAAGATTGGGGTACGGAAAATAAATGACAACCATTAGTGACGTAAAACTATTTAATTTAAGAAACTTCATAGAACCAGATGGAAATTTAGTTCCAATAGAATCTAATCGTGATATTCCATTTGATATAAAAAGAGTTTTTTATGTTTATGGTGTAAAAGACCAAGATGATAGGGGTAAACATTCTCATTATAAAACAAAACAAATTTTAATTTGTTTGAATGGCAATATAGATGTTATAGTCGATGATGGAGTTCACAGAAAAAAATATAGATTATCTAAACCTAATCAGGCCTTATATATTCCAGAAATGATATGGGATGAACAAGTTTATAAATCAGAGGAATCTGTTTTATTAGTTTTAGCTAACACTCATTATGATATAAAAGACTACGTTGAAAACTATGATAATTTTCTAAAAACAAAAGGAATTTAATGAAAGTAATAAATAAACCATTTCCACATATCTCTATAGATAATTTTATACCATCGGATGCGATAGTTAGAGCAGCTGCTGAAAGTTTTGAACTTATGGATAACGACAATTGGGTTAAATATGGTGGTGGAGATGATGGACAAGTTCAATATTGTTCAAAGTTAGGTAGACACAATGTTCCTCCTGCAGCTCTAATCGTATTAGATTATATATCTACATATTTTAATCCTAATAAAGCTTTTGGAATGACAGATAATGCTTTTCCAGATACATCACATTTTGGTGGTGGTATGATGTTAACACCCAATTTAGATGGTGAGGGTGGACATCTCGGAATGCATGTTGATGCTGATGTTCACGGAAATAATACAAATTGGAAAAGAGAATATAGTGCAGTATTGGGTATATCTGAAAAATATGATTCATCATTTGATTTATTATTACATAATGGTAAAGAACATACAAGAGTTCCATATAAGTTTAATAGGTTAAATATATTTAAGTGTTCAGAAAACTCTTGGCATGGATTACCTGAAATAACAAAAGGTATGAATAGAAAAACTTTGGGTGTGATGTATTGGTCTGTGATGACGGAGGAAGATAAAAAAACTGCGAGAGTCAGAGCTAAATTTAATAACGATTTGGAATTTTAATGAAAAAAATACTAATATCAGGTGGAAATGGTGAATTTGCAAGAGAGTTACAAAGACACAACACCGAATATGAAATAGTTGCACCATCTAAAAAAGAAATGGATATAACCAAGACAGAAGATATAGATTATTTTATTTATTCTAATAAACCTGATTATTTTATCCACGCTGGTGCTCTGACAAGACCAATGGTTATTCACGAGAGTGAACCTAATAAAAGTATAATTACAAATATAATAGGAACTTCCAATGTGGTATTGGCTTGTATGAAATATAATTTAAAGTTAATTTATCTTTCAACTGATTATGTATATCCTGGAATTGAAGGAAATTATGGTGAAGATGATTATCTGAAACCTTTCACAAATTATGGGTGGAGTAAATTAGGTGGAGAATGTGCAGTTAGGTTGTATGATAATCATTTAATACTTAGAATGGCTATGAACAAAAGACCATTTCCACATCCAAAAGCATTGGTTGATATGAAAAAAAGTTTAATGTACATAGATGATGCTTCAAAAGTAGTCCTTGAGTTATTAGATGAGATGGGAACTATAAACATTGGTGGAAAATCACAATCAGTATATAATTTTGTGAAAGAATCTAATCCAAACATTGGTAAAATATATCTTAATGATATTGAAGATGTAAATATGGCTACAGATTGTTCTATGGATACTACAAAAATGAAAGAGTTATTAAATGATACAATTATTTAAAGTTAGTAATCACAATATAGATACCTCTAAATTTTCTAATCTATTACATGACAATGTAGTTGGGGAGTTTGAAAAAACAATAGCTGACTATGTAGGAGCTAAGTATGCGTGTTCTATTAATAGTGCTACTAATGCTATCTTTCTATCTATGTTAAACAAAAATGTTACGGTTAATTTACCGAGTATGATACCACCTGTTGTAGCTAATGCTATTTTGACAAGTGGTAATAAAATAAATTTTATAGATGATGTTGATTGGGTTGGAGACTCATATGTGTTACATAGATTTGATGATTACAAGATTGTTGATTCAGCTCAAAAGTTAGAAAAGAATCAATTTAAAAAAGAATGTAATACTGAAGACTTAATGTTTTTTAGTTTTTATCCTACAAAACCATTAGGTGGTTCTGATGGTGGAATGATAGTCACAGATGATTATGAAAAATATAGATGGTTTAAATCTGCAGTATTAAATGGAATGTCATATGCTAACAATAATTGGGAGAGAAAAATATTATTTCCTGGTTACAAAATGTATATGAACTCTATACAGGCTCAGATATGTTTAAATAATTTTAAAACATTTGAAGAAAAAATGTCACGTTTAGAAAATATTGTTAATATTTATAATGGAGAATTAGGTTATAACAATTCAAGTCAACACTTATACAGAATAAAGGTTTTAGATAATCAATTATTTATCAATAATATGAAAAGTTCAGAGATAATATGTGGCATACATTATGATGCTCTTCATTTAGATACTGTTTATAACAATGGTAATAATTTTGAATGCCCAAAATCGGAAAAAATGAGAGGTATGGTTGTGAGTTTACCTATGAATGAAAAACTATCTGATAAAGATTTACAATTTGTTATAGATAAAGTTAAGGAAAATTTATGAATAAAATATTAGTAATAGCTACTGGTTGGCACTTTAGTTCTCATTTTTATGAGAATATGTCAAAACAAATTGTTCCTAAAGGATGGGAAATAGATTACTACTGTGTTGCACATAGAACACCTGATGATAAAAACACGATTAATGAAAAAGACAGTTTAAGAGAATCTACCGCTGAAGATTTTCTCAAAGAATTAGACCAACTAATGTACAAATACCCAATCACAACTAAACAGATAGAAGATTTTGGTTGGAAATTTATGTTAGAAGAAAATACGATTGGTGATATGGAATGTTTTAATCAATGGTCTGAACATTATGATTATAATAAATATGATTTTATTTTAATCACACACGATGACAATCTAATATTATCTAATAAAATATTTGTTGACATTACTGATGGCGTTGAAGTTCATAAACCAATAGAAAAAAGTAGATATGGTACACATCAATTCAATACAGAATTAGTTAAGTTAGAAGATGATTGGTTGTTTTTAGACAATGGATATAATGAGAGTTTGCCAAAAGCTTTTACACCAAGAGGTTCTTTTAGTTTTTATAAAAAGGAACTTATAGATATGTTACCTAATAATAAATTTAATATGTATGAAAATGGTGGTTATGGTATTGTAAATCGTAGTGGTGAAACTGCTAGTATTGGTTATGATGGTATAAAAGCTTGGAACACTCACGCTGGAACATTTAGAGACTTTTTATATGACAGTGATTCAGTTGAAAGAACAAGATGGCTTTCAAATACTAAGAGAGTTAGTAAATATTGTATTGAGGGGGAGAGAGGATTTATAAGTAATTATAGAGCAGGTGAGGATTATCTTGAATCTTTAAAAAATAAATTAGAGGAGATAGGATGGATATAAAACACAGCGCTGATTGTGGGAAATATGTAGAAGCTTTAATACACACACTTAAAAATTTAAATTTAATATAAAAACATGGAGAAATAAATTATGGGTATAAATGTAAATGGTAAAAATATAATGACACCAATGGTTCATGACAGACATTTGGTAAAATTTATGTATGAATATATGAGAGACAATGATATGTACAAAAATGCTTTCAAAAGGCCTGAGGATTTAACTATACTTACTACGATAGGAACAACACCTGATAAAGATTCTGATGTAAATGAGGGTATAATGCAAGAGAGAATGATAGAGACATTAGAAGGTTATGGTAAAGATTCGTTATTCGAAGCTAGTTTAAAACATATAGGTATAGATGATTATGTGGTGCTGAGAAAAGATTTAGAAAAATATGGTGATTGGAGATGTACATTTAAACAGACTTGGGTGTTAGACTACTTAGAATCAGGCAAATGTGATACTGATTTACTTTTATGTACAGACGCGATAGATGTAATTTTTCAAGATGACCCACAAAAAATAGTGGATATATTTAATGGTTATGATTGTGATATGTTATTTATGTCAACAAGAGACACCACAGGTTATCAACATATGCCTGATGTAAAAGATTGGGTTGATAGAACTCATTCAGGAAGATATTTGAATGCTGGAGTTTGGATTGCAAAAGTTGATTTTTTAAAAGAGTTTTTAAAAGAGTCTTTAAAATATGTTGGTTCAGAAGAACCAAGTTTTGACGATTATAAGAAATGGCAAGCACAAGTACCAAAAGCAGATTATCCAAAACACGGACATGACCAAGACATATTTAGATTTATGGAAAAAGAGTTTTATCCAAGAGTTAAAATCGATACTGAAAATTTAATGGCTTACAGGAGCTAAATGAAATTAGGTAAGAATAGTAAAAAAATGGATAAAAGGAAGAATATGAGAATATTAATTACAGGTGGTTCAGGAACAATAGGGAAAGCTTTCATAAGAGAGTTTCCGGAACACATTTACTATAATGTAAGTAGGAACGAAAAGTTTTTAACTGATTTAATGCGAGAACATCCAAAGGTTAAAAATTTTATTGGAAACATAGAAGATGAAGGATTTTTAATGAGAGTATTCAATAGTGTTAAGCCTGATGTAGTTATTCACGCTGCGGCTATGAAACACATAAACATAGCAGAAGAAAATCCAATACAAACTTGTCAATCAAATGTGATTGGTAGTATAAATGTTATCAATGCGAGTATTATGAATGATGTTCCAATAACAATAGGAATTAGTACAGATAAGGCTTGTACATCTGCTAGTGTTTATGGTGATACAAAATCATTAATGGAAAAATGTTTTATGGAAGCTAATACAAGTAAAAACAAATTTGCACTAACAAGATTCGCTAATGTAGCACATAGTAATGGTTCTGTATTACCATTTTGGTTAAAGTTAAAAGAAGAGGGTAAAACATTAAAACTAACAAGTAAAGATATGAATAGATTAATGTTTTCTAAATCAGACGCTGCTAAACTTATCAACAAAGCTATCAACAAATGTGATACAGATGATGGTGGTTTTGTGTGTTCCTATAAAATGAAATCAGTTAATATGTTTGAGTTAGCTAAAGTTATATCAGATGATGTTAAAGTAGTTGGACTTAGGCCTGGTGAAAAGTTGGATGAGGATTTAATAAGTAATAAAGAAACTCAATTTACTTATGTTCACGATGATATGATTTATATTTATAATCAAGAAAATTTAGATATGAATACATTGGAACGAGGTTATTCATCAGCTAATGCAGAAAAAATGACAGAAGATGAAATGGAGGAATTAGTGTGGAATACAAAATAGCTTGGTTTACAGAGGGTGGTTGGCAAGGAAAAGTTCCAAGAGACCATCCTAATATGAGAAATGATTTAGCGTGGATGTACACTCTTGATGCAAACCACCACTTCATAGGAGACTTACCTATGTTGGATGAAAATATGTATGACATAGGAATAATTACTATTCCAAAAACAAATATTGAAAAATTAATACAAATTGATTTAATTAAAGAGATGAAAAGAGTTTGTAAAAGAGTTGGAACTATGCAGGAAGGTCCACATTGGTATTTTCAAGACTATACAATGGAACAACAAATATGGTTTTATAATATTTTAATGGGTATTGATTTTATATGGTGTCACAATGATATGGATAAAAAATATTATCAAGGGTTAACTGATAAAAAATGTTATGTAAATCCTACACTTATGATTGAAGATTTTATTAAACCTAAAGATGATAATCAAGTTAGTAGTGGTGTAATGATAGGTGGTAATATGTGTAGATGGTACGGTGGTTTTGATTCTTATATTGTAGCTAGAGAGTTCGATGAAGAAATATATGCACCATCGATGGGTAGAAAAATAGATAGAGAAGATGAAATGGATATAAATCATTTACCATATATGACTTGGGTTGATTGGATAAATAATTTACCAAAATATAAATATGGTGTTCATTTGATGCCAACACAAGCTGCTGGAACATTCGCATTAAATTGCGCATATCACGGAATACCTTGTATTGGTTATAAAGATTTAGATACACAAGAGTTATGTTTTCCACATTTAAGTGTTGATATGGGAGATTTAAAAAAGGCAAAACACTTAGCAGAAAGACTTAAAACGGATGAAGATTTTTATAATGATTGTAGTAAAATAGCAAAAACAAGATATAATGAGTGTTTTGGTATAAAAGAGTATATTTATACAATGAATAAGGTTATAGGAGAGGTTATAAATGAAACCAATTAGTTTTATACAACCAAGTAGAAATAATTTAAAATATTTACAATGGTCTTACAATTCTATCAGAAAGAATCTTGGATACATACACGAAATATGTATGGCTGATGATTTCTCAAATGATGGAACTTGGGAATGGATGCAAGAAATTGCAGAAAAAGATAAGAATGTAAAAATCCACAGAAACGAAGGCCCTACAAGATTAGGACACACAATCCTTTACGATACATTAATCAACGACTATTCTACCAATGATATTGTTATGATATATCACGCTGATATGTATGCTTGTCCTGGACTCGATGTGGAGATAAACAAACATATCAAACCAGGTGTTGTGGTTAGTGGAACAAGAATTGAACCACCACTACATCCAGATGGACCTGAAAAGATATTGGCTGACTATGGTATTGAACCTGAAGAGTTTGATGAACATCAGTTATTAAGTGATTTAGACAAGTTTAAAGATACAGGTAAAACTACAGAAGGTATATTTGCACCATGGGCTATATATAAATCAGACTTTCAAAAAATAAATGGACACGACCCATTATATGCTCCACAATCAAAAGAAGATTCAGATATATTTAATAGATTTCTTTTGGCTGGATATGAACTAGTTCAGACTTGGGAAGGTTTTGTATATCATATGACTTGTAGAGGTTCAAGATTTGCTGATGGTGCTAAACGAAATCCAGATGGACAAGTGTTTATGAAAGGTAGAGAGACAGATGAGTGGTTGAAACAGAATCATAAATCTACTCGTAACTTCATTCGTAAGTGGGGACATTTTGTAAAGCATGACGCGCTTTTAAAACCAATCGTACCACCTAAGTATAATGTTGGATTTGTAATCACTGGTTGTAACGATGATATTTTATATGAATTAGAACCCTGGTGTTCAAGCATATATGTAGATAGTCCATTAGTGAATAGATACATTGAAAAAGAACAATCAGAAACAGACTTTGATTTAAAAGATAGAGTTCAAGGTTTATTTGATGCTGGTAGTAATGATATAACTATTGAATTTGATGCTGGAGATTTTAACAATGAAAGTTTTAATATCATCACAAGTTTATCAGAGATACTTGCCAACGATGAAGAACTTGAAGTTGGTGAATTTGAGTTAGGTATTTTTAGTATTAAAGTAAATAAGATAAACACTTACGAAAAGGATTTAATTAAATGCGAATCTTAGTAACAGGTGGTGCAGGTTTCATAGGTAGTAATTTTATAAAACATATGGTACAAAAGTATCCTGAATATGATATTAATTGTTATGATAAATTAACTTATGCGGGTGATAGAAATAATTTATGTGATGTAGAAGGTTGGTATCATAATTTTCATTTTATAAAAGGTGATATTTGTGATTATGAAAAACTTAAACAAACGGTTAAAGCATTAGATATAGATATTATAATAAACTTTGCAGCTGAGACGCATGTAGATAATAGTATTGAAAACTCTGATGAATTTATAAAAACTAATATCAATGGTACTCACAATTTATTAAAAATAATGCATGAATTTACTATTCACAAGTTTGTACAAATATCAACTGATGAAGTATATGGAACATTGACAGAAGATGATGAACCATTTACAGAAGAAACACATATTGCTCCTAATAGTCCATATGCGGCTAGTAAAGCATCAGCTGATATGTTGTGTAGAAGTTTTTATGAAACATATCATTATCCAATATCAATAACAAGATGTTCTAACAATTACGGTCTTAATCAACATAATGAAAAACTGATACCTAAATTGATAGAAAACATACGGGAAGGTAACAAAGTTCCTATTTATGGTGATGGTAAAAATATCAGAGATTGGGTGCATGTTCAAGACCATTGTGAAGCTATTGATGTGGTGTTACATAAAGGTGAAGATGGTGAAGTTTATAACATTGGTGGTGAATGTGAAAAAAGAAATATTGAAATTGTAGATGATATATTACTAAACTTTGAACAATCATATGATTTAGTTGAATATGTAGAAGACAGAAAAGGACACGATTGGAGATATGCGATGGATATATCTAAAATAAAACAGAAACTTGGGTGGTCACCAAGAGTAACATTTAAACAAGGTATGAGGGAGTTAATAAATAAATGAGATGCATAGTAACTGGAGGAGCAGGATTCATAGGTAGTAATCTTGTAGATAAATTAATTGATGATGGTCACGAGGTAATTATTTTTGATAATTACTCTACAGGTAAAAAAGAAAATGTAAATCCAAAGGCTAAGTTCTTTTTAGTTGATATTTCTCATCAACCATCTTTTGAACATAAAACAATGAAAGATATAATGAGTGGTGTTGATGTGGTGTTTCATTTAGCAGCTAAGGCTAGAGTTCAACCATCAATAGAGAATCCAATTGAATATCATAATACAAATGTTAATGGTACACTAAATATGTTAGACGCTTGTAGAAGATATGGTGTCAAGAGATTTATATTTAGTTCATCATCATCAGTTTATGGTGATGTAGAACAACTACCGACACCTGAAGAACAAGAGCTAAATCCAATGAGTCCATATGCATTACATAAATTACAAGGTGAACAATATTGTAAATTATTTTCAGAACTATATGATTTAGAAACTGTATGTTTACGATATTTTAATGTGTATGGTGAGAGACAAAATACAGAGGGTGCTTATTGTTTGGTGATGGGGATATTTGCAGGACAATTATTAAATGGTGAACCTATGACAATAAATGGTGATGGGGAAAACAGAAGAGATTTTACATATGTTGGTGATGTAGTAGACGCTAATATTAGATGTGCAACTAATCTTGGTGTTGAATTTAATGGTGAAGCATTCAACATAGGTAATGGTGATAATCGCTCAGTTAATCAAATAGCAAATTTGTTAAGTGAAGATGGTGATAGGGTAAATAGAGCACCTGTGATAGAACCAAAAGAAACTTTGGCTGACAATAGTAAAGCTAAAAGAGTTTTGGGTTGGAAACCAACTAATAAAATAGAAGATTGGATTGTAAAATATAAAGAGGAGATAGGACTATGAAAATAGGAATAATTGGTAATGGTTTTGTGGGTTCATCAGTAGCATTTGGATTTTCACCACAAACAGGTTGTGATGCTGATGTAAAAATATATGATAAAGATGAAACTAAATCAACACATGCATTAACTGATGTAGTTAATGGTTCAGATTATATATTTTTATCAGTACCAACACCATCAAATCAAGATGGTTCAATAAGTTTAGATATATTATTTGATGTATTTAAAGATATAGATGATGTTATTGATTACGAAGATGACCATCAGCCAATAATATTGTTAAGGTCTACCGTGACTCCAGGAACAACAGGAAAAATACAAATTAAATATCCAAAAATGAATATTGTATTTAATCCAGAGTTTTTAACAGAAAGGTCAGCTAAATTTGATTTCATTAATCAATCAAGATTTATTGTTGGTGGTAGTTGGGGTGATACAACAGCAGTTGAACAATTATATAAGTGGAGATTTGGAGAGTCTACACCAGTAATTAGAACCAATTATCAAACTGCTGAATTAATTAAATATATGAATAATTGTTTCTTTGCAACTAAAGTGTCATTCTTAAATGAAATGTATCAAATAGCAGAAAAATGTGGTGCAAATTGGGAAGAGGCTGTCGATGGGTTTGTTAGAGATGGTAGAATAGGTCATTCTCATATGAATGTTCCAGGACCAGATGGAAAGTTTGGATTTGGTGGTAGTTGTTTTCCTAAAGATATACAGGCTATGATTAATTTTGCTGAGTCACTTGATGTTAATCCTACGACAATGAAAGGTGTTTGGGAAAAGAATTTAGATGTAAGACCAGAAGAAGATTGGAAAGAATTGAAAGGTAGAGCTGTTGTTGATGAAAATAAATAAAAGAAAAAGCTTGACTTTAATAGTAAAAAACCCTTATATTAATAGGAGACAAAAATGTCTAAGATAGATTATTTAAATTATGATGATGTCAGAGAAGATAGAAGACAACAAAAGAAATTTAAAAAGAAAAAAGGTCTGAAAGAGGCTAAAAACAAAAGGAGAAAGAAAAAATATGTTAAAAAAGATGATTAGATATATATTTATATATACAATAGGTTTATTATTTATTGGATGTGATAATCCAATGTCAGTTGAATCTTGTGATTATTGTTATTTAGAAATAGATGCACCCGATTTACCAATGGATGAAAATGGTGTTTACCATTTGGATTATAGAAATGGTGACTTACAATCATTTACTCAATTGAGAGCATATGTTGGTTATGAGATGGAATACTTAGGATGGACAACAAATGTAACATTTGAAGGTTGTACTTGGGATTATTGTGAAGATATTCCAGTTGTAAATGGTGCAAGTTATACAAATGAAGAAGGTTATGGATATACAATGATGGGTGTATCCACAGAGAATATTGGAATGATTGCTACCATTTGGGTTGGTTATTATGATAATTATGGAACACAGTGGTTAGATAGTATAAGGATAAAAATAGATGAATAAATTAGGTAGTTATATAACAAAATTAATGACAACTGTTCTTGATTCAGAACAAGAACAGTTTGTTAAAGAATTAGCATTAAGTGAATTAACGAGACTTAATGTTGATGTAAACGATTTTATCAGAAAACATACAAAAGATGATTTTGATAAAGCAAAAGAAACAGAAAAAAAGTTATTACAGGAGGACAAATAATGTCTAAAATAAGTAAAGAAGGTTACGATCAAATACAAGTAATCAAAAATGCATTAAATGCGATGTATGATAAATTAGATACTAATGTTTATACAAAAAATGGTACTAAGTATGAGTCAAAGAATGTTTTTAGTGAAGTCAAAGACGAGTTTGAAGCTATAGCTGGTATAGTTGATTTAAGTGGTACTTGGGAAGAGGTACAATAATGGCTGTTAATAATCCATCAGGTGACCATTTCAATCCACCAAGTAATATGAGTCAAGACTTTGAAGAGTTTTGGTTTGAAGACTTAGAAGTTGATGAATTGTTTTGGCAAACTAATAAACCAAAAGAAGGTGAAGCTTCAATTCCTTGGCGTAAAACAAGTTTGACAGAGGCTATTAATATAAAATCTCAGACAACTCATAGTTTTCAAAGAAAAACAAAAGTATTTCAGAAAATATAATGAGTAAGAATCGTCCACTAAACATTCCTGGTAGGAGAAAAGTAATAACCAAGAATATGATTTTAGAGGCTCAGAAACATACTAAGTCCAATATGGCAGCAGCTAAATGGATGAATGTATGTTACACTACTTATAGGAAATGGGCTAAGTATTATAAAGTATTCGACCAACATTTAAACAAAGAAGGTATTGGTATCCAAAAAGGTTGGGTAACCAGAACCACTAATGTTGAAGATATAATACTTGGTAAGAGAAAAGTTCCAAGAAAGTGGAGTCAATCAACAGTCAAAGAAGAATTGATTAAGAAAGGCTATTGGTTAGATGAGTGTCATAATTGTGGTTATAATGAAGCTAACTTACTTACAGAGAAAGTATGTTTAGGGGTAGATTTCAAAAATGGTGATAGCAAAGATTGGTTAAACGATAATATAAGACTTTTGTGTGCTAATTGTTATTATTCATTCAATGGATATTTTCCAAGTGCAAAAAAGTTTTGTAAATAAATAGGGAGGTTATGGTGAAAGATGTAAGAGGTACAATATTGAAAATAGGTAAAAGAGTTTGTGTTCAAGAAGATATATCATCAGTAAATGGTATGTTGTATAAAGATACCATATGTAAGGTAGAGGCTCTTGATGAAAGTAAAGTTCAAGTTCAAGACAGAAGTGGAAAACTTTGGTGGATTGCATATAATCAAGTAAGTGCTAGTTTTTTATAATGGGGTATGATATGGAAATGGATGACTTTCACGATGAGAAAGATTTCATTGAAAAAGAATTTAAAAGATTAAAAAAAGAAATCTTAGATGAAGCTAAAAAGGTTGTTGACAATTATGTTGATAACCCAAGTGATATTTCGGGTAGTACAGTAAATATACACCAAAATAGTCCATTTTTAGATGAAGATGGTGAAGGTGAACCAGCATTTAGTGGTAGTCGTTGGAAACATATAATTAAGAGTAGATAATGTTAATAAGAGAATTTATATCACAAACAAATAGAAACAAAATGATTTCAGATTTACTGAAACATTACAAAGTTGGTAGTGTTAAGGTTAAAACAAAATCAATGAAGAATCATGCACATTACAATGTAGATACTGGCACATTGGAATTATCTACAAGGTATAAGACAATTAAAAATAGTCAAGTTAAAGAGTTCTTGATTACAATACTTCACGAAATCTATCACGCTATGGACGCAAAAAAATATGGTTGGAAAAAGTTCAAAGAAATGTACGAAATGGAAATGGCTTATCAAATAGCTAATGATAAAGACGAATACAAAGACAACAAGTACGAGATAGAAGCAGAACAATTTGGACAAAAGAATTGGTCTAAATGGAAAACACGATTTAAAAAAGAGGGTTTAATATAATGTATGAATTAATATTAAGAGATGAAGTAGTGGATAGAGCGCCATTGGCTAACTTAGAACAAGCTAAAGTATTCTTTATGAAAAGAAAGATGATGACAGAATCACAATTTGATAAAATTGGTTATTCTGTTAGATTGGTTGAACCAAAAGTAAGATAATTATTGGGGCTGTAACTCAGTTTGGGAGAGTGCTTCCCTTGCACGGAAGAAGTCGTAGGTTCGAGTCCTATCAGCTCCACAATGCCCTCATAGCTCAGCTGGATAGAGCAACAGACTTCTAATCTGTAGGCCAATGGTTCGAATCCATTTGAGGGTACAATCCAAATGTAACATTCCTGTTACAAACTGTTACAAATAAAACACATAAAACATTTGGTTATTTGC
>Ga0206126_10003106_pt1 | contig 17083 bp, 15 predicted proteins | sample Helgoland_Spring_5_FD_148621 | JGI IMG/M metagenome (GOLD analysis project Ga0206126, IMG submission 148621) | Pelagic subsurface seawater microbial communities from Kabeltonne, Helgoland, North Sea - Helgoland_Spring_Bloom_20160412_1 | ecosystem: Environmental > Aquatic > Marine > Epipelagic ...
TTCATCTCACACTCAGATCCGGCCTCTCAATGGACAGGTGCCCGTGGCGGTCCGGCATATTTTGCATATTCTACGAACTATCTGATCGATACAGATAACGCTGTGATCCTTGATGTCGAACCCAGCCGGTCCATTCGGCAAGCCGAAGTTGGGGTCGTAAGAACCATGATTGATCGCGTTCGCAAAACGCATGACCTCAAGCCTGAACGTTTGATAGCTGACACCGCTTATGGCTCAGGCCCAATGCTGGATTGGTTGGTTGAGAAACGCGGGATCGCGCCACATATCCCTGTAATCGATAAGTCAGGCCGCAAGGATGGTACGTTTGAACGGGCTGATTTTACATTTGATGCTGAGAAAGATCTCTATATCTGCCCCGGCGGCAAAGAGCTGATGCAATACAGGCGTGCTTTCACAAAGCCGAGGTCGGGCCCCAATAAGGATGCCACCATCCGCTATCGTGCCCGGAAATCTGATTGTGAGAAATGCCTGCTCAAACAACGCTGCACACCCAAAGAACCACAACGCAAAGTTACGCGCTCAATTTACGAACCTTCCCGTGACGTCGCACGCGCCCTATCACAAACACAGCAATATGCCATCTCGCGAAAGCTACGCAAAAAGGTCGAAATGTCGTTCGCCCATCTAAAACGTATTCACGGCTTAGGGCGGCTTCGATTACGTGGGCCATGTGGCGCTCATGATGAATTTATCCTCGCCGCAACCGCCCAGAACCTCAAAAAGTTAGCCAAACTAGCTCCGACCCCAATTCGGGCCAGTGCCGCTCAATAAAATCAAGGCAGGAACCATTTACCCTGTGATCGAGGACTCGGAAAACCATGAGTTTTTCAACAGAATAGGCTGACAGCGGTCATGGGGCGCATGTTCACGAGTGGCAGAAATGCGCAGTTAGTGAGCTTTGCAAAGGTGCAAACTTTGCAAAGCTTACAGACGGCGGTTCCAGGATGGCGCATAAATCTGAGCTTACAATACAAAATACAGAGTAAGGAACAGACTATGCAATCATCCGGGATTGAGACATTAACTTGGAGGGGCGTAGCTCGCTTTTATCTTTTGGTATATATCTCTGGCTTTGAAGTGTTCTTCGACGCTGTACATTGGAATAGTTTTGAAATCTTCAATCGCACCGCCCATAGTCGCAGTAAGCAGGGTTCCCATGTACTCCGAAACACCGGGCATCTCTGCGATGATCGCGACATGGTACTCTTGCCCAATTAAGCCGTAAAACCCAAGCATTTTTCCACCCGCAGCTTCGCATACCGCTTGTGAAGCCGCTGCGCGATCTGTGTCGCCTTCAACGATCGTTTTGATCGCTTCAGGAGTATATTTTGCCATTAACATATAAAGTGCCATTTGTATAAATCCTTTGTTCCTAGACTGGCTATTGTCACAGTATTCAGTTCGACAAAGTTTATTCCGTATCCTAATGCAAAATCTGAAATAACCTCTGAAAACCGCGGAATGACAATCGCATATATATGTTTTCATGCAAGTGCTCTTTGGCGCGTGCATCCGACACAAAAGTGCTCAATCAGAGGTGGTCGCAGAATTTCGGGCCTGTTGTTAAGGTGGATCGCATGAAGAAAGTGACGATCTAAAATGAAGAAACGAAAGAACCATTCGCCGGAATTCAAAGCCAGGGTTGCGTTTGAAGCGATCCGCGAGGAGATGACGCTGGCTGAGCTGTCCAAGAAGTATGGCGTGCATCCAACGCAGATTGGGACGTGGAAGCGTGCGGCGATAGAGAACATGGCAACGGCTTTTACCCGCAAAGGTTCAGCACCTGAACGGGTCAGTGCCGCTGATGTCGACAAGCTACATTCCAAGATTGGCCAGCTTGTTGTGGAACGGGATTTTTTGGCCGATGCCTCGCAACAACTGCTCGGGACGCGTCCCTCTCGTGACCTTGCCTTTGGCAAGGCACTGCCGGTCAGTGGGACAAAAAATGGTGAGCAAAGATCATGAGCTGAGCATGCGTAAACAGTGCGAACTGTTGCAGCTGTCGCGGTCGCGGCTTTACTATCAGCCTGTCGGCGAAAGCGCTGAAAATCTTCGCTTCATGGAAATCATCGATAAGCAGTTTCTGGAAACGCCTTGGTATGGGTCGCGCCAAATGGCCCGTCATATGAAGCGCAACAATCACCAATGTGGCCGTCATCGCGTACGACGCCTGATGCGCCTCATGCGGTTGGTTCCGATCTATCAAGAGCCTAACACAAGCAAGAAGCACCCGCAGCACAAGATCTGGCCATATCTGCTAAGGAACGCGGTCATCGATCGCCCGAACCAAGTCTGGTGCGCAGATATTACGTACATTCCTATGCGGCGCGGCTTTCTGTATCTCGTGGCGATCATGGATTGGCACAGTCGCAAAGTGCTGGCCTGGCGGCTATCAAATAGCATGGATGCAGACTTTTGCGTCGAGGCTTTGAAGGAAGCGTTGGCCAAGTACGGCAAACCAGAAATCTTCAATACGGATCAGGGCAGCCAATGTACCAGCGGCGCTTGGATCGACGTACTGATCAACGCAAAGATCAAGATCAGCATGGACGGGAAAGGCGCGTGGCGCAACAACCGGATGATCGAACGGCTGTGGCGGTCGCTGAAGTATGAATGCGTCTACATGAACGCCTTCGAGACAGGTTCAGAGATGCGTGTGGGGATCGGCAAATGGCTGACCTACTATAACTCCGAACGTCTCCATTCAACGCACGGCATATTGACCCCCGATGAGGCCTATGTCAGCAATCCAGAAGTAATGAAATTAGCGGCCTAAATGAAACCCTGATCCATCTTAGCAAGGCTGCAAACTGGTCTAAAATCTACGACCACCTCTCTTCGCTGCAATGCGGCTCAAGTCGCGGAAGCGGTCGTAGCTTAGGAAGCAAGTCCAGAATTGCAGTCTGTTTAATAACGACGCGTGATTTCAGCATTCGAGGCACGTAACGAAATGGGCGCGCTCAAACGTGCATCGAAAACTGGTTGGGACAAGCCCTCTTTTTCCGAGCGGAAAAATCAATGCTGTCTGTATGAAAATTTTCTGAACGTTGTTTTGATATTGTTTACGCTACGGCCTTTTTTGTATGCAGACGCCACACCAAAGTGCAACGTCTGCCTAAAATCAAGTAGAGACGTGGCTCACATCCTTGTCTGGCGAATAGATATCCAGAATGTTCCAATGCCCGGTTGTGGGCGTTGGGTTATTGATCATCGGCACATCCAGGACCGTCGGCTTCCCGCTGGCGATTGCCGCCTTCAGGGCCGGAAGTAATTCGTCAGCAGACGAAATCCGAATGCCTTCCGCCCCATAGCCCCGGGCAATCTCGGCGTAGCCGGGACCGTTGGTGGGGGCTTCGGCACTGCCGGGGAAGGTCGTTCCATAAGTCAGACCATAGTGCGCCTTTTGCAATCCTGCGATGGTGCCAAAGGCATTGTTGTTCATCACAAGCCAGACGATACCCAGATCAAGCTCCACGGCTGTGGCGAGCATTGAAGGGTTCTGGCCAAAGCCGCCATCTCCGACAAGGCTGATGACCACGCGATCTGGCGCTGCAAGTTTTGCCCCGATGGCAGCTGGAGGACCAAAGCCCATCGTCGCAAATCCACCCGGCGTCAGGATTGAGCCCGGCGTCAGGATGTCGAATTGCTGGCCTACGCCGTTCTTGTTCCACCCGACATCGGTGGTGATAATCGCATCGTCCGGAAGTGCTAGGCGGGCGTCAGCGAGGATGCGCTCCGGCATCATTGGGAAGGCGCTGGAAGCTTGCATCTCGTCGTTTGACGCCTTGAACCCCTCGCGGAATTTCGCGATTTCGGCTTTCTTTTCAGTGCGTCCAAAGCCGTCCGGATACATTTCCTTGGCCACGCGGATCAATACACGTAGTGCAGACTTGGCATCTGCGACAACGCCGATCTCGGTCGGGTAGTTGCGGCCGATTTCCTGTGGTTCGATATCGATATGGATGACCCGTGCATCGTTGCCCTTTGCCCCGATATTGAACGTATAGCCGGGGTACCAGCTGGAACAATCAGCCTCTTTGAAGCGGGTGCCAACGGCAAAGATCGTGTCAGCTTCAAGACAGGTTTGGTTGACTAACGTCGTGCCCCAGAAACCGGTCATGCCCATGACGAGCGGATGATCGTCGCTCATAGCGCCTTTGCCCATCAGACTATGGGCCACGGGAAGGCCCATGTGGTCCACAAATGCGCGAAGCTCTTCACTGGCTTGAGCCAAAAGGATGCCGCCGCCAACATAGGCAACGGGTTTTTTGGATGCGGCGAGCGCTTCGACAATTTCGCGTGCCGTATCGTCATCAATCGAGGGCTTCTTCAAAGCGCGGGTGTTTTTGGCCACTCGGTCAAAAGTATCAGACGAGATCACCTCACTAAAGATGTCCATCGGGACGTTGACCAGCACGGGTCCGGGTTGGCCACTTTCGGCCAGATGAAACGCCTTTTCCAAAATGTCAGCCATCAGGTCAGCACGGTCGACCCGCCAAGCGCGTTTCACGAATGGACGGTAGATTTCCCATTGCGCCGCGTCTGCGTGCAAGTTCACCTCTTGGTGCGGATGCTTGCCGTAGTAATGCGTCGGAATGTCGCCCGCGATTACCACCATCGGGATACAATCAAGTGCTGCATTTGCGACACCTGTGGCACAATTCGTCAACCCGGGAGAAAGGTGTGACAGCACGACCGATGCACGGCCCTGCACACGAGCATAGGCATCAGCGGCATGGCTTGCAATCTGCTCATGCCGGACTGTGATGAAATCAATCGGACTTGTCGCCAAAGCAGCCAGTACCGCGATATTGGTGTGGCCGCACAGGCCAAACACGTGTTCGATTTCGCGTCGTTCCAGAAAGTTGACTATATGTTCTGCGACGGTTTTGCCGTCCAGTTTAGTGCCATCCATTACGCTATCTCCTGACCGTAGAACTCACCAAAAAGCTCTTTCTCCGAAGGGCGGTCTTCGGCGATGGGGCGTGCCACCCAAGTGTAGTTCATCATGTGTTTCATTGTGACATTTTCGTTGGTGATGTTGCCGCCCCAAACGCCGCAACCAAGGCTGGACGTCATCGGCATACCATTGGTCCAAGACCCTGCATTGGCTTTGGATTGCGGCTGGCGCACCATCATCCGGCTGACCGGGGCAAGGCGGGCAAGGCGGTCGATGTTCTCGTCATTGTGACTGTAAATGCCGCAGGAATGCCCTTTGCCGCCGGTGTTGTAGATTGCAGTTACCGTTTCGAGAGCGTCGTCGAAAGTCTCGAAGTGATAAAGCGCCATAAGCGTGGTTAGTTTTTCTTTAGAGAACTTATGCTCAGACCCGATCTGGCCCTGATTTTCGACCATCAGAAATTTGCGATCCTCGGGGATCGAGAACCCGGCGACGTCGGCCGTTTGTTGCGGTTTGCAGGCAATGGTTGGGAAAGTGCGGTTGCCATTGCTGTCCCACATAGCCTTCTCGAGCAAGGCCTTTTCTTCAGCGTTACAGAGGTAGCCGCCTTCTGCTTCAAGGGCAGCGACCATCTGGTCATAGATCGAGCGTTGGATGATGATGTTGCCATCCGCCGAACATCCAGACCCAAAGTCAGAAGTCTTGGAAATCCGCGTGTTCTGCGCCGCGATGTCGATGTCAGCTGTCTCGTCGATCACAATTGAGGAGTTGCCGGCACCAACGCCATAGGCCGGTTTGCCGGAACTATATGCGGCTTGCACCATCGGTTTCCCGCCAGTTGCGAGCGTCAGATCACAGATTTGCATCAGGTGCTGTGTCAACGGAATTGACGGTTTGCGGATTGCCTGGAACAAGTCTTCGGGCGCCCCAACAGCGCGGCAAGCGGCACGCATGACTTTCGTCATTTCAAAGGTTGTTTGCGCTGTGCGCGGATGCGGCGAAAAGATGACTGCGTTGCGCGCATTGGCCGAGGAAACGCCGGTCACAGGTGGGGTCATTGCAGGGTTGGTCATCGGGATGAGTGATGCGATGACGCCGACGGGCTTGGCGTATTTCACTAACCCGCGCGCGCTGTCTTCTTCTACGATGCCGGTGGATGGTGTGCGCAACACGTCGCGCAGGACCATTTGAATCTTGAACCGTTTGGCAGGGCGACCTGCGCGATCGCCGATACCGCTTTCATCGACGCCTTGTTCCGCAAGCCGCGTGAATGTTGCTTCGTTGCCTGCATACCACGCGATGGCTTGGCTCAGCCGGTCAAGCTGCTCTTGGCTCCAGTCTTCGATCTGGGCCTGGGCGCCACGCGCGCGCGCCAGCATGTCTTGGGCCTGAATGCGTTCGTCTTCTGTGAGGTCTCGTGCCATATCTGGCGTCCTTTTCAAGTGTCGGAATAGGGGATTAAGCGGCCAGCAAGCCTGCCTCGCGGCGTTTGGAGCGGGCGAGGCCGAAGGTCTGTTTGGCGTGGGTCAGACAGCGGCGTGCGTGTTCTTCGTAACCAAGTTCTGCAACGCGGCTTTGGTTTGGTAGTTCAATGGAATAGTTCATTGGTGGACAGCGCTCAATGATACCTGCGAAGTCGATCCATCCCTCGCCGGGGTACAGCCGCGCGTCGCGGGCCAGTTGAATCATGCCTTCGCGTGTATCAGCGATGCCCGGCAAGCAGTCCGAGATATGAAGGAAATGCAGCCACTCAGGCGGGACATGTAGCAATTCGCCAAGATCAACACGGCTGAGATGCAAGTAAAGCGTGTCGACCAGCACGCCCCCATTCGGACGATCTGCCGCGCGCACGATATCAAGAACCTCATCCAGCGTTCGTAGACGCGAAAAGGACGGAAATTCCAGATCAATTGTCAGCCCATAAGGCGCAGCAAGATCGCAAGTCTCTGCATAGACATCGAGAAGGAAGTTACGGTCATCACGACGTGTAGTCCAAGCAGACATGATCATATGTCGCGCGCCCATCTCGCCCCCCAGTTCAAGTGCGGCTTCAAATTCGCGGGGGTCGCAATCGTCGGTGATGCGGGCGAGTTCAATATCGAGGACTTTTAACCCGGTTGTGTCCAGCGCTGTCTTTGTCGCTTGAACTTGTGCTTTGTCGAGCGGCGAATGCGTAAACTCACCCGGAACGTTCATGGGGATGAAACGCGGGCTGACCGCATCGTAACCAGCCCGCGCCGCGACATAGACCAGCTCGGCAGGTGTGCAATTGATCAGCGTCAGATGCGCCAGTGAGTATAGCGGGTCGTCTGAACATTTTTGGTCATTTGACATGGCCACCTCGCACGAGAGTGAGTCTGTATATTCATATGTTATACAAAACATCTGATATTTTGTAAATTATCAATTTCCATGATCGATCAGTGACCTACACTGCCAACGCAGGAAGTTTCCGCTTGGGTGACGAAAAACATGAACCAAAATCACGCCCCCTCTCTTGATGGTGGTCGGCGCATTATTTCTCGTCGCAAATGATGCGCTTGTGAAAATCTTTGCCAGCGAACTGCCGACAAATCAGATCATCGCTATTCGTGCTGGTGTAACCGCTCTGTTATGTGGCGTGATATTGCAATCGAAAGGATGGCCCCTTCCAAGCCTGCGCAACCGGGACCTGCTGATCCGAACCGGTTTTACAATTGGCAACGTCTTTGCCTTTGTCGCCGCGCTCGTCGCTTTACCATTTTCCTTGGCCGTTTTTGTGGATCTGACAAACATCCTCTTCGAAGTCCTATTTGCGCCATTTGTACTGACACAGCGGCTGACCGTGGGACAGATGCTTGCCGTGACCATCGGTATCTTTGGAGTAGGCATCCTGCTGTCGGTTAAAGTCATCGTTGTGGGATGGGCGATCCTATGGCCTATCGCCAGTGCGATCATGGGCCGTGGACGTGAAGTGTACACGCGAAAGCTAGGGCCGGATTACAGCCCGGTTGCGTTGACCTTTTACGGAGCGATTGAAGTGATTTTCGCAGCGTACAGCTTGGGCACTGGGGATTGGGCCTTTTCCTCCTACAAAGCCGTGCTTGCGGTCGCTGTCGCGGGAGGTTTGCAAGGTGTTGCCATGCTCATGATGACGCTGCTTTTCAAAGGGGCAAATCGTCGTTTGTGGCTCCGTTCCGTCTAACGGCCTTTCTATGGGCCGCCATTCTGGCGTACGTGCTTTTCGGAGAAACGTTCGCGATGACGCAAATGTTTGGCGTTGTATTGAAATGCGCTGCGCTCGCGGCATTTACGCTTTTGCAGGGACGACAAGCGAACGCGCCGTGACAAGTCTCTGACTTTAAGTCTTGCCCTCATATTCAGGTAGATACTTCGGCGGCATCGGGCCTTTGTTCCGTCCGCCTTGCTGCATCTGCTCCCATCCGTGCGCCAACACGCCAACAGAGCGGGACAGGCAGAAAAGCCCGCGCGACAGGGGCGGAGAGAACCCAAGCTCGCAAAAGATCACCGCAGTCGCACCGTCGATATTCATGGCTATCGGCGTGCTGCGCGCCGCCCCGATCTCGGCCTGTACGGCCTCTCCGATTTCTGCAAAGCGGCCTGTCACTGTGCCAGCCTGGGCGGCCTTACGGACCAGTGCCAGCAAACGTGGCGCGCGGGGATCAACGGGTTTGTGGAACCTGTGGCCAAAGCCCGAGACGATCTTGCCATTGCGCGCGCGCCACGCTGCAATGCTGTCCCGCGTCGCAGTTGCGAGGTCCGCACCGCTGTCCATCCGGTCCGCAATATCCAGATAAAGTTCCGCGCATTGCTCGCCCGCTCCGCCATGCACATCGCCGAGCATATTCACGCCTGTCGCCATCACATTGTTGAGCCCGACGCCGCAGGTGGCCGCCATGCGCGCGGCCGCGATCGAGGGGGCTTGTGGGCCGTGGTCGACACCGGCGACAAGCGCGCATTCGAGCAGCGTGGCCTGCTCAGGCGTCGGCATGTCGCCTTTCGTCATCAACCAGATCATTTGCCCAAAAGAGACGTTGCCGATCAGATCCTCAATGGGATGCCCGCGAAACGCGATCTTGCCTGGTGCCATGTCGATAATGGAAGTTCGCCACCAATTGCGTACGTTGTCTGCATCACTGCTCATGCGAGTTTCGCCTGTTTTGTATGTTGCATTTGTGCGGCCAACCGGATGGGCGCGTTGCGCGCGCCATAGCCATCATAGCCGCCGCGCCGTTCGACGATCTCAAAGAAGAACCCGCTCCAAAAAGCCGCGCTGTAGATTTGGAAATATTCACCGCGCCCATCGCGATCATAAAGGATGTTGCCGGCACGGAGCGCCGCGACTAGATCCGCATTCAGCCCGAACCGGGTTTGAAGGTCATCATAGTAATTTGCCGCAATGCCCAGACGCTCAAAGCCTGCGTTTTCCAGCTGGGCAGAAGTCTCGAAGATGTCATCACTCGCAAATGCAATGTGCTGAACACCCGCCCCATCGCCTTTGCTCAGGAAGGTGCCCGCAAAGGTGGCTTGCCCCCCCGCGCCATTCAGGTTGAGCCGAACCTCGCCTTCCGGACTGGACAGGGCCTGACTGAGGATCAGACCAGAGGGATCGACGACATCAACCACATCTGCTTTTTCCATCTGGAATGTTGATAGGTAGTAGGTCAACCAGCTCTGCATCTCCTGATACCGCATGGTTTGGGCCACATGGTCGATCCGACGCAGCCCCGCGGGTTGAGGCGCTTTGGTTTTTGGGGTGGGATCAAATTCGATATCCCAGACGCGGTGCAAATCGGACTTCTCATCGATGAAATGCACAACCGATCCGCCGACGCCTTTGATGGCGGGTATGTCCAGCTCTCCTGCGCCTACAGGTTGGGAAAAGGCCGGCGCGCCAAGCATAAGCGCGCGTTTCACTGTCTGGCCGGCATCGCGCACACGGAGACCCATGTCGCAGATCCCGGGTCCGTGTTCGGCTCGGGCTTGAGCCGCAAATCCATTAGATTCGGAATTGATGACGATATTAACTGCACCTTGCCGCCAAAGCTCAACAGCTTTGGATCGATGGCCGCGTTCCTTGCGGAATGACATAGCCGACAGGACGTTCGTCAGCTTGGCTTTGGCAGGGGCGTCAACAGCAAATTCGATGAACTCAAAACCTGTAGCATGTACCCGCCCGGGCAGCTCTGTGAGCGGTAGCGGAACGCGTGGCTCCGTCTGGGCAACGTGGTCTAATAAGGACACCAGTGCGCGATACCCATCGCGTGCATAGGTGTCGCGACTATCGGCGGCTGTTGCGCTGACGCGGGCCAGCGACCACGGCCCCTCATATCCCGCGCGCGCCAGAACCCGCACAAAACTTGCAAGGTTTAACACACCTTGACCCGGCAACAGCCCAACTTGGCTCTTGAGGCGGGATATGTCAAAATCCACAGTTGGCGCATCTGACATCTGCACATGGAAAACCCGATCACCGGGAAGATCGCGCAGTCGTGCGGATTTGGACCCGTCGGCAAGAGAGAAGAAGGAATTGAGCGCCAGCCCAAAATGTGGGCTGTCGACGCCTTTAACAAGCTCAAAGGCATCGAGCTCATGTATAACATGTGCAGCCCAAGGAAGAGCGATCAGAGCGGCACGGCAACCGACCTTGCCCGCCCGTTTTGCCAGCTCCTTGAAATCATCGACTAGCGCGTCATGCTCGATAAGTGCGTCTTTTCGGGTGGATGTGCCAACCAACAGAGTCTTGGCCCCGAGGTCCCGCATGAGCCCAAGTTTCTGATCCAACCGCGCGAACGCAGCCACGCGCTCGGTCCCAGCCAATCCCTCAAAATCATGAAACGGTTGAAACACCTCCACCTTCAACCCAAGTCTAGCAGCGTGTCGCGCGACGTCTTTTGCCGATCCGGAAAAACCCGTCAGATCAGGCTCATGCAGCTCAACACCCGAGAACCCCGCAGCCGCGATTGTGTCGAGCTTCTGCAGTAGATCACCGGGAACGGATGTCGTCGCGATAGTAAGGCGGGTCATCCCTGATAGCCGAACAGTCTTGGCAGCCATAAGACCACGTCAGGCACGAGGATCATGAACAAGAGTGCGACCAGCAAGACTGCAAGAAACGCCCAAATCTCGGATATGATCTCTTTCAGCGGTATACCTGTCACCGCGTTGATCACGAACAGCAAAATGCCATAAGGCGGCGTGATCAGTCCAAGCATCGAATTGACCACGATCAACACACCGAAATGTACCAGATCAATGCCTAGCTCGCGGCAAGTCGGGATAAACAGTGGTATGATGACAAGGATGATCACTGTCGCATCCAGAATGCATCCCAGTAGCAAGACCAGAAGATTGACCAGCAGGATGAACATTAGCGGGCTGATATCCGCACCTGCGAACATGGCAGAGATCGACTGCGGGACGTTTTCCTGAATGACGATGTACGTCAGGATCATCGACGCACCGATCACCAAACCAACTGAAGCAGACGCGCGCGCGCTTTCAACGAAAATTTCATAAAGCGTTTTGAGTTTTATGGCGCGGTATAGACCCGCTGCAATGACCAGAGCATAAAGAGCCGCGATGGCGGCGGCCTCTGTGGGTGTCGTGACGCCAGAATAGATGCAGCCAAGCAAGATGACAGGCATCAAAAGTGCAGGCGTTGCACGCACCGTCAACTTGGGGAGGTCACGCAGTGGAACCGCATCTTCCTGTCCAAATCCGCGCCGATGCGAGATCACGGTATTCATCCCCATCAAGACGACGCCCATCACGAGGCCAGGCACGATGCCAGCAAGAAACAGATCACCGATCGACGCGTTTGAAACCAAAGCGTAAAGCACAATTGGGATAGATGGGGGGATGATTGGCCCGATGGTTGCGGTTGCCGCTGTGATTGCGGCGGCGTAGCCACGCGTGTAGCGTCCGCTTTTGACCATCATATCGATGATGATTTTACCGATACCGGCCGCATCTGCCACGGCAGAGCCTGACATGCCCGAAAAGATAAGGCTAGCGACCACGTTGACGTGCCCCATGCCACCACGAAAACGGCCGACTAGGGCGATGCAGAATTGCAAAAGCCTGTCAGAGATTGAGCCTGCATTCATGATATTGGCGGAGGTGATAAAGAGCGGCACGGCCAGTAGCAAAAAGCCGTCAAAGAGCCTTTGCACCATCGTCGTGCCTGCGATGGCCATATCTTGACCCGCGACGCCTAGATAGACGATGCACCCGACAAGGATCGCATAACCAACCGGCGTTCCGATGGCCGCCATGCCAAAAAGGGCGATCATTCCCCAAAGAAGTTCCATGCTCATCGGAAAGCCTCCCCTTTGGCATCATCGACGGAGGCGATCGCCTCCAGTTCGGTTGCCGGCGGACCGTATTTGAACACAGTGTAAATGCGCCAGAGGTAACGCAACGTGACCGCGATCATCATCATCACGAAAGGTGCGAACAGCCATTTGATTGCGATTTTGTAGCCAGTGATAGGCAAACGCAGGGTCTGGATTTTCTTCAGGTTCATTAGCCGATTGTCGAACACTGTCTCCCAGATCGCAGGAAACGAATAAACCATCGCCGCGACCATCAGCACCGCCGTTAGCAGGGCCAAGACTTTGCGGGCGGGAAGTGAAACTGCAAGGTAAATGACGTCGAAATTGACGTGATCTGTTTCGCGCACGATGAACGAGGCGCCGAAAAATATCAACCACACCCACAGCAGCGAGATCAGCACAACCGACCAGCCGATAGGTTCGAGAAAGGGCGTGTAGCGGAAAATAATCCCAAGAAGGAATGTAATGAAAATTACCGCCAGCATCATGGCGGCGATAAACTCGGTGCCGCGGGTGAACCATTTTGAAATTGACTTCATATCTGTTCTCCCGCGGGATTGATCTATGGCCTAGTTGCCAAGGTTTAGTTGCCGAGTGCGTTGATCTTGTCCAAGACACCGTCTGGCCAAGATGCAGCAGCCTCAGAGCCTACGTATTGACCTTGAACATGCTCGCGGAACGCGGCCAAATCTGGCGTGTAAATCTCTACGCCCTGACTACGTATGAAATCCGCCAGATTATTTTCTTTCTCCAACTGCTTTAGGCGACCCCAAGCGGCAGCGGCATCGGCAGCACGCTGCACAGTGAGTTGCTGCTCTGCGTCTAGACTATTCCAAGTTTCCGCTGAAAACGCGATGTAGTTCAGATCAACAAGGTGAGCTGTAAGCGCAATTTGCTTGGTCACTTCGTAGAACTTCTTGTCAACAACAGTCGGAAGTGGGTTGTCTTGTCCGTCAATCGCACCGGATGACAGAGCGGTATAAACCTCAGAGAAGGCAAGCGGTGTTGGTGCGGCCCCTAGCGCTTTTCCAAGGAACTGCCAAGCGTCTGTGCCCGGCATCCGCAGGTTTACGCCCGCCAGATCAGCGGGTGTCTTCACGTCCAGTTCTTCGCGCGTTTGGCGTAGGTTCACGTGACGGCGGCCAAGATACATGACAGACAACAGCTTAACGCCAAGCTCGGCTTCAACCGTTGCTTTGAACGGGTCCATCAACGGGTCATTAAAGACGCGAACCTGATGAGCGGCATCCTGATGGACATAGCCAGTCGCAAAGATGGAGAACTCCGGGAAGAACTGCGCGAGTTCCTGTGCGGATGCGATCGACATCGTGAGGTTGCCGCCTGCGATAGCTTCAAGCTCTGTGCCTTGTGCAAAAAGCGTGCCGTTATAGCCGGGCTGGTAGTCGGCAAACTCTGAAACCATTGGTGCGAATACTTTCGCAAGTGCTTCCGAGCGCGCATCGGTTTCAGACCCCGATGTCGCCATCGAGAATGTTGTTTTGTGGCCATCTGCAGCGGCAGGCAATGCTGCGGCGGCGATACCAAGTGCAGCGACAGACGCAATCGCGGCACGACGAGTAAGTGTGAACATTGTGTTCCTCCCTGAATCAAAACGCTTCAAGAGCGCTGGCGATTTTTATCACTGATTTTTTTATAATAACAAGATATTTTATAAAACATCATATATTTTTAATTTAAGCAGTTTATTTCGAAGAGATCTCTTCGGAGGCCTTCTCTTAGATCTTTATCTCCCGCCCGGTTTCGGAAGACAGCGCAACAGCCTCAACAACTTCGAGCGATTTGAGCCCTTCATGCCCAGACACCAAAGGCGCTTCGCGGCCCGCGATGATGTCCGCAAAATGCGCCATCTGCACGGCAAGAGGGTCGTCCATAAGACAAGTTAGATTGCGTGCCGAAATCGGCGTCCACCAATCTGGCTCAGCGTCATGTTGCCAAACTCGCAAGTCTGGCAAAGACATGCCGCCCCGCGATCCGCCAATCAAATAACAGCTCTCGGACGTCGCGGGATACGCGGGATTCTCCCGCGCGGTCAACTCCCAACTCCATGGTGCGACGATGCTATCTGAGACCGAAATTGTTGCAATCGCCCCTGATTTGAAACGCAGAACCGCTGTCGCCAAATCCTCATTTTCGAACCCGCGATGCGATGGCACCGAAATGGCCTGAACGGTATCTACATCTCCGCAGAAATGCCTGAGCAAGTCGACATCATGAACAAGGTTGACCGAGATCGGACCCGCCCCTTTCTTTGTGCGCCAAGGTGCTACTTCGAAATAGTGGTCGGGCTTGTAGAACCAGCAGGTTGCCTGAACTGCGCGGATGTCACCAATGTCGCCTAGCGCAAGCGCTGCTTTTGCCGCCTTGACCATCCCATTGTGCCGGCGATGGTGACCTACAAGCAATGAAACACCCGCTGCATCAGCGGCATCGGTCAGTTTGCGCGCATCCGCCGACGTCACCGTGATTGGCTTTTCAATCAACACTGGGCACCCTGCTTTTACGCAAGCGAGGCCCTGCTCAAGGTGCAAAGGCGTTGGGGTCGCAAGTACGACGCCATCGGGATGAACAGTTGCCAACATGTCGTCCAGCGTTTTGAAAGCTGGATGACCCTGATCCTGCGCGGTAATGAACCCTTCCTGAGAGGGTTCCACGATTGCGGCAAGTGACAAATCGGGTGCACGCTGGATCACCTCGGCGTGTCGACGCCCGATCAGGCCAAAGCCTACAACTGCTATTCTGGTCGGATCTGGCATGTCATGGATTTCCTGAGTCGATGGTTGCTTGTCGAGGCAACCTAGCGATGTCAGGTAAATATGCAATAACATCTGATGTTTTTGATTCCATCATATAAAGTAAAGAATTGATGTCGCTTACTATAATGCCTAGTTTATCGGAAGAATCCACAGTTACCTGATGAAAGAATCATGGCAAAATCTCGCAACATTGTTGGCGCTTCCACTTATCAGCGCATTAAGCGTGACATTATTTATGGCGACCTTGCTCCGGGTTCCAAGCTGAAGCTTGATGGCTTGCGAGATCGCTATCAGGCCAGCATGTCGACACTGCGCGAGACCCTAAACCGATTGGCCAGCGAAGGATTTGTGGACGCCCTGGACCAACGCGGGTTCTTTGTGACGCCGGTGTCGCGCGAAGATCTAATCGAAATCGCTAATCTGCGCGTGCTGCTAGAATGCCACGCGCTGCGACTATCGATCCAGAATGGTGACACGGATTGGGAGGGCAATCTCGTTGCTGCCCATCACAAGTTGCACCTGATGGAGCAAGGAATGCTGAAAGGTGACGACAGCAAGGTCGAAGACTGGAAGCGATATGATTGGGAGTTCCATCAGGCGCTCATCGAGGCCTGCGGGTCTCAGAACCTGTTATCTTTGCACTCTGTTCTTTATGACAAATACCTTCGGTACCAAATGTTAGTCCTGACCCATCGCGGCGAGGAGGCCGTCGAAGAGCATAGAAAAGTCTTCGAGGCGGCGCTTGCTCGAGACATCGATACAGCCGCCAAGACGTTAAAGATTCACATCGACAAGGGTTTGGAGCATTCGCTCGCGGCATTTTGATATCTGATCTTCCCCTAGCGTCGAGCACTCTGAAGTGGCGAACGGTGTTTACCGTTCGCCAACCTTTTAGATATCAATTGACTCGTCTATGCTCAACGCATCTTCCAACTCTACACAGAGATATCTAACGGTGGTGTCAACTTTCGTATGGCCAAGCAACAGTTGAATAGCGCGCAGATTTCCAGTCTTGCGGTATATTTCCGTAGCTTTAGCAGCATGGGTGAGTCTGGGCTCTACCGACACCTTTGCTGCATGATTTACGAGCGGCTGGTCTGGGGACGCGCCGTTCACTGCGCAGCGCACCAATTCGAAAAGTGCGGGACAAACCAGTTACTGGCATTGCTTTCGAAATGACGGGTTCAGTGATCTGATCCGACGGTGGACTACGATTGTAGAGCAGCTGCGAAGATGGTCCGGACCAACAGCTTTTTCAGTCGCAGTTGACCCTCCTCCTCAAAAAGCTGAGGGCCATGGAGATGTTTGAACGAGTGCCGATTGGTAACATTGAAGACGCAGGATGATGTGATCAGCCAGTGAAGCTCAACCGGATCAATGTCTGAACGAAACACCCCCAGTTCCACCCCGGTGTTGCAAATGTTGCGTAACGTATTGACCGCCGTCGAGTTGACGTCCCGGATCGCCGCCGAGGCTTTCAAATGTTTGCCACCATGAATGTTTTCTATGGCAATCAAACGCACGTAGTCCGGATTATTCCGGTGATAATCGAACGTGAATTCGACCCAAGCCCGAAGCGCTCTGGTCGGGTCGTCATCGGGCAACGTCAAGGCTCCTTCCTTGGAGCGGAGCCGTTCATAAGCGGCTTCCAGAACGCTGAGATAAAGCCCCTTCTTGTCTCCAAAATAATAATAAACCATCCGTTTCGAGGTGCGCGTGCGCCGAACGATTTCATCGACCCGTGCGCCGGAGAAACCACACTCTGTAAAGACGCGCGTTGCGACGTCCAAAATGTCGGCCTTCACCGCATTTGGATCCTGCTTCCATTTTGCGCTGGTCTTTAGGGGCGGTTTCGACATTGGACATCTTTCAGTGATCGCCTTCTACCTAAGTCATAAGTCACCTGCTTGACAATTGTACCATTTGGTACTTTGTGCACAAACGAAGATGGAGAGGACGCGAGGATGAGCTTTAATGTCGGCGTGATCGGATGCGGCAGGATCAGTGACATCTACCTGCAGAACTGCGCAAAATTTGATGCACTTGATGTA
>Ga0206126_10003111_pt1 | contig 17074 bp, 15 predicted proteins | sample Helgoland_Spring_5_FD_148621 | JGI IMG/M metagenome (GOLD analysis project Ga0206126, IMG submission 148621) | Pelagic subsurface seawater microbial communities from Kabeltonne, Helgoland, North Sea - Helgoland_Spring_Bloom_20160412_1 | ecosystem: Environmental > Aquatic > Marine > Epipelagic ...
GACCGTAATGGAAATTTGCTTGCGACCAACTTTGATACGCACGCGCTATATGCCCAACCGCTTCACATGATTGACCCGCAGGGTGCTGCGGATGGTTTGGTTAAGATCTTCCCTGACCTTGATCACGCACGTCTAATCAAAGATTTCACTGGTGAACGTAAGTTCTTGTGGATTCGAAAGAAAATCAGCCCTGAGCAAATGCAAGCTGTGCACGATATCGGTGATCCGGGTCTTTTGTTTGCCCCGCGCGAGATGCGTCTCTATCCAAACGGTTCGTTGGCGGCGCACATCATGGGTGGTGCATCCTTTGGCAAAGAGGGCGTTGCCGCAGCCGAGGTTATTGGCGTTGCAGGCGTTGAGAAGTATTTTGATGATTATCTTCGTGACCCAGCAAACGGGGCAACCCCATTAGAGCTGTCTATCGATTTGACGGTTCAGGCTGCATCAGAGCGCATTTTGTACGGTGGCATGAAGTTGATGAACGCAAAAGGCGCGACATCAGTTCTGATGGACGTGCACACGGGCGAGGTTATTTCGGTTGTTTCACTGCCTGATTTTGATCCCAATGATCGTCCGCGTCCAGCAACCACTGGTGATCAATCTGACAGCCCTCTGTTCAACCGCTCCGTTCAGGGTGTGTATGAGTTGGGTTCTGTTTTTAAGATTTTCACAGCGGCACAAGCCGTGGATCTGGGTCTTGTGAACCCATCGACCATCATCGACACCAAAGGTCCGATGCGTGTCGGTGGTTTTAACATCGGTGAATTCCGTAACAAGAACTACGGTAAATTGAGTGTTTCAGACATCATTGTTCAATCATCCAACCGTGGCACAGGGCGCATGGCTTTGGAAATTGGATCTAAACGCCAAAAATCATTTCTTGACGCAATGGGCTTCTTTGAGCCTACACCGTTTGAGATTGTAGAAGCGGCAGGCGGGCGTCCGTTGTTGCCCAAACGTTGGACTGATTTAAGCAGTGTTACCATTTCTTATGGTCACGGTCTTTCATCCTCACCGATGCACTTGGCAGCAGGATATTCTGCGATAGCCAATGGTGGTCGTGCAGTCACACCTACGTTGTTGAAAAAAACAAGCGTCCCAAAGGGTCCACGTATCATGAGCGAAGAGGCTGCACGCGCGGCCCGTGGCATGCTGCGCAAGGTTGTCAGTCAAGGTACTGCAAGCTTTGGTGAAGTTGAGGGATATGCTGTTGGCGGTAAGACAGGGACTGCTGACAAACCAAAGCCCACAGGTGGTTATTATGAGGACAAGGTCATCGCGACTTTTGCCAGCATGTTCCCAGCGCACGATCCAAAATATGTTTTGATCGTAACCTTGGACGAACCAGTTGAAACGTCTGGCGATAAACCTCGCCGTACTGCGGGTTGGACGGCTGTTCCTGTTGCGGCAGAAATGATCCGCCGCATCGCACCTTTACTTGGAATGCGACCAACCGTTGAACCTCAAACTTTGGCTGATATAACGCTAACCAGCAGCAACTAAGCCACAAAGGCAACGCACATGGTTAAATCGCTCAACGCACTTGGTCTTGTGGCCGCAAACGGCGCGAATCCTGAATTGAGCGGCATTGCCGTGGACAGCCGTGAAGTTCGCAAAGGTTTCCTTTTCGCAGCGATGCTGGGTGTTAAGGTTCACGGTGCTTGCTTCGTTAAAACAGCCCTGGAGCTTGGGGCGGTTGCTATCCTAACAGATGCGGAGGGCGCAGCACTTGCCTCAGAAGAAATTAGTGAGTTTGGCGCTGCGGTTGTAATCAGCGACAAACCGCGCGAAGCCTTGAGCCGCACAGCAGCTTTGTGGTTTGGTGCGCAGCCACGGGTGATGACGGCGGTCACCGGAACGAATGGCAAAACTTCGGTAAGTACATTCGTGCGCCAAATTTGGGTCGAATTAGAATTGGCTGCGGTCAACTTGGGTACTACTGGGGTTGAGGGCGCGTGGACTGCACCTTTGGCGCATACTACGCCTGAACCCATCACACTTCACCGAACTTTGGCTGAGGCAGAAACCAATGGCATCACCCACGCCGCGATGGAGGCTTCGAGTCATGGGTTGGATCAATGCCGCCTTGATGGTGTGGTGCTTAATACTGCGGGCTTTACGAACTTCACCCAAGACCACTTAGACTATCATGAAACATTCGATGCGTATTTTGATGCGAAAGCCAGATTGTTTAACGAGGTTTTGGCTCCTGATGGTTGGGCAGTCGTAAATATTGATGACGCACGTGGTGCCGATGTTGTTGCTATGGCTGCATCACGTGGCCAATCTGTGATGACTGTCGGACATGGCGCTGATGCCAACTTACGTCTAAGTGCACAGCGTTTCGACGCAACGGGCCAAGACTTACGTTTTGAATTTGAAGGTAAAACATATCAGACGCGTTTGAACTTTATTGGCGGCTTCCAGGCAGACAACGTGATGTTAGCGGCAGGTATGGTGATAGCCGGTGGTGAAGAACCTGCACATGTCTTTGACACACTTGCACACCTGACCACCGTTCGCGGCCGAATGGAATTGGCTGCGACCCGTGACAATGGCGCAGCTGTTTTTGTTGATTACGCACATACGCCTGATGCTGTTGAAACCGCGTTAAAAGCGATGCGCCCGCATGTGATGGGCCGATTGATTGTGATTGTCGGTGCTGGTGGTGACCGTGATACGGGCAAACGCCTGTTGATGGGTAAAGCCGCATCTGAAAATGCTGACGTGGTTTTTGTCACAGATGACAATCCTCGCTCAGAGGACCCTGCAATCATTCGCGCGGCTGTCATGGCGGGTTGTGAGCAAGCCACCGAAGTTGGTGATCGTGCTGAAGCAATCTTGCGGGCTGTTGACGCATTGGGGACAGGAGATGCTTTGCTTATTGCGGGGAAAGGGCACGAAACAGGGCAAACCGTCGGAGATGACGTTCTGCCATTTGATGATGTGGAGCAGGCCAGTATGGCCGTTGCAGCATTAGAAGGACGATTGGCATGAGCAATCTATGGACCTCGAAAGATGCAGCCGAAGCAACTGGTGGCAAAGTCACGATCCCATGGGTTGCAAATGGCGTTTCAATTGACACACGCACCATTCAAAAGGGTGACTTGTTTGTAGCACTAAGTGCCGTACGCGATGGCCATGAATTTGTGGCGCAGGCGTTGGAAAGGGGTGCAAGCGCGGCCTTAGTTTCGCGCATCCCTGATGGGATGGATGAGGACGCACCGTTGATCATTGTTGAGGATGTTTTGAATGGTCTTGAGGCATTGGGCCGAGCTGCACGGGACCGCACTGATGCGCGCATTGTCGCAGTAACAGGCAGCGTTGGAAAAACATCAACCAAGGAAATGCTTCGTGCGATGCTGGGGGATCAAGGCAAAACCCACGCATCTGTTGCGAGCTACAATAACCATTGGGGTGTGCCCCTGACACTGGCGCGTATGCCAGCCGATACACAATACGGTGTTATCGAAATTGGTATGAACCGCCCAGGCGAAATCGCGCCCTTGTCCAAAATGGCCCGCCCTCATGTGACGTTGATCACGACCGTCGCTGCAGCCCACCTTGAAGCATTTGAAAACGTCGAATGCATCGCAGTTGAAAAGGCGTCAGTGATGGAGGGGCTGGAATACGGTGGTACCTCTGTCATGAACAATGACATTGAGACAGCTGCAATTCTACAGGCCAAGGCACATGATATGAAACGCCGCGATGTAGGGTTCGGTGAACATGGGTTCGATTATGTTCTGAAGGACGTTAAGATTATTGGCGATACCACGATTGTCCAAGCTGAGGCGCATGAGCAGCCATTGATGTTTAAGATTGCCACTGCTGGTCGCCATTTTGCGATGAATGGTTTGGGTGCATTGGCCGCATGCGAAGCACTGGCTGCTGATCTTGCGCTTGCCGCTGGATCATTGGGCCGCTGGTCCCCCTTTGAGGGGCGCGGTGCACGTGAAGTCATTCTACTTGATCCTGTGGAAAACCACTTAACGCTTGAATTGATAGATGACAGTTACAATGCAAACCCGACATCGATGGCTGCGTCGTTAGAGGTTCTGGCAGTTGCAAATGTCGAGGATGTTAAAGGCAGTGCCGCAAAGGGGCGGCGCATTGCATATTTGGGCGACATGAAAGAGCTAGGGCCACAAGCCGTCGCTTTGCATGCTGACATGGCAGAGCTAAGCTCAACACGCGCATTAGACGTGATTCATTGTGTCGGCCCGCTGATGAAAACAATGTTTGATGCATTGCCTGAAGCGCAAAAAGGACGTTGGACCGAAACCAGCGCAGAGATGGTTCAGGGCATCCGGCGCGATCTGGACGCGGGTGATATTGTGTTAGCTAAAGGATCATTGTCGATGAAATTGGCCCTTGTCGTTGACGCGATCCGCAAAATGGGCCATTCGAAGGAACCAACGACTTAACACAAGATAATGATTGAGGGGGAGCTATATGCTCTATTGGTTGTCTGAATACGAGGCATTTAACCTATTTCGCTATATCACAGTGCGTGCTGGTTGTGCTTTCTTGACAGCGCTTTTCTTCGGCTTTATTTTTGGACGCCCTTTGATCAATGTATTGCGCAAGCGCCAAGGTAAAGGCCAGCCCATCCGTGAAGATGGCCCTGAGGGCCACTTTGCCAAAGCAGGCACGCCGACCATGGGCGGATTACTGATCGTTGGTGCGTTGTTGACTTCAAGCTTGCTTTGGACGCGGTTAGACAATCCCTTCATTTGGATCATCCTGTTCGTGACGATGTCATTCGCGGCAATTGGGTTTGCGGATGATTATGCGAAGGTTTCAAAACAATCGACGGCCGGTGTTTCGAGTAAAGTTCGCCTGTTGCTTGGCTTTGTGATAGCGGGAATCGCGTCTTATCTCGGAACGTTAGCGCATCCTGAGCAGCTTCAATACCAACTTGCGGTACCTGTTTTCAAAGACGTCCTAATTAATCTGGGTTTTCTATACATACCGTTTGCGATGATTGTTATCGTGGGTGCGGCAAACGCGGTTAACTTGACCGATGGATTGGACGGTTTGGCCATCATGCCAGTTATGATTGCTGCAGGAACGCTTGGCGTCATTGCATATGCGGTTGGCCGTGTTGATTTCACCGACTATCTGGATGTGCATTATGTGCCAGGCACGGGCGAAATTTTGGTTTTTGCAGCTGGCGTGTTTGGTGGTGGCTTAGGTTTCCTTTGGTACAATGCCCCACCAGCAGCGGTGTTTATGGGCGATACTGGATCTCTTGCGCTTGGTGGTGCGCTCGGGGCCATTGCAATCGCAACAAAACACGAATTGGTTTTGGGCATAGTGGGAGGCTTGTTCGTTGTTGAGGCAATGAGTGTGATCATTCAGGTTATGTACTTCAAGAAGACCGGAAGACGCGTTTTCTTAATGGCTCCGATTCATCATCACTTTGAGAAAAAGGGCTGGTCAGAGCCGCAGATAGTAATCCGGTTTTGGATCGTATCGTTGATCCTGGCACTGATTGGGTTGGCAACACTCAAAGTCAGATAAGCGTTTCGCCTTTCTGCTTAACTTAAATTTAGGGGTTTGGGGCTTCGCCGCCATTCAGGTAAATCATGATACCAGTCCAAGGTCTTAGGGGTAAAAAAGTAGCTGTTCTTGGCTTGGGTCGCTCCGGCCTCTCTGCTGCGCGAGCTTTGCGCGAGGGCGGCGCAACAGCAATTTGCTGGGATGACAATGATGCAGCCCGTGACGTTGCGCTAGACGAGGGATTTGAATGCGTTGATCTGAAAAAGGCGGGCAGTTTTGACGATGTTGCGCGCATTATCGTTAGCCCCGGTATTCCACATTTGTACCCTACGCCAAATCCAGTTGTGGCTGCGGCCCTTAAAGCGGGGGTACCTGTAGATAACGACATTGGGTTGTTTTTTCAATCTTTTGCGACACCAGAATGGAACAACTTTGAAAACATGCCGCGCGTAATCGCTGTGACTGGATCAAATGGCAAATCCACGACGTCTGCCCTGATTCACCACATCCTGAGTCATGCTAACCGTCCTGCACAGCTTGCAGGCAATATTGGTCGCGGTGTCTTGGACATTGATCCTGCAATCGACGGCGAAGTTGTGGTGTTGGAGCTGTCGAGCTATCAAACTGATCTTGCCCGAAGCTTAACTCCTGATGTTGCAGTCTTCACCAATCTCAGTCCTGACCATCTTGATCGTCATGCTGGCATGGGGGGCTATTTCGCCGCCAAACGCCGGTTGTTTGCCGAAGGTGGTCCTGACCGCGCTGTCATTGGTGTAGATGAGGCTGAAGGCATGTTCCTTGCTGGTCAGTTGAGCGAAGGCGCTGCGGATGACCGTGTCATCCGCGTGTCAGTTGAGGAAAAGCTAACAGGCCCCGGTTGGCAAGTGTTTGCCCGTAAGGGATTCCTTAGCGAGTACCGCAAGGGCCGCCAGGCTGGATCTATTGATTTGCGAAGCATTGCTGGATTGCCGGGCGAGCATAATCACCAGAATGCCTGCGCTGCTTTTGCTGCGTGTCGTTCTCTTGGGATCGCACCGAAAGTTATTGAGGCCGCATTCCATTCCTTTGGTGGCTTGCCGCACCGTAGTCAAACAATCGCAGTTGTTGACGGTGTCCGTTACGTGAACGATAGTAAAGCAACCAACGTCGATAGTGCCGCAAAAGCGTTACACGCTTTCAAGCGCATTCGCTGGATCTGTGGTGGTTTGCAAAAAGAGGGCGGTGTTGAAGAACTTAACGCTGCCTCTTCAGGCGTCATTAAAGCATATGTTATTGGGCGCGAAGCGGCGCTGTTTGCAATGCAACTGACCGCTGAATCGCAGGTCTGCACAACAATGGCTGAGGCAGTTGCCGCTGCGATGTCAGATGCACAAGATGGCGAAGTGGTTCTTTTGGCACCGGCAACGGCTAGTTTTGACCAGTACGACAGCTTTGAACGCCGTGGCGATGATTTTATTGCTGAGGTCGAAAAGCGCTTTGCCACGTCTTAGTCTGCGGCAATCGCGCGGGCTGCTGCTATGCCTGATGACCATGCCCATTGGAAATTGTAGCCGCCCAGCCAACCAGTAACGTCGACCGCCTCTCCAATGAAATATAGAGAAGGCAGGGACTTCACCGCCATCGTTTTTGATGACAGTTCGTCTGTGTCTACACCGCCTAATGTAACTTCGGCTGTGCGGTAACCTTCGGTACCCGAAGGTGCCATCTTCCAATTTTGCAATTTGTCGATGATTTCGCCCAAACGCTTATCTGATTGATCGGCAAGGTTGCCAGTGAGATCCATTTGGTTTTTGAGATGATCGACAAGACGGGTGGGCAATAGCTTTGCTAATTCTGTTGTGAGGTTCTTGCGCCCTTGTTCTTGTCGTTTGTCACGCAGTGCATCCTTCAACGTATTATAAGGATCAATGTTGACTGAGATGTCTTGGCCCTCAGCCCAATAACTTGATGCTTGTAAAACGACTGGACCAGAAAGACCACGGTGGGTGAAGAGCAGCGCCTCGTCAAAGCTTGTGCCGTTTGCGGACACGCGGGCAGGTGTCGCAACACCGGCGAGTGGTGTGAAGTGGTCTTCGGGGAATGTGAATGGAACCAGTGCGGGGCGTGTTTCAGTGAGGCTTAGATCAAACTGGCGTGCGATGTCATAGGCGAATCCGGTCGCGCCCATCTTTGGAATAGATTTGCCACCAGTGGCGACGACAAGATTATTGGCCGTGATTGGTTTTGAGCCGTTTAGGCCAGTCAAAACGGCGGAGTATCCACTTTCAGTTTTGGTCAGGTTTTCAACAGATGTTTGCAAGTGTAATTCGACACCTGCATCCTGCATCAGTGTGCGTAACATGGCCACAATCTCTTTCGCAGACACATCGCAAAAAAGTTGTCCCAACGTTTTTTCGTGCCATTTAATCCCGTGCTGATCCACCAGTTCGACAAAATCCCACTGATTGTAACGGGCCAATGCAGATTTCGCGAAATGTGGGTTTTTGGACAAGAACGCATGTGGGGCGCAATGCATGTTGGTAAAGTTGCAGCGGCCACCACCAGAGATGCGTATCTTCTCACCCGGCGCTTTGGCGTGGTCCACAATCAAGACCCTGCCGCCAGCATTTGCAGCGCACATCATTCCAGCGGCACCAGCGCCGATTACAAGTGTATCAATTTGCATATCTCAGCCATTGCCTGAATGAGCCCACACCGTCAAGCGTGACTGTGTGATTGGACGAAAACACACTAGCCCGCAGAGAAAAACCACGCTATGATTATTATAGATCCCGAAAAGGGACGTTATGAGGCAGTGTAAAGGCGATTACCATGACAGAAATGGTCTATGGTGCAGTACCGGTTCAGCGTGGCGAACCGATCCTTCCCAAATGGTGGCGGACGATTGATAAGTGGACTTTGTCCTGTGTTTTGATCCTGTTCGCAGTTGGTTTATTGTTAGGGCTGGCATCTTCTCCGCCTTTGGCTGCTAAAAACGGGTTTTCTGCATTCCATTATGTCCAACGTCAAACCTTCTTTGGTAGCGTTGCTTTGGTCGTTATGATCCTGATGTCAATGATGACACCCTTGGTGGTTCGCCGTTTGGCTGTTCTTGGATTTGTTTGTTCGTTTATTGCGCTGGCGATGTTGCCGTTCTTTGGAACGGACTTCGGCAAAGGTGCTGTCCGTTGGTACAGCTTGGGTTTTGCATCCCTGCAACCCTCTGAGTTTTTAAAGCCTGGCTTTGTGGTTGCCGCTGCTTGGATGATGGCTGCCAATCAGGAGCTTGATGGCCCACCTGGTCGTACTTGGTCCTTTGCTCTTTGCATCGCGATTGTGTTGATGCTGGCGATGCAGCCTGACTTTGGTCAAGCTTGCTTGGTCCTATTCGGTTGGGGTGTAATGTATTTTGTAGCGGGTGCGCCAATGATCTTGTTGGTCGCAATGGCTGCTTTTGTGGTTCTGGGTGGTGTGATCGCATACTCAAGTTCAGAACACTTTGCCCGTCGTATCGACGGTTTCCTAAGTACCGCAGATATTAATCCAACTACGCAAATGGGGTACGCGACAAACGCCATTCGCGAAGGTGGATTTTTCGGAGTTGGCGTGGGTGAAGGGCAGGTCAAATGGTCTCTTCCGGACGCGCATACCGACTTCATTATTGCGGTTGCTGCCGAAGAGTATGGCCTGATTTTGGTTTTATGTATAATCTTGCTATATTGCAGTGTTGTCGTACGCTCCTTGTTGCGCTTGGTACGTGAACGCGATCCGTTCATTCGCATAGCTGGTACAGGCCTTTCTTGCATGTTTGGGGTTCAAGCGATGATCAATATGGGTGTTGCTGTGCGTCTGCTTCCTGCTAAGGGCATGACATTGCCGTTTGTAAGTTATGGTGGGTCTTCTGTGATTGCGTCAGGTATCGCACTGGGCATGTTGTTGGCCTTCACACGCACACGGCCGCAGGGCGAAATTAGTGATCTGCTGGGCCGAGGGCGCGTGAGATGAGGACACCGTTACTTTTGATCGCGGCTGGCGGTACGGGTGGGCATATGTTTCCGGCCCAAGCTTTGGCAGAAGAAATGCTGAAAAAGGGATGGCGTGTAAAATTAAGCACGGATGCTCGCGGCGCGCGCTATACTGGTGGGTTTCCTCATACGACTGAGATAGAACAGATTAGCAGCGCGACTTTTTCACGCGGTGGCCTTTTGGCCAAGGCGCTGGCTCCGTTTCGCATTGCTGGCGGCGTTATTGGTGCGGCATATAAAATGTTGCGCGTTCGGCCTGACGTCGTCATTGGCTTTGGCGGTTATCCAACTATTCCTGCGATGGCTGCGGCTACCCTATTGCGTTTGCCACGTATGATCCATGAACAGAACGGTGTCCTAGGACGTGTGAACACCTTGTTCGCGCCACGCGTTGATGCAGTGGCCTGCGGCACTTGGCCGACCGGTTTGGCAGCGGGCATTGAAGGCGTCCATGTCGGTAATCCAGTAAGGGGCAGCATTCTTGATCGTGCGGGGGCCGGGTACATCCAGCCTGGAGATTACCCTATTGATCTTCTGATTATCGGTGGGAGCCAGGGTGCGCGGATTTTTAGTGACATTATCCCGCCTGCAATCGCACAGCTACCTATGGATATTTTGCGAAATTTGCGTGTGAGCCACCAAGTCCGTGGTGAAGACAAAGATCGCGTTCGGGACTACTATGCCTTTGAAGGTGTGAATGCTGAAGTCGCCTCATTTTTTCAGGATGTGCCACGGCGCATGTCTGAAGCACAACTTGTTATCAGCCGTGCGGGCGCGTCATCAGTTGCGGACATTAGTGTAATTGGTCGGCCGTCGATTTTGGTGCCCTTCGCTGCAGCTACAGGCGATCACCAGACAGCCAACGCGCGCGGATTAGTTGATGGCGGCGCAGCCGTCTTGATTCCAGAAAGTGCTCTGACGATCGACACATTGAGCGAACAAATTGTTGCCATCCTCAGCGATCCTGCTGCAGCTGGACAGATGTCAAATGCTGCATTGTCCGCGGGCAAACCGGAAGCAACACAAACGCTAGTCGAGATGGTCGAAACCTTAGCGAATAAATAAAGGAGCATGCGCATGAACGCGGCCACTAAACTTCCCGGCGATGTAGGGCCAATCCATTTTGTAGGTATCGGCGGAATCGGCATGTCAGGTATTGCCGAAGTCCTTCTTAACCACGGCTATGTGGTGCAAGGTTCGGACCTGAAGAAGACCAAGATAACGGATCGTTTGCATGAAAAAGGGGCTTTGATCTTTGAAGGCCAACGCTCTGAGAACATCGATGATGCAGCCGTAATTGTGATTTCGTCCGCGATTAAACCAGGGAACCCAGAGTTAGAAGCAGCACGCGCACGTGGTTTGCCGATTGTGCGCCGTGCTGAAATGCTGGCTGAACTGATGCGGTTAAAGTCAAACATTGCGGTCGCGGGAACGCACGGCAAAACAACTACCACCACAATGATGGCTGAGTTGATGGTTGCGGGAAAATTCGACCCAACCGTTGTGAACGGTGGGATCATCCACGCCTACGGCTCTAACGCGCGAGTTGGTTTAGGCGAATGGATGGTTGTAGAGGCCGATGAAAGCGACGGAACCTTTAACCGCTTGCCAGCCACAATTGCGATAGTGACCAATATTGATCCAGAACACATGGAGCACTGGGGAGACTTTGATGCGCTTCGCCAAGGTTTCTTAGACTTCGTTTCCAACATTCCGTTTTACGGTCTGGCAGTATGCTGCACCGACCATCCTGAGGTGCAAGCTTTGGTTGGTAAGATTACGGATCGACGTGTTGTGACGTATGGTTTCAATGCGCAAGCAGACGTGCGCGTGATAAACCTAACCTACAAGGGTGGGATCGCGCATTTTGATATCGCGCTGCAGGGTGAGGAAGCAGTCATTGAAGGCTGCTCCTTGCCAATGCCCGGTGATCACAATGTTTCGAACGCGTTGTCTGCTGTCGCAGTTTCACGCCACTTGGGCATGAGCGGAGATGAAATTCGTGATGCATTGGCGAATTTTGGTGGTGTAAATCGCCGTTTTACCAAAGTGGGCGTGGTTGATGGCGTTACGATCATCGACGACTATGGTCACCACCCTGTCGAAATCGCGGCTGTTTTGAAAGCTGCGCGCCAATCTTGCGAAGGTCGCGTAATCGCTGTTCACCAGCCGCATCGCTTTACGCGCCTTTCCCATCATTTCGAAGAGTTCTGTGCCTGCTTTAATGATGCAGACGTTGTGGGAATTATGGATATTTTTTCAGCTGGTGAGGTACCTATTGAGGGCGCTTCACGCGATGATCTGGTGGCTGGGCTTGTTCGCCACGGTCACCGTCAGGCCTCGGCCGTTAAAAATGAGAGCGATTTGGCTCGTTTGGTGCGTGAACACGCAAAACCGGGTGATATGGTTGTTTGTCTGGGGGCGGGTACGATTTCCACTTGGGCCAATGGGTTGCCTGCGCAACTGGCCATCCAGTCATGATACTGCTGGGGGCCTGCATTGTCTGGGTTTTTGCTTCGGCTGCCTGTGCGATGCTTCCTATACGCTACCAATACGTTTCCGCGGCCATCCTTTTGATCGCAGCACCTATTCTTATTCTGCTGATTGGCACTCAAGTGAGCGCGTGGATCGCTATTGCAGCAATTGTTGCGTCCATTTCAATGCTTCGCAATCCATTGCGATATCTTTGGGCAAAAATACGCGGCCAAAATCTGCAGCGCCCTCCGGAGTTTTTTGAATGAATATTTCATTGGTTCTAACTTGTTTTTGGGCGCTGGTTGCCAATGTTTTGGCAATGACACCTAGTAAAATTTACGATTGGCGCAACGCTCATATCTTGATTGGGATCGGTATTCCACTGCTTGGTTTTGTGACATTTGAAAATGGACCTTCGATTGGCCTTGTGGTTCTGATTGCCGCAATGAGTATGCTGCTTTGGCCTTTTGTCTATTTATCCCGTAGGATCAAATCGCGTGTAACAGGAGCTGTCGAATGAACATTTTGTTTTTTTTGGCCCCGCTGGCCGCTTCTGCGATGATTAGCCTTTGGCTTGGGTTTAAGATACGGATGATATTGTTTGGGGCGTGGCTATCGGCCTGTGTGGCGCTGTTGGTTCTGCTTTTGAAAAGCGCATTCGAAGAGGTAGCATTCATTCAATCGGGGTTACTTTTGTTGGGTATGTTAATTGTTTTTCATATCACAGCCTGTGTTTTGGGTTTGCTGTTTGTTCGTGCGTGCAATGCAAGGAACCAAACATGATTGATTTGCCCACAGTGCGTGGCCGGCTTACACCTGCTCGTATGTTGTCAGACCTGACGTGGTTGCGTGTTGGTGGTCCTGCCGATTGCTTGTTTCAGCCCGCAGATGTTGAAGATTTATCGCAGTTTTTGAAGGCTCTTGATCAAAGTGTTCCAGTTTTTCCAATGGGTGTTGGTAGTAATTTAATCGTGCGCGATGGAGGCCTTCGGGCGATTGTTGTGCGGATGGGTCGTGGGTTTAATGGTATTGAAGTTCGTGGCAACCGTGTCACGGTGGGTGTTGCAGCACTTGATTCACATGTTGCTCGCAAAGCAGCTGATGCAGGTGTTGATCTAACGTTCCTGCGGACAATTCCGGGCAGCATCGGTGGTGCCGTGCGTATGAACGCGGGTTGCTATGGCAGCTATACAGCGGATGTCTTTGTTGAAGCGACAGCTGTGTTGCGCAGTGGTGAGCTAGTAACGCTCAACGCAGACAATTTGAACTTCCAGTACCGTCAAACCAATTTACCAGATGGCGCGGTGCTTGTTAGCGTCGTGTTGGAGGGGCCATTAGGCGATCCTGCAGAACTGCACGGCCGCATGGAAAATCAATTGGCCAAGCGTGATGCCTCACAGCCAACCAAGGACCGCAGTGCGGGCAGCACCTTTCGCAATCCGGTTGGTTTCTCCAGCACAGGGCAGGCGGATGATGTCCATGATCTGAAGGCATGGAAGGTCATTGACGACGCAGGAATGCGCGGTGCAAAGCGAGGCGGAGCGCAAATGAGTGAAATGCACTCTAACTTCATGATCAACACCGGAGAGGCCACAGCGGCTGATTTGGAAGGATTAGGCGAAGAAGTGCGAAAAAAGGTTTACGATTCCAGTGGTATCACGCTAGAGTGGGAAATCATGCGGGTAGGTGAGCCAAAGGCTACCTAATTGGGTAAATGCCTGCAATAGAATGAAGCCAAAAACGGCAATAAAAACAATAAGAACCATAAAATTGGTTTAGGACAAAGAGGCACTCTGGTGGGTCAGTCGAGCACGACGCCCCGTACGGTTGCAGTATTGATGGGTGGCCCCTCCGCAGAACGTGAGGTGTCACTGTCCAGTGGACAAGCATGTGCTGTCGCGTTGCGGGAAGAAGGATTTGAAGTGATTGAGGTCGATGCAGGCCCAGATCTTGCTGTCGTTTTAACAGATTTGAAACCTGATGCCGTTCTCAATTGCCTGCATGGCCGTTGGGGCGAAGATGGTTGCGTCCAGGGCATTCTTGAATGGCTTGGTATTTCTTACTCTCACTCGGGTGTGTTGGCGTCCGCTCTGGCGATGGACAAACAGCGTAGTAAAGAAGTCTTTGCCGTTGCAGGTTTACCAATCGTCAAAAGCATCATTGTCAAATCAGATGATGTGCGCGCGGCACACGTCATGAAGCCACCGTACGTGGTGAAGCCAAACAATGAGGGCTCCAGCGTTGGGGTCTATTTGGTGGGTGAAGAAAACAACGGTCCACCGCAGCTGGACAATGACATGCCTGATGTAGTGATGGTTGAAGCCTTTGCACCGGGTCGTGAACTGACAACTAGCGTTATGGATGGCCGTGCGTTGACCGTGACGGACATCCTGACGACCGGTTGGTATGATTACGACGCAAAATACACAGAGGGCGGTTCAACACATGTTGTCCCTGCCGATGTTCCGCCTGAAATCTTTGAGCTGTGCCAAGGCTACGCTTTGCGTGCCCATGCGGCACTTGGCTGTAATGGTATTAGTCGCACTGATTTTCGCTGGGACGAAAGCAAAGGCGTTGATGGTTTGATCTTGCTTGAAACCAACACACAACCGGGCATGACCCCAACCTCGCTGACGCCAGAGCAAGCGCAAGCCGTCGGTATTACTTTCGGCCAGTTGTGCCGCTGGATGGTGGAGGACGCATCATGCAACCGCTAAATCATTCCCCACAGACACCGCGCCTTGATCCGGCTCCATCACGTTGGTCTTGGCGTTTGCAACGCTTGATGTTGACACCTGTTTTCCGCGTCGGTTTGCGCGTTGGGCTTCCTTTTGTTCTGACCTTTGGCATTGGCCTTAGCTATCTATCAAACCCGGTGCGCCAAAATGCGATTTCTGATGTGATCGTCAACACGCGAGCAAGCATCCAAGAACGCCCAGAGTTTATGGTTAGCCTTTTGGCGATTGATGGCGCTGGGACGGATTTGGCCGAAGATATTCGCAGAAACCTTCCTATCGACTTCCCTGTCAGCTCATTCGATTTGGACTTAGAGCAGATGCGTGAAGCGGTCATGTTGTTGTCACCCGTTGCTGAAGCATCGCTACGCATTCGCCCTGGTGGAGTTCTGCAAGTTGATGTAGTGCCACGTGTGCCAGTCGTCGTTTGGCGCAGCTATTCATCGTTGTCGTTGATTGATGAGAACGGCGCACATGTTGCCTACGTTTCGTTTCGCAGCGATCGCGCAGATTTGCCGCTGATTGCCGGCGAAGGGGCGAATGAGCATGTGGATGAAGCAATGGAATTGATCCGCACGGCACAGCCTTTGGGTAATCGTTTGCGTGGTGTGGTACGAATGGGGGCGCGCCGGTGGGATATCGTCCTTGATCGTGACCAACGTATTCTTCTTCCCACAACCGGTGCAGTAACGGCGTTAGAACGTGTGATTGCCCTTGAGGGTGCGCAGGATGTTTTGAGTCGTGATGTAGCCCGTATCGACATGCGCCTGAGCGGGCGCCCAACAGTTAAAATGAACGATGACGCTACACAAGAATTGTGGCGCATCAGGCAGCTTCCGGAAAATGGACAATAGGGTAATGATGGACCTTTATGACAGCCAGCGCAGCATGCGCAACATGCGCAAAATCGCTATGCAACGTGGTGTTGTTGCTATTTTGGATGTGGGCAGTTCTAAGATTGCGGCACTTGTGCTGCGTTTTGATGGCTCAGCCAAAGTTGGCGATGATGGCGACATTGGCGCACTTGCTGGTCAATCCGGCTTTCGGGTTATCGGTGCGGCAACTACACGTTCACGCGGCGTTCATTTCGGCGAAATTACAGCGATGCAAGAAGCTGAACGTGCTATTCGCACCGCTTTGCAAGCCGCGCAGAAAATGGCGGGCATCCGTGTTGATCATGTGATTGCGTGTTTTGCAGGGGCAGAGCCACGCAGCTACGGTTTGGATGCGCAAATTCAATTGGATGGCCAAGTTGTTACAGAAGATGATGTCGCTCGTGTGATGTCGCAATGTGATGTGCCTGACTATGGCGGTGGTCGCGAAGTGTTGCATGCGCAGCCTGTGAATTTTGCGCTTGATCACCGTTCAGGTCTTTCTGACCCGCGTGGGCAGTTGGGCAATGAATTGTCAATTGATATGCACATGCTAACTGTAGACGCTGCTGCGGTTCACCACGTGGCCCATTGCATCAAACGTTGCGATCTTGAATTGGCAGGCATTGCATCCTCAGCTTACGTCTCCGGTGTGTCCACTTTGGTGGAAGACGAACAAGAATTGGGTTCGGCCTGCATTGATATGGGGGGCGGGGCGACCAGCATCTCTATCTTTATCAAAAAACACATGATTTTTGCGGATTCCGTTCGAATGGGTGGGGATCACGTTACGTCTGACATTTCACTAGGCTTGCAAGTGCCGACCGCGAACGCGGAGCGGATTAAAACATTTTATGGCGGTGTTCATGCCACTGGTATGGATGACCGTGAGATGATCGACATCGGTGGTGACACCGGCGATTACGAACATGATCGTCGCACGGCAAGTCGCGCTGAATTGATTGGCATCATGCGCCCTCGTGTTGAGGAAATTCTGGAAGAAGTCCGCGCCCGTTTGGACGCTGCAGGTTTCGATCACTTGCCAAGCCAGCAAATCGTTTTGACCGGTGGAGGCAGTCAAATTCCAGGTCTTGATGGTCTTGCAAGCAAAATTTTGGGGCACCAAGTGCGCCTGGGGCGTCCATTGCGTGTACATGGACTGCCACAAGCTGCGACAGGGCCAAGCTTTGCTTCAGCGGTTGGACTTTCTCTGCTTGCGGCCCACCCGCAGGACGAATGGTGGGACTTTGATGTTCCTGCAGATCGCTATCCTGCCCGTTCGTTACGACACGCTGTGAAGTGGTTCCGTGATAACTGGTGACCCCTATATTTGCCTGGTCGCACCAAATGACGTGGAAAATGGCGAAAAACCGCCCACATTTTGCGCCGGTATTGCGTTTTTTGGGTGACGTTGGAGTTTGTTTTCGGTAAGTTACAAGTGGATAAGGGATAAAAACACCTGCAAAGCAGGTCACAAAACAGG
>Ga0206126_10003117_pt1 | contig 17062 bp, 15 predicted proteins | sample Helgoland_Spring_5_FD_148621 | JGI IMG/M metagenome (GOLD analysis project Ga0206126, IMG submission 148621) | Pelagic subsurface seawater microbial communities from Kabeltonne, Helgoland, North Sea - Helgoland_Spring_Bloom_20160412_1 | ecosystem: Environmental > Aquatic > Marine > Epipelagic ...
GAAAGCCTTTTGAATGCGAAGCTCATCGACTACGTGGGTTCCGACATTCACCACCAGGGACATTTGGAATGCTTTGATAGAAAAGTTCAGGTAAAAAACCTAAAAGCTTTGGAAAAGGCAACGGCAGCCAATGCGTTCTTTTCCCAAGAAGCACCGCTGCCGTCCCCATAGTTTTTTCGTAGTTACGAATCGCTGCCGTATCCGTATCCGTATCCGTAGTTGTACCCGTATTTGTACCCGTAGCCATAGCCGTAACTGTTGCCAGCACCCAGGCCGTTCAGCACGAAACCAACGTTTTTAAGCTTTTCGTCTTGGATGAGTTGCTTCGGGTATTCCAACAATTCTTTTTCGGTATGATTGGCCCGCGACAAGTACACCGTGGCATCCGCCAAGTGCGAAATCAACAGGGTGTCTGTTACCAAAAGAGTCGGCGCGCAATCCATCAAGATGTAGTCGTAGGTTTTCTTCGCCTCTTCCAGCAGTTGGTCCAAGCGACCGTTGGTTAAAAGCTGCACCGGATTCGGAGGTAAGTTTCCGGCAATCAGTACTTCGTGACTCGGATGTTCTTTAAACGATTTTAGTAAAGCCGATTTCCAATCAAAGGATGCGTCGTGGAGGTAATTGGTTAAGCCCTCGGCACGCTTGTCAAGACCTACATAATTGTGGATTTGAGGATTTCTTAAATCGGCACCAATCAGCAAGACTTTTTTGTTCAAACTGGCCAAAGCTAAAGATAGGTTGAGTGCCACAAAGGTTTTTCCCTCCCCCTTGATGGTGGAGGTACAAACGATAACCGATCCTTCTTCTTTCTTCTGAGCCCCCAACAAATAATTCGTGTTGGATGACAAAATCCGAGAGGCTTCCGCCAAGATCGATCTTTGCGTAGGGTCTGAAAATATTTTTTCACCCTCGTCCTCAATTTCAGGAATTTCTCCCAGAATACTCACACCCGGTATTGCCCCTTCCAAGTCTTTCTTCTGATGTACCTTGGTGTTCAGCAAAAACCGAATGTATAGAATTCCAAAGGGAATGAGTAGGCCCAAAAGCAGCGCACCCAAAATGATGACGGGTTTTTTCGGAGCAATGGGTTCTTCGCTGGAAAGCGCATATTCCACCACCTTCAATGAAGGTTCGGTTACCGCGTAACTGACTTCCGCCTCTTCCCGTTTTTGCAAAAGGAACAGGTACAAGCTCTCCTGAATTTCTTGACTTCGCTCAATGGATCGTAGGATTTTTTCCTTTTCCGGTAGGCTGGAAACCTCTTTTTGGTATTTCCGGCTTTGCACCTGAAGCTGCTCTTTGGTTTGCTTCAGTTGGGCGGTATAACCTGCCACCGATCGAAGGATGTTTTCACGAACCTCAAGGATGGTGTTGGTTAAATTTTTTACGTTGGGGTTGTTTTCCCCACCGCTTTGCACCAGGTTCTTGCGTGTTAAAATTTGTTCGTTGTAATCATCAATCAAAGCATTGATGCTCCCATTTTCCAGACCGATGTTGGATGGGTACAGAGAGAAGGTTGCTTCATTCGACGCCGTCTGTATCAACAACTCAGACAGTCCTATTTGATTTCCAATTTGAAACAGTTCTTGGTCGGATTTGCTTCGCAATTCCAGACTGATACCGGCATCTGCCGTAATATCCACCAGATTGTTTTCCAGTTTGAAGGACTGCTTGTCAAATTCAATGGAATCCAGCTCGTAGCCTAAAGATACAAAACGCTCGTTGATGAAGTCAATGGTGCGCTTGTGCACGAGTCTTCGATCGTGTACGCCGTCTTGGTTGTAAACTTCAATGAGGGTGTTGATGATGTTTTTTGCATAATCTCTGTTTTCAGATTGCAGGCCGATGGAAATGATTTCAGATTGCTTTCCTACAGTACTGATGCTTAATGAACGCTTCAAGTGATTGACTGATTTTGATGTCGGAATCAATTCGAGGCGGTAGGATTCGTTTACATCGCTAGAAACTGCAGATTCATTCCACACAACGTCAAAAGGCAAGTCATGATTCGTTCCTTTGGTTTGGTAGGCATCAAAGTTTATGATGCTGTCGAGTTGTGGAGAGAAGACTTCAAGACCGGACGACTTGAATTCCAGTAAATACGTGCCGGTTTGCTCAGAAGATTCAGCACTTGCTTTTAACTCAAAGAGAAAAGGAAATTCCGTCAATCGAGAGCTTTTGATGTGTCCTACCGCATAGAAGTTTGCATGTAAACTCAGGCGATTGGAGACTTCTTTCAATATCGGGTAAGATTTGATGCCCTCGATCTCGTTTTCCAAGTTGATTTTAGATTGAGAGAACAGCGTACTGGCCGAAGGAAGATCCAAACCTTCTTTTTCGTCTAATATTCGAACCTTAGCACTCGTTTGGAAGGTCAAAGGCGTGTACCTCAGGTAAAGAAAGGAGGAGACGATTGCGAGCATGATTCCCAAAAGAAACCAAGGCCAAAAACTCGTATATTTTCTCAGCTCCTCTTTGAGGTTGAGATCTTGTTCCATTTCGAAACGATCTTGTGGGTTATTTTTCAATGGGTCCATAAAAGGCTTCTTATTTGTTAATCAGCAACAGGGTGATGCTTAATAAAAGTGAGGAGATGGAGGCAATGGAAGAGGGGTTTCCGATGAAGCCTGCACTTTTCACTTTACGAAAGTTTGGCTGAACGATGATGACATCGTTGGGTTGCATGTAGAAGGTGGCTGCATCCATCGTTTCGGCGTCCGTAAGGTCAATGGTATAAACGTTTCTCTCACCGTCCATTTCTCGAATTAAGTTGATTTTCTTCCGGATCCCATCAATGGTCAAATCTCCGGCATAACCCAGAGCTTGCAAGATGGAAATGCGATTTTCGACAAAGGAATAGGTGCCGGGTTTTTGAACCTCACCCAAGACGGTAAATTTTCCATTCAGCAATCGGACATTGACCAGTGGATCAAGAAGGTGTTGCCCTTGAATCAGTAGTTGTTTAATTTCAATTTCCAGTTCTTCGACGGTCTTATCTTTAACGGAGATATCTCCCAAAATGGGGAAATTGAAATGGTATTCATCTGAAATTAGATAGCCTTCCAATTGCAAGGACTGCAGTGTGGCATTTGCCACTTTACTGCTAAAAGCTCCTAATTTGTTGTAGGGGATGGCGGCTTCCGTATTTGTAGAATAAACGTCAATCTTCAGTATGTCATTCGGTTGAAGGGTGTACTTGTTTGAAATTATTTTAGTTTTCGGATATTGATTCACATCTTGCAGGTACTGCATTTGTTTGTTTGTGCTGCATGATGTCAAGATCAGGATGAATGCGATAAACGGTAGGAGTCTCTTCATGTTTTGGTTTGAATATACCTTGTAAATATAGGTCAATTTTCTTGATGTAATACTCAATTTAAACTTGTGGTTCTAAACGTAAAAAAGAATTTAAAATCACTATTAGCAAATCAGAATTCAGTTCTTGTGAGTGACCAAATAAAATTTAATAAAAGTCTTTGTCTTCTGACTCTAGTAGATTGTTTCAAGAATCCATAAGCCCATTCTAAATTATTAGTCAACGAATACTCTAGGGCTTTTGTTATATTAATAGAGTAACTATTTCATAACGTTCTAAACTTTAAAACCTCATAGCTGTTTAGTAATGAGAACTACAGGTGAATTCATATGAATACATATACATCAAGTAGTTAAAAAACTAAATTACTACAGTCGGTAGTTTTTTTGCAACAAAATATAGGGGTTCTTTATAATCCATTAAAATAGTTAAAAATTATTTGGTGGGATCTGGATCTCTATCCATAATTCCTTGTTTTTCAATTTCTTTTAACTGCTCCAGAGTAAATTTATCTCGTACTGGTTTTGTTTTCGGAAATATATAACCTGAAAGAGTTACAAAGAGTTTCACGCGTTCTGTTTTTGTGAGCTTTCTTGATTAGCCAGAACATCATCCAGTACTTTCTCATAGAGTATTTCCATCTTTTTCTTTAATGTATGGCAGTTCTTTTTTTACTGGACCTCTTTTGGGTCGCTTCCCTGCTTCACTGGCTGATTTTGAATCGAATGGCATATTATTTAAACGTTTTCAAATAATTTTCCGTATTGATTCGAAATAAACGACCATGTGTATCTCTTTTCTGCAATATCCTTCATCTTAACTCCTGTATGTTTTAATCTCTCTTTTTGGGTTGATTTAATCAAATTTATTAAATCATCTGATGATTTAAAATACAATGCAGAATTTTCAGTAGTTTCAATATTATAATTAATATCATAACATAAAATTGGAAGCCCCAAAGACATTGATTCAACTAAAGAAGGATTGGTTCCTCCAGCACTATGACCATGAATGTAAACAAAACAATTACTTCGAATTTCATTTAAAATATCTTGATCATATATTGGATCGAGTAAATAAATAGTCTCAAAATCTTGATATTTAGATTTTATTTGTATTCCAAATGCACTATTATTCCAATTACCAATTAAAACTAAAGGTATTTTATCAGCTTGAGCAAATGCTTCCAAAATCATCTCTATATTATTTTCCGGTTCAATACGGCATACTTTAAACGCATATTGAGCATTTAAAAAAGGATATTTTTTTAAAGTTTTTTGAGAAAGTGGTCTGTTACTACAGTGATCCCCACCATAAGCTATTAAATGTGCCTTCTTGCCGTACTTTTCCCCTACATAATCCTGAATAACTTTATTATCACCTATAACAGCGTCGGCTGCTTTTACAGCAAAACGTTCTGATAATTTTAAAAACCACTTCGCAAATCTGTTCCATTTTTGACGTTTCCATTCGAGGCCATCAATATTTACAATAATTTTTTTTTTTGAAAACAACTTTATCAACGGTAAAATAATACATCCCGAGACTCCTAAAATCAATAATACATCTGCATATTTTAGAGCATGGAAAATAGCGCGTATATCGTATAAAATACTTTGCATACCGTTAGCCTCCATGTTTATGTAATGAAGTTTGCAGTTATTGTAAGTTTCCAATTTTTCTGAATACGATTTAGTAGAGCAGTAAACTGTGAAATCAAAATCCCGATGGAGTTCTTTTGTAATATATTCTACCAGAGTTTCAAAGCCTCCATAGTTTGCTGGTAGACCAACGGTACCAACAATCGCTACTTTTTTAGTCATGGATAAATTTATAGATCTGTTGTTTAAATTTTTCTTCTGAGAAATCTGTAACTCTTTTTCTGGCATTTTCAGACATCTTAGTTCTTAAAGCGTCGTTAGACTGCAATTGTTGTATACACTTAATCAATACTGTTTGGTCATAAGCACTCACTAAAAATCCTTCTTTCCCATGAGAAACAATTTCAGCAGGACCTCCAACAGGAGGAACAATAACAGGAATTCCATATGCCATAGCCTCGATTATGGTTAAACCAAAAGTCTCTACCCATTGATCTACATGGGAAAGGTTTAACACCAAATGTGCTTTATTGTAAAATTGAGATACGTCGGATTGAGAAGGTAAAAATGTTATATTGTGAGGTACTAACTTATCAGCCAACCAATGGTTAATTTCTTGTTGATTGGTATTTAATATTAAGGTAAACTTAAAATTCTTTTTAGTTTGAAAATGAATTGCCAGATCCAAAAATTCATTGACACCTTTATATTCTTTTAAGGAAGCCAACATCAACACATTAAAAACTTCTTCTGAGTTATAGGTGTAATAATGCACTTGGTTTGCCTTTTCAAAGGATTTTGGTAAGGCATTGTAAATCACTTTTGAAGGAATTCCAGGAAAATTCTCAGATTCCATAACGGCTTTGGATACAAATATAATTTTAGAAGCTGTGAGTTTAATAATTGCTCTGAGAAATTGTTTTAAAATTTTTGGGGATAAGCTTATTTCATGAATGTGGTAAATTACCGGTTTACGCATTACGAAACCTGCTAAAGCTGCTCCAAAGGGGAGCATGGTATTCACATAAATGGTTATATCTCTTCTCCAATACATTAATAACTTAACAAACAACACGAACTGAGAAGACATAAATGCTACTAATGTTAGCCATTTGTTATTAAAGTGTTTGTAAGTATACGTAGTGGTTTTTATTAAGTCCGAAAGAAACCCTTTTGTATTATTACTTGTAAATAATTCTATTTCGAATTTGTCATCTTTTAAAACAGAAATTACTTGTGACAATACCTTGGGACTCCCACTAAAATCGTTTAATAAATGAACTGTTATAAGTTTTTTCATGCCTTTCATTTTACAAAGCATTTAAAACTTTTTTATAGTGGTTTGCGGTATCCAAGTCTTTTCTTGACTCCCAAAATAAAAGTCGCGCTACTAGGTAAGTAACCAATAAATGTTCTTTAGGTATTTCAAATTGTAAGTTCTGAACATAATCTTCCAAAGCCTCTTTAACATCATTCGAATTAATAGTATCTAGAACATTTTTTGGTGTTTGATACCTTACAATAGGGTCTATATAAAAATTATAAAAATCTTCTAAGGGTGGCCCATTAAATACTGTTTCTTCAAAATCATAAATTAAAGGTGGGTTCCCATATAAAATATTCCAGGGTTTAAAATCTCTGTGTACTAAACCTAATGGAAGTTTAAAATCATTTAATGCAATCTTATTTACTATATCCATAATAAATGCATCATAAAGCGTACTACTTTTTAATTTACTCTTAATCCCAGTTATATAATCTTGCCAAGAAATAAAAGTTAATGGTACTTTATTAAAAAACTCAACGAGTATTTCACTCAAAATTTCAGGTTTGGGCGGTGTCTTATGTTTTGAAAAAGTACTCGGATGACTTAATTTAAAACTGCAGTAGTCTTCATCGTTTTGTATATCTGAAATTTCAGATATCAAAAAAAAATCTGACGAATTTAGCAGCCTATATACTTCACTTTCATTTTTTACATTGAAATGACTTTCACCAAAAGCAAACTTCTGAAAATACTTGTTATGATGATTCACAATCACTTTATCTCTGGTTGGAGAAATTAAAACAGAACTATTTTCAGATAAATTAAAATCTATCTTTTTACCGACTATATCGGCGCAATAAGCATTAACAACTTCTAAAGATTTTAACATCTTCAAGTTTAGTTTACCAATTATCCATAACACTCCAAAAAGGGCTGTTTTTTTTAATTTCCCTAAGAGATTAACAGGTTTATAAAACTTAAGACCTTCGTTTATACTCTTAAAAGTATTGCAACAAATCACATAAGTGGCACCATTATTTCCAGAGAGGATAAAAAATATCTTCGAGTTACTCATCAGTTATTTTCATCTAATTCAGTAAAAAGTTTTTCCATAAAAGCTCCTTTCGCATCCCAATTAAAAACATTTTTAATTCGTTCTCTGGCAGCATTTCCCATTTTTTGTCGTTCGCTTGGGTTATCTATTAGTCTGCATATTGCTTTTGCAATATCTTTAGGCAATTGTTCTGGGTTCGATACAGGAAGTTGAATCGCAGAACTTTTATCGGTTATAATTTCCATTCCAGACCATTTTAAACAAATAACAGGCAAACCAATAGCCATGGCTTCCATTAAAGCCCAACTACCACCTTCTCGAAGGCTAGGAAAAAGATAAATATCTGATCGCGATAATTTGTTTAAAACGTCTTCTCTATTTGTTTCTTCTATAAAACGAATTTTATCGGATAAGTTTAAACTTATAATTTCTTTATCTATCTTAATTTTTTCTGAACCCGAACCAATAATTGTTAATCGAAAATCAATACTTTTAGGAATATATTGTAATGCTTTAACAACCGAAATAACATTTTTAAAAGGGACTAATCTTCCGGTAAGTATTAGATTTATCTTATCATTTTGAGTTTGATGTACTTTGTTATACTCAAAAATTGATGATTCCATTGATGTTTCAAGATATACTTTTGTTTTTGAGGCATATCTTTGTGGAATAAATTGTTCTGTATTAAAAGTTCTTGCAATAATGGTAACAGCTTTTTTACTCGGATATAAAATAAGCGGATTAACTATACTTAACCCTTTTAAAACATAACGTAAACTTTGAATTATTCTATTTTTTAATGGCAGTGTACTCAAAAAGTTCTTAGGAATTCCCTCTCCACCACCTACGGGTCCCCAAATAAATGGGATATTAAAAAACGGTAAAAACGTTGGCATCCAAATACTACCCATGGTAAGATGCATGGTATAGTCTATATCTTGATTATTAAATATTTTCTTCACTAAAGGAATAATCCCGATTTGCCAGAAAAAATAATATAAATACAAGCCCTTTGCCTTGTTCTTAAATCCTTTAATTAATGGATTTGTATCGTAATAATGAAAAGTAATATTGTCTTTTAAATCTTGAGGTAAATGCTTCTCTATAGGCTCTTGATTATTGGCTCTGGTAATAACATGCAAATAGTTGGTTTTAGCCAATTGTAACACCCAATTCCAACCAACACCTTGTTCCGACCCCTTTAAAGGCTCACAAGCATAGGCACTAATTAATATTTTTCGCATTACAGTTTTTGGGTAAATTTTTCTATAATAATTCTCATCGCTTCATCTACCAATTCTTCAGGAGATTTGGACGCATCTAAAACTACAAATCGCTTGTTTGATGCAGCCAATTTTTTAAATTCTCCCAATTGTCTATTTATTTCATCAATAGTTAATTCTTGTTTGCGTTTATAAATTATCTCAGCATCTGTAAGCAGCACAAAAACAATACGAGGTTGAGAAACAAGTCTAGTAAATACTTTTCTAATCCAATATGGAAGATTAATACGTGAACGATGTGGATCTATCAAAAAATCATAAATGTAACGATCATAGATTGTAAATTTATCAAACTGAACATCTTTACGCAGTTTAAGTGGAACACCTATAACATAATCTAACCAATAATAGGACATTCTAACTAAAGAACCAATGAAGCCAGATGGTTTTGCTCGATGCGGGTTTGTAAAATCCTTATCTTCTTTCATTACTCCAGCTTTTTCTCCTGCTTCACCTAAATTAGGTAGCATCTTTGGTCTGTGGTGATACACATGACTTTTGCTTGTATCGTCCACATAATAATAAGCAATTGCCTCAATCAAACCATCTATAAAAGTAGATTTTCCTGTTCCATCTGCACCTTGAACAGAAATAAAATTTTGAAATTTTCGGGGGCAATAAATAATTCTATATACCTTTTCTAAAATAAAACATACTATTCTACTAGATGATTTAAATGGATTATTGATAAAAGCTCTTATTTTTGAGCTCTTCGATATGCCATTTGCATTTTCACAAATTAAATCAAAATTATTCTCCTCCAAACATTGAATGACCGTGCCACTCATTTTTTTATTTAAGGTGTTTGTTAACACACTATTAATCTCTTTCTTTTTTGTCTTGTAAATACTGGTGATTTTTGATTGATATTGAGGTTTTAATTCTTTTGCCGCAATAACTTTGTAATAAAGAAGCATTAAAACATCATAGGTGTCGTTAAGAACATAAAAATTTTTGTACCTCTTGGTCTGTTTATACAGTTCATTAAAAGAAAATATTTCAAATCCTTTAGAAAGATATCCTTCGATTAAATCTATATGAATAGATAACTGATTATCTATACTAATCCCGTAACAACAATGAGCTCTTTCGAATTTAACAAGGTGAATATTTGATATATCAAATTCTTTAAGAGTTTGACACAACAAGCCCAATGCTTCTGAATAACAATTTGGCTGTATAATAATGTCTATATCCTTTGAAGCATTTATTTCTGGTAGCCCTTCATAATTCCTTAAAACAAAATATCTTACTTTACTTTTATTTAGTTTTAAAATAAATTCAGAAAAAATATTTGAGCGAACTTTTTCCCATCTAATTTGATATTTATTAATATAATCTGTCATTTTTAAAATTTGGTATTTTTATCTCTGATCTAGATTTAATATTTTAAAAAAATCTTACCTACAATAATTAAATAGATTAAACCGTTTACGTGATATTTAGGTCTATCTTAACCAATTCCTTATTTTCTTTTCAAACTTTAATGTATTTTTTTCACCTACTAGTTTGGGTAAGGCTGATTTAAAATTTCTCAAAATAGGTCTACATATCTTACGCCAATAAATATTTTCTCCTCTTTTCTTTTGTTTGGCTGTCAACCAACTTCCAGAATAATGATGAATACTAACTGACTTATCTGTTACTCTAAAACTACCATCTTTCATTTTTTTTGGACAAAAGATATCTCTTTCATATATATAAATGTTTTTTAAAGACTGGTTACTGTTTTTATACTCAAAACCTTCTTCCTCTAAAGCATTCATCATTACAGTACAAATTGTAGTAATATCAACATCTTTATTTGAACCTATAAATTCTGTAGCATCATAATGATTTAACATTTTTTGAAAAATCTCATTACCCTTATTACAACCCATTATTCCGGCCCCAACTCTTGTTTTATTTTCGAAACCTGTAAATGCTTTATTTTGCAGAAAGACATCAATTGAAGATAATAGCTCTATATCTGTATCCAGATATACACCTCCATATTTAACCATTGCATAAATTCGGACATAGTCAGCAACAAATGCATACATATTTTTTTGATAAGCACCTTTTACATATTCATTTGCATTTTCTATATTAAAAGATTTTTCGTTCCAGAACATTATTTTATAATCCGGCAGAAACACTTTCCAAGACTCCATGCATTTCAACTCTAATTCTGGTATTGGTTTAGGACCAAACCAACAATAATGAATAATTTTAGGTATTTCCATATTTAATTTCACTTTTTAAATTGAAGAAATATTTATTTGTAAATAATAGCGCTATGCACAACCAAACCATTTGACTGTTTACACCATATAAAAAGACTAGCAGAAATAAAAATAGGAGACTAAAAAGATCTTTTCTGTTAAAACCTGCTTGAACAATGATTATCATAAAGATTACAAATACAACAAACCCGTATTCAAACCAAAGTTGAAACATCCCCCCCCCAGAAATACCTTCATGCACACCAGGAATTAAATTGCTCAAAAAAGAACTTACATGGTCTATACCATGGCCAAACCAATCATTAGTTGTTGATATACCTACCATTTGGGATAAAATAATAACTGGCACTATTCTTATTGAAGCACTATGATCTGCTTCTATGATAGCATTTACATCAAGCGTTAAGATAGCTGAAAATACTTTTGAGCTTCTACCTAATGCTGATGACTCAAAATAATTTAGAATAGTAAATAATAATAAACCACATAATATAGTTTGTATAATGCTTTTTATTTTTGAAATCTTCAAAAAAATTATACCTACAAACAAAATAGCTGTGCCACTTCCCATTGTTAACATAGACCACAAAAAAGCACACCAAATTTTTTTATCTTGTTTAAATAGAGTTTTAAAATTATAATTAGAATTATTTTTGATTTCTGAAATAGAAATATAACAATACATTAATAAACCTAAAATACGAGCAAAATGAGACGGTTCTGCAGTTAACGAATTTAATTTCCATGGTGTTGTAGGTCTATAATTATTTTCATTAAAAATTGGCAAACCTGTTAAAACACACAGTTGCTGTATTAATAGAACTATTGCAAAGGCAAAAATAATTTTTTTTAAAAAATGTAGATATAATTCCACACTAAAAAAACCTTTTAGTAGTAAACGCTTATATGCCAAAAAAGTAAGGCAAAACATGATTGAATAAAAAATAGTAGACCATCTTATTGACCCTGGATTAAATAAGAAAGGTATAATTAATATTGAAGCTATAAATAAAAAAATTAACTTATCTCCATGATAAAATTTAGGTAATACAATAATAACGATAGGCCCTACAATCCCCATTATACCAATCAAAAGCAAGTTCCTATCGCCATCTCCTAAAGCAAATGAAGGTGAAATAGCTAAAGAAATTAGTATTACATAAATAAAAAAACGTATTAACTTATCAAAAGCCATTTTCTGTAAATGTATTATTTTCTCTCAAGTTCATCTAAAGATTCACTAATTGCTTCTAGGTAACCAAAACCATAACGTTCATCAGGCTCTAAGTAGCCACCTTCTGCCCATTCATTCCAAGCAAATACAAAAATTTTATCAGTCTTATATTCTTCCCTAGCTTTTATTATTAACTTTTTAAAATTAAACTTAAAATTTGCATGAGGTTTTTGCGATTTGAAATTTTTATAATGATTAATAAGCTTAGCAGGTAAGCTGTAACACTTCCCATTGTCAAAATTGACCATAGGAATGCTAACCATGTCATTAGGTCTCTTTTTATTAATCCTGTATGGTTGGTTGTAAATTAATTCTTTACTATAGATAAAGCAATACATTAATAGTACTATTATACGGGCTGAATGGGATGGTTCTGCAGCTAAGCTGTTTAGTTTCCAAACATAATTTGGATCGTAATTACTAGCGTTAATTATAGGCATTCCTGTCGCAACACAAATTTGTTGTATGATTAGCATTATTGCATAGGCATGAATTAGTTTTCCTAATAAATTATTATAGTTTTTAGCTTTGAAATTATAGCTTTTGTTTAAGATTCTTTTGTAAGCCAAAAAAGACATTACAAACATTCCAGTATAAAGCACAGTTGACCAACGCATTGATTCCGAATGAAAAAATAGCGGACATAGAATAATTGATATTAAAAACAACCACAGAGGAATTTCATCTCTGTAGATTTTAAACTTATGGAATAATGCAATTGGTAAAAATGACATTGTAGCAATTAATAGATGATTTCTATTAACCTCGCCAAGGCTTAAAGCAAGCGAGGTAGACATTATTACCAATATAAAAGTTACAAAGAATGAGCTTTTAGTTTTCACCTTCAACATTTATCTTCATCATATAGCCTTTAGAATTAATTTAATCTTTGAGGAATAAGATTTCTTCAGATATAAAATACTGGTTATTTGAGTAATTATCATACCTATAACCAACCCAGATAATTCATAATTTTTAAGTAAGGGAAAGACAGTAACAAGCGAAATAACAGAGTTAATTAAGTATGAAATAAATATTGGCTTTGTTGCCCCAATAGTCCTTAACCCATACCTGAGAAATTGGTTGATAAATATCAATATATATGTTGCAATAAACCAATTTAACAAATAACTGTATTTTATGAATTCATACCCATACAAGTATCCGTAGAGATCTTCAGAGAAAAAAACGCAGATAACAAGAAAAATGCACAAGAGAGCAATAATTGTAATTGCATTATTAAAGAGTAAGCTGTTTATCTTTGAAATTTCTTTTTCTTGAAAAAGTTTTACAAGCTTAACCGGTAAATAGTTTTCGATAAATTGACCAAGTACATTAAATACTCCCATTAAGTTTTGCGTAATTCTAACCGCTCCCAAACTGGCTGCCCCTAAAAATAGGCCACAGAATATAAAAAAGATGTTTGTCGAACTGAAGGTAAGAAAAGCAGAAGAAATAAGCCATTTTGAGTATCTCCAAGCTTCTTTCAAATCCTCGTGATGATTTTTTAGTTTGACCTTAACTAGATCACTGGAGAATAGACCAATTAAGTAACCAATGAAAAATATAATTGAAAGAAGCGAATAAACTTTGTAGAGCGGCAAATGAATTTTTTGATAATATAAAACACAAATAGCTATTATTTGGGTTATATATACAATCGAATCGATTGTTAATGTCACAATTAATTTTCTTCGAGCAATTAAATATTTTCTAATGAAATCGAAAACTAAAAAACTCCCTAAAAGAAATATCGAGGATAAAATTTGCATATAATTTAAGTGTGAACATGAGTCAAAACCGTTATAAACACAGAGACCTACGCCTAATATTATTAGACTGAAAAAAGTGTAGATTAATTGAATATAAATATAAAGTGAGTTGTACTCAAAATTATTTTTCTGATTAAAAAAATTAACAAATGGCATCACCAACAAGGACTGTTGAATAGTTGTAAAAAATAGAATAATGATCCAAAGAAAAGCGTACTCTCCGAAGGTTTCAATACCAAGATACCTTGCAAGTAATATGCTATTAAGAAAGTTTATACCACTAACTAAACCTTGGTCAAATAGAATTGTTCCTTGCTCTCGATATTTTGAAAATTTACTAATGATATTTTGATGAATGCTCTTTAGTGATTAATTTTTTTCAATGAATCTCTCCAGTGATAATTTTTTAGATTTTCGAATTCCATAATTTTCGTCTTTTTGAATAATGAATAATAAGGCCTTTTCGCAGGTGTTGAATATTCTATACTTTGAATAGGGTTGATCTTAATTGAAATTCCTTTGTCTTCAAAAATAGCCTTGGCAAAATCATACCAGCTGCAAACACCCTCGTTAGAATAATGATATATTTCTGGGAATACATTTTCTAGTTGTGGTAAAATAGTTAAAATGGCTTTTGCCAAATCTGCGGCATTGGTGGGGGAGCCAATTTGATCGGCTACCACAGAAAGCTCGTTTCTAGTTTCTGCCAAACGCAACATGGTCTTTACAAAATTGTTACCAAATTTTGAATACACCCATGAGGTTCTTATAATTATGGAATTGGCAGGATTTACTGCTTGTATAGCCAACTCACCATCTAATTTAGTTTGCCCATACACACTTTGTGGATTGGTTGCATCCGTCTCTACATAGGGTTTATAATTGGTGCCATCAAACACATAGTCTGTTGAAATATGCACCAACTTAATTTGCTGTGCTTTGGCCACCTCTGCCATATTCTTAACTGCCAAATGGTTAATGGCATTTGCCAAATCGGGTTCTAACTCAGCCTTATCTACCGCCGTGTAAGCTGCACAGTTGATGAGGGTATCAATTTCGTTTTTAGTGATGAATGCATCAACCGCTGCATGGTTGGTGATGTCCAACTGAGATCGATCGGTAAAGAAGAAGTTGTAGTTTGAATGATTAGGAGCCAAATCTCTGAGCTCAGAGCCCAGTTGGCCTTTCCCACCCGTAACGAGTATGTTATTCATATAAATTTATTGAATGATCAAAGTATTCCGCATTTTCAAATAAGGGTTGACTTTTATCTTTTGGGGATAATTGTAAGTCTGCAGACTTTAATTTCCAGTCTATACTGAGGTTAGGGTCGTCAAAAGCAATCCCCCTGTCGCATTCTGGGCTGTAATAGTTGTCTACTTTATAGGCAAACACGGCTTCTTTACTTAAAACCACAAATCCGTGCGCAAACCCCCTTGGTACGAGGAGTTGCTTTTTGTTTTCGGCAGTTAATTCCACCGCAACATGCTGCCCAAAGTTCGGAGAACCTTTTCGAAGATCTACCGCAATATCCAGTACAGATCCTTGAATGACGCGTACCAATTTGGTTTGCGCATGGGGAGCCAATTGATAATGCAAACCACGCAAGACACCGTAGGAAGATTTTGACTCATTGTCCTGACAAAAATCTAGTGGGTAGCCTAAAAAATTGTGGAGTTTATCCTGCCTGAATGTTTCTGCGAAATAGCCTCGATCATCGCCATATACTGTAGGTTCACATAAAATCACATCCGCGATTGCCAATCGTTTAAAGTTCATCTAAAATTCTTTTGTGCGTTGAATAAGATATTGCCCATAACCGTTCTTTTTCAAAGGGTCTGCAAGTTTTAATAGCTCATCCTTAGAGATGTAACCCATTTCACAAGCAATTTCTTCTATGCAGGCTACCTTTAGCCCTTGTCGGTTTTCAATGGTTTGAATGTAGTTGGACGCTTCCAGCAATGATTCATGCGTTCCTGTGTCCAACCAGGCGTAGCCGCGCCCCATCAATTCTACCTTTAAGTTTCCTTGCTCTAAATAAGTCTGGTTTACGCTTGTGATTTCGAGCTCTCCCCGTTCACTCGGTTTGATATTTTTGGCAATTGAAATGACAGAATTCGGATAAAAATACAGCCCAACAACCGCATGGTTACTTTTTGGTTGCTTTGGTTTTTCCTCAATACTCAAAACGCGGCCATCATCGTCAAAATCAACAACACCATAGCGTTGAGGGTCGGTTACGTAGTAACCAAATACCGTTGCTTTTTGTTCGTCTTTTACATTGGCTAAGGATTTGGCTAACAATCGGGTGAAGCCGTGGCCGTAAAAAATGTTATCACCTAGAACCAAACACACATCATCATCTCCTATAAATTCTTCACCAAGAATAAAAGCTTGTGCCAAACCGTCTGGAGCGGGTTGCACTTTGTAGCTGAATGATATGCCTAATGAAGATCCATCGCCTAAAAGTCGCTCAAAGTGTGGCAGATCCCTCGGTGTTGAAATGATCAGAATTTCTCTGATACCTGCCAACATTAAGACCGAGATTGGGTAATAAATCATTGGCTTGTCGTAAATCGGAAGCAGCTGCTTAGAAGTTCCCTTAGTTATCGGGTAAAGTCGGGTTCCTGAGCCTCCAGCGAGTACAATGCCTTTCATGATTTCGAGCCGTTTTTCTTGTTGTAATTTTTGTATTCACCCGAGATGATGTTTTCCAACCATTCCTGATGGTTTAAATACCAATCGATGGTTTTTGACAATCCTTCTTCAAAGGTAACGCTCGGTTTCCACCCCAGCTCCTTGTTAATTTTTGAGGCATCGATGGCGTAGCGTAAATCGTGTCCGGGACGGTCTTTTACATGGCTGATAAGTTTTTCACTGGTTCCTTGTACTCGACCTAATTTTTCATCCATTTGCCGACATAAGACTTTGACCAAGTCAATGTTTTTCCATTCGTTGAATCCGCCGATGTTGTAGGTTTCTTCTTCCTTACCCTCATGGAAAACCAAATCGATGGCCAGGGCATGGTCAATGACATACAGCCAATCGCGGGTGTAATTCCCGTCGCCATACACCGGAAGCGGTTTGTCGTTGAGGATGTTTTGTATGAACAGTGGAATCAGTTTTTCAGGAAACTGCTGCGGCCCATAGTTGTTGGAGCAGTTGGTAATGACATAGGGAAGGCCGTATGTTTCGCCATAGGCACGCACAAAATGATCTGAGCTGGCTTTCGAGGCCGAATACGGAGAGTTTGGATCGTACGAAGTACTTTCTTCGAACAAACCGGTTTCTCCCAAGGTACCGTATA
>Ga0206126_10003118_pt1 | contig 17060 bp, 23 predicted proteins | sample Helgoland_Spring_5_FD_148621 | JGI IMG/M metagenome (GOLD analysis project Ga0206126, IMG submission 148621) | Pelagic subsurface seawater microbial communities from Kabeltonne, Helgoland, North Sea - Helgoland_Spring_Bloom_20160412_1 | ecosystem: Environmental > Aquatic > Marine > Epipelagic ...
AATACAAGAAGAAAAAACAGAATTACAAAAAGACATTAGTAGAACGTATAATGATTTATTTACAATGGAAGAATATATAAAAATACAAAAAACATTGTGGGATAAAGAAAAAAAAAAATTACAAGAAGAAAATAATAAACAACGGGAAGATGAAATTAAAATTTTAAAAGATACTTTTAAAGAAAAAAAAGCTACTTTAAAGAAAATTATTCAAGCAAGAGCGAATATAAAAACTGATCTACTACTACGTAAAGCAAAGGAAGAATACAAAAAAAAAGCTGACGATTTCAAAAAAAATTTAGATTTATTTCTTCAAGAAACCCAACGTATGAATAATGAAAATGCGGAATTAGGTAAAAAAATAAAAAAATTAACAACGGATTTAGTTACTGAACAACAAAATATTAGAATTCAGTATTTTGAAGGTTTAAAAAAAGGAACAAAAGAAGGAATAGAAATAGGAAAAAAAGAAAAAGAAAAAGAAATCGAAGAAAAAGAAAAAGCAAAATTAAGAAGAATACAAGAAGAAATTAAAAATTATAATCAACAAGAAGAATCTATTAAACATTTGGGAAATAATTTATTTAATGCAGTTTACATAAAAGATGTTTTCCTTCATTTTGAAGAAAAACAAATGAAGGGGAGGGCTGCGGCAGGACAACCACCACCAGAAGCACCATTTGCATATATGCATTTAACTAATAAAGATCAAATAAGACATAAATTAAAAATAATAAAAATGGCAAACTGTTTGGGAATAACTGCTGATGCTATGGAAAATTTTAATAAAATAAAAACAATTGAAATTGAAAAAGAGGATAGTATTGCAAAATTTATTGGTAAAAAACTTATTAATGCTGGGAATTATTTAAAAAATAGTATTTTAAAAAATAATAAAAATGAACTAAAAAAAAGCAATGAAAATAATGAAAATTTGGAAGAACGATTATATAAATATTTAAATGATATTATGAATTCCTCTACAGTAGATGAACTTAAAAAAAAAATAAATAATGTTACTGAAATTATTAAAAATGAAAAAAATGATTTTTATAAGGAAATTAAAAAAAATAAAGAATCTGGTAAATATACAAAAGAATGTCCAATAATACCATTTTTTACAGATTATGAAATTTTCTATGATTGTGTTTTGGATAATGAAAATAAAAATAAAATATTTAAAGAAGCTAGGAAAAAAATTGCCAATGAATCTAATGATATTGAATCTGAAAAAAAAATATTAGATTATGTTCTTGATAATCAAGTACTAAATTTAATTAAATCAGAATTTAATAATTCATATGCATTGGTTAAATTAAGTAATAAATCTATGATAAAACCTGTTAATTCTAATAATGGAATAAAAGATAAATATTTATACTTATTCCCTTCAGAAGAAAAAATGGAAAAACTAAGGAAAATATTAAAAGATTTATATAAAAATCATCATATCAAATTTAATAAATCTTTTACTGAATTAAGAAATGACTATGTGAATAAAGTTGGTTTCCCATATAAAAAATATTTAAAAGATTATAATATTTATTTTAATTTATTTGGTGAAGTTTCTAATATAAATGGTTTAATTGGAAGTAATAATAAAGAAATTCAAAAAATTATAATTGTTGATAATAAAAAAGAATTTGGTAATTTTTATTCAACCACAATAAATAATACAAAAAAATATAAGAAAATATTTGAAAAAGATGTTCTCAACTATTTGAATGAATATAAATATTTAAGTAAAAAATCATTCCAATATAATGGACTGTATTTATTACATAACAAAAAATATTTTAAAGATATTAAACAAATTAAACTAGAAAAAAATTGGACACATAATACAACAGACAATATTAAAGATGATTTTAATAAATTTTTTATTAATTCTGCTTATAAAAAACTGAAGTCTAAAGAAATTGATGATGACAATGATATGGATATTGGTCGAATTATTGATTTATGTTATAAAAAAGAATCATATTTTAAAAGAAAAGTATCAAAAAATAGTGGAGGTGGACGCGGTGTAACAGTTAAATTTAAAAGTAAAAATTTAAATGGTACAATAAATAAAAAAAATAAAAAATATAAAAACCATAAAAAAATAAGAATAAACCAAAATAAAACAGTTAAATTTAAATCATACAATAATAAAACTTTAAAAAAACATAGATTTAACAACCCATAGATAATTTTATTGTTTCCCAATCCATAAATGAAATACTTTTAATTTCCTTTTTTTTCGTTTTAATGGTAAAATTTAATTCATTAATTTTACCTTTTTTAATATATTTATTTGCTTTTTCACATACTAAATCAGCTCTTGAAAATTGGGTTTTTAAATTTTTTTTTGGTCTTACAAAAATATCGTATTCTGTTTTATTATCTTTTTTTTCTTTATTATGTTCTTTATTCTTTTCATTTTCAATGTTTTTTAATATTTCTTTTTTTAATTTATCATATTTTTTTTTTAATATTTTATATTTTTCAATGTAATTATCTTTACAATTAAATGTTATAACATATTTTCTAGCAACTGTTTCTAAAATTTTATAAGAAATATTTTTATTAGACCAATATTCAAATCCTCTTTCAATTGCGTTCCATCTCATTATAACACCTCCATTTGGAGTATTTTCATAGACATATTTATTTTTAAAACATATTTCTTCTTCCTTTTCTTCACTATTTTCTTCGGTTGTTTCTTCATTTTCTTCACTGCTTTCTTCGGCTGTTTCTTCATTTACATTATTAATATTATATTTTAAATGATAAGGTTTATTTTTTATAAAAATTTCTAATTCTTTTTTTGATTTTAAGTATGCTGGTTTCCATAAAAATGTTGAAACAATACTTGCTGATAATAATGTTCCTGAAAAAAATACAGATGTAACAATTAAAAAATTATTTAAATAATTTATTATATTTAAACTCATTATATATATTTTAAAAAATCTTTTTATATTTTTTATTTTTTTTATTTGTTATTTATATAAAGTAATGTTAAATTTTTTTAAATCACGATCAAAATTAAAAAAAAGAAAAAAAACCCGTTGTGCTAACAAATCAAAAAAAAAATGTAAAAAAATGAAAAATAAATATAAATGCAGGTGGGTTAAAGATAAAAAAAAAAGTAGAAAATATTGCAGAAAACAAGCGAATGTATTAAAATTTAATTCAAAAAAAAATAAAAAAACATCCAAGAAAACATCCAAAAAAATATCCAAAAAAAAGTCAAAAAAAAAATCAAAAAAAAGTTTTAATTTCGTTAAAATTAAAAAAAATTCTAAAACAATGGTTAAATTCTAATCATTATTTTTATGTCTCTATATATTAATGCATTGGATTATATCTGGTATATTAGTTGCTACTTTAATTGGTATATATTTTAAGACAATTGAATTATATTCAAAAAATTATTTAAAAACATTTGAACTTAGTTTCTTTTTTTCTCGTTTAATGTTTAGTGCGATTGGATTAGTTTGTTTTATTTCTCTCCTTTTTTCATTTAAATATTCAAAAAATAAAAATATACAAAAAAAAATATTTAATAAAAAAACCGGAATTGTAATCGTTTTTTTGTCATTACTATATTTAGTTTATTTATACTTTTTAAATATTTGTTTAAAAAAAGCAGGAAATTATACATTTGTTATTATGAACTTGAATATTTTAATTATTTTTATGATTGGTTATTTTTTTTTTAAAGAAAAAATGAATTTTAAAACATTATTATTTTTAATACTTTTTATTATTTCAGGTGGATATTTATGTTTGAATAAAAATTAGCTTTTTTTTCCTATCTCCCATTAAATCCTTCATTTGATTCGTTAAAAAGGGGACACTTAATTTAATATAATCTTTATTTTTATTATTTGGGTGAAGACATACCAAATTCATTGTTTTTACTGTTTTATTATAGTTTTTTTCAACAATATATTTATAAATATTTAATTGAAACGAATAATGCCAAAAATTTGAATTCGGAATATCATATTTTTCCAAACATTCTAATGACGCTGTTTCCCACCTATTATCTTTTTTAATTTCTTTACATCTTTTCCAATCGTAAATATGTAAACCATTATTTTCATCAACAAATAACATATCAATTGAACCTGCTAATTTTAATTCTTTATCATAAACCATCCATTCTGTTCTATATGGTTCTAATTTATAGAATTTATTATTTTCTATTTCTTTTTTGTGAAAATTTTCAAAATAATCTATTTCTACATCAATAATATCATCTTCATCAATGTTTATTTCCATATCATTGTAAAAATGTTCTATCATTAAATGCATTCTTGTTCCTGTTTTTGCCGCAAGTTGTCCATTTTGTTTCCATTCATTTTTAATTTCTTCTTTTGTTTTTCCATAATATTTACTTTTTTTCCAATTTCTTGAATTCATCATTTTGTCAATTACTTTATCTGGATTAAAACTTGGAAAACAATCATGCACTAATCTTGTCACAGATTTAAAACCTTTTTTTCCATCAATCGTATATATATGCGTTTTTTCTTCAAAAGTAATTGAATTATCTCTGGTATGTTTATTTTTGTTGTACAAAGTATTCATTTTTATTTTTTATATTTTTTATATTTTTTTATGTTTTTAATGTTTTATTAATGTTTTTAATAACTTTAAAAATTATAATTTTATTTTTTCAATTTTTCTGATATATTATATAAATATATATATATATATATATAATGAAAAATAATTTAAAATTATTTAGTAAAAGTAAAAAAATAAAAAAAATAAGAAGCAGACGTGGAAATAAACAGAAAAAAAAGAAGAACTTATTAAAAAAAGTAAAGAAAATTTAGATGAAATTACAAATATTGTTGAAAGATATAATAAAATATTAGAGGACTTAGTGATAAAAATAACACCATATGACAAATATAGTGAAAATACTATTGATTCAATGGAGAAACAGAAAGAAGAAATGAAAGAATTAATGAAAAATAAACAGCGTGAAAATGGTGAATTAGTAGAAAAATTTAAAAGAAAATATGAAAAATTAATAAAAATGCTAGACAATCTAGATTATGATAAATTAATTGCTGCAAATGTTGTTTTAAAATTACTTGATCAGGATACTGATTCCAAAAGGGGACTGAAATTTACGGAAGTTTTTAACGCTAGAAAAGAATCAAAAAAAAATCAACAATCCGCAGCACAACGAGCTGGTCAATCGAGAATAGATGAAGCAACAAAAGTTATTAATCCAAACAATACATCTACACTTTCAAAAATGTTTGGAAAATAATAATTAATAGTTTGATTTTTCTCTTTTTATTTTTTGCACTTGCATACAATATTCGTCTAATGTAATTGATTCTTTACCAAATCCCTCCATTACAAAACGAAATACCTTTACTGGATATTTTTGTCCTATTCTATGAGCTCTTCCAATTGCTTGGTCTTCTAGCGCTGGATTCCACCAAGGAGATGTAAAATATACTTGGTTGAAATGTTGAAGATTCAATCCTTCTGATGCTGTTTGAATTTGAATTATTAATACTTCTGGAGAAGTAAAGGAACTAATATTATTGTAAAAATATTTTGCTTGATAATAAAATTTCTTACATATAAGACGGAAATCATTATAATGAATCGTTTTTTGAATAATTGATTCACGCTGTTTTTGTGTTGCCTTTCCATTAATTACACCCGCCAAAATACCCCTTCTTTTCAAAATCTCTCTAATTATTTTTATTTCATCCGTATAATGACAAAATATTATTTTTCTTTCATTCCTTGATTCTTCAAGGATTTTTTTTATAATTGCATTTATTTTACTAGAACTACTAAGAGAAGTTCTAATAAAATTATTTATGTCTTGTTTTGAATCAATATAATAATTTTTCAATTCAGCATTTCCCATATTGATTTCTAATTCATCTTCATTCTCTTCTTCCAACCCTTCCAAATAATCAAATGACTTTTTAAATGCATCTGCTACTAGACTCGGATAAATACAAACTTGTCTCATTCGAATTAACCAACCAATAGCACCACGATCTAAAAATTTCAAAAGTTTATTAATATTCTTTTTATTTGGCTTGGTAAGTAATAAATTTGAATGAATATCTTCTGCCATATTTCTTTCACCTTTTGTTTCCCATTTAACATTTATTACTTTTTCTATTAACGGCGGCAATTCAATGCCAATACCTTTCTTTGTTCTTTTTATCATATGATTTTTAATATTTGTTTTTAATATTGGAGTGATTTTCGTTTTAGCATTTTCTGAATTTATTCCTATAATATTACAAAGAGATATTATATCTTTGTGTCCATTTTGAATAGGTGTTCCTGTTATCATCCATTTGATACTTCCTTTTATTTTTTTCATATTTTTATACAGTTTTTTTTGATTTCTAAGATGATGTGCCTCATCTGCCATTATTCTATCAAATGTATTTGTAAGAATCCAATCATCTTTTTTTGCAAACTGAAGAATCCCATAAGTAGTAAGAATAACGTTTGCTTTATCTCTTTGTCTTTTCGATTGTTCTGAATCTCTATTTGGACCGTGATAAATAAATGCCCTTGTACCGAGATGCTTTTTTAATTCATTCTTCCATTGATTCAGTAAAGCCAATGGAAGAATTACTATTGTTGTTTCATATTCCCGTATATTACAAAGTATTAAACCAAACGAAATCATTGTTTTCCCTAACCCCATTTCGTCAGCTATAATACCACCTTTTATTCCATCTAATAAAGGACCACCTTTATAATAAATTTGATCCTCTATTGAAAGACAAAATTTTAAACCCTCTATTTGATGTTGTTTTTTATCTAATCCTCTTTTCTTTTGCCATTTAATAAACTTATTTATTTTCTTTTTCAGAATTTCTTCACCCTTTTTTTTAGTGCTTTTTTTTACGCTTTTTTTTACGCTTTTTTCACTATCCATAATAATATTCTATTGCTTTGTATATACTAAATCATATCATTAATATAAAAAATCAATTTTATTTAATAATGTTTAATCTTTAATTACTGTAAATTTTAATATTGTATTTATATATGTATAATTTTAATTCAAATACACTACTTAACTGGATTACAGCGTTTTCAATATTTGAAATACCAATGGCTTACTTTTATTTGAGTATTTCCGGAAAAAATGATACAATAAGTGATTGGTACAGCGGAAAAAATATAAATATATGGAATGTTATTTTACAAGATTCTTTGTATGTTATTTGTGGAATAATAATTACTTATACATTATTTAACTATTTAGTTAAAAAAAATATAATAAAAAAAAAATTCTTATATTTTATATTATTATTTATATTTGTACAATTATTGGGTGACTTAATTTTTGCATTAGTAATTACTAATTGGCCTAAAAAATATTCAACTAAATGGATTAATTATTTTAAAAATTATATTAAAAAATCCGGATTTTATGCATTGTTTGGTGATACACTTTATGTTATTATGTGGTCTTTAACATTTTATTTTGTTACAAAATACATAAAATCATACAAAACAAAAATTTTTATTATTTCATTATTTTTATTTTTAGTCTCGGCATATTCTGTCAATTAACATATTTATTAAATAAATATTTTCCATTCTTTGCCAACATTGATTGTCTTCTTTTTTTTAAACAAAGAGAGAAATCCCCTAATATATTATGTTTTATCGGATTATTTATATGTAATTTGTAAATATAATTTTCATATTTTTTTATTCTCTCTTTTTTATTTAATATTTTTCTTTTATTATTTGTTTGTTTCATTTTTTTTTCCATTTAATTTTATTAATTATATATTTTTATATTTTTATATTTTTATATTTTTAATTCTTATACTAAAAAAAAATATTATTAAAAAAAAATATTTTTATTTTAAATTTTTAAATTTAAATTAATAATCGTCATCACTAGATGCAACATTTTCATCACTACTTACCATTTTCATTCCAGAATCAAGGTCCTTATCTTCTTCTTCTTTCTTCTTCTTATTTTTCTTCTTCTTCTTATTTTTCTTCTTCTTCTTCTTCTTCTTCTTCCTCTTTTTAATAATTTTCTTGCGCTTTGTTTTAGGCTTGTCATCATCATCATCATCATCATTATCATCATTATCATCATTATCATCATTATCATCATCATCAGCATCAGCATCAGCATCACTATTTTTATTCATTTCCTCATTTGATTCATTTACAACACTATTTTTACTACCGTCACTTACAACATCATCATCATCATCATCAGAATTATCAACGCTAATTTCATTATCTGATGTTTCAACTTGAGATTTACTCTCGCATTCGTCATCAGAACGATATTTCAAATCATCGTCGTCATTCTCTTCATCTGTCGCTTCATCTTTATTTACCCATTCGCCCGTTTTGTAATTCCATTTCATTCCTGCTTTTGCCCTACCCCTGGGGCGCTTAAATTCGCCTTCTTTCAGAATGTGCTTCTTTTTAGAAGCACCACCCTTCTTCATTTTAATGTCAACCAATTGAAGAGCTTCTTCCAATGTTGTATTTTCAAAGTTAATTGAATTCTTATCAAATTCTTGAAGAATTTTAATAACCGTTTGCTGAATGGCCTTTTCAAAACCATTTTCACAAGCCTTGGTGAAATTAAAGTTAATAAGCTTTGCCATTTTATGTATATATGTTTTTGCTTTGAATATGATATATATATGTTTGTTTTTGTTATTAGTGGTAAATTTTTTTTTTTTTTTTCAATTTTTTTATTAATAAAACACACGTTAATAGAAAAAATTTATTACTTCTTTAGTAAATAAAAAAATATTTTTTTTTTATTATTTTTTTTAAAAAAAAATATATATGTGTTACAAAGAAAATATTGATTTTTGTCTTACTATTTCAATTGGTTTAATTATTAATTTTATCTATTGTGTTACTTGTGGTTGTTGTTGTTATTGTTGCTTTTATTGTTGTTGTTTTAATTGTTGTCCTAAAAATTTATAATATATTAAAATAATCACTTGTTACATCTACTGAATTTTTTATTAAATCATCAATGTCTTTTTCAGATAAAAGCATTGAATCATTTTTTTTTAAAAGAGAACAATTTGGATGAAATTCAAAAGAACCATCTATATCTATTCTATGGGCTGAATCATTACCTGTTCCTGTTGCACAACCTAAACATTCTTCATCACTTGTATCTTCATCGCTTATATCTTCATCACTTGTATCTTCAATAATTTCTTTTCTATTATATTTATAATCCAAATCCCATAGATTATTTTGTATTAATTTATCAACTATTTTGTAACAAGTTGTTTTATCATTATCAAAAAATTCTTCTATGTATTCACTATTATTTAATACATTATGAAATAATGTATTATATTTTACATTATATTTTTTTATATCTTTATTAATTATAGGCAAATAACAACCAAACTGGTTAAATGTCAGATTTTTATTTTCATTAATAATCGCAAACCTGTATTTTGAATTATAATCTGAATTAATAAGTATAATATCACCTATTTGATAATTTTCAACTAATGATTTTATTTTCTTTTCAAATTCTTTATAGATTATTTCTTCAAAGTCTTCTTCATCAATAAACATTGAAACGTCGTGGAACTTTGCTTGAGTTGACATTTTAAATTGTATTTTAAATTTACAAAATTAACATATTTTAAAAAATCAATTTTTATCTAATAAAAATATAATTCATATTAGAGAGAAAAAATATTATTTTGATTGTAGTTTAATAATAATTTTATTTTATTTCTTAATATCCAATATAAAATCGAAATTATTTTTCAACCATCGTCTTAAATCGTGCAGGTGCTTTGAATCTATATGTATTGTATACTGATAATTATTTTTATCAATATTGATTTTCGTTTTGTTTTTATCATTATTATTTTCAACCATTAAATTCTTATATTTTATTATTATCCCTACTTTTGTTTCAATTAATACAAATTGTTTTGAATTTATTATTTGTTTTATCACATAAGCAAAATTTGAACGATTGCTATGAGATGAGCGATTTCTACCCATTGATCGATTTTTCTTTTTTTACTATTATAAAAAATCCTTTTTTAATTTTTCAATTTTTTTTATATAATTAAATACATATTAATTGAAAAAATTATATTTAATGAAATTACTTATTAACATATTCTCTTCCAAATATATTTATGGATTTCTATATGTTGGTATTCTTGTATAATTTTCAATCATACTACTACATTTACAAATAATTTTATTATTTGTTGAATATAAGATATTGGTTTCATTAATTGATGAAACAATCCTATAATTTCCACAACTTCTACAATGAATCATTTGTTTTGACAGTTTATTTAAATTTAAATAATCTTCATAAGGCTCAAAAAATAATATCCAATGATCTATTGGAATATCAATAAAATATGAATTTCCAAAATCATCATATATAATATTTGTTTCATATTCATTATTACTTTCTCTCTTTAGTTTTTTTAAATCTAATATATATCTATTTTTTTTACTTAACATTTTTTTATAAAAATAGTAAAGTTTTATATGATTGTTTATTATATTTAAGATGTCATAATTTATATTAAACCTTTTTCCCATTCTATTTATTAAAATTAATTTTTTTATTTTTTTCATAATTTTTATTTCTTTTACATCATATCTTGTTTTCATTTTATCTATTATTTTTAATTTTTTTTTTTTGTATGATTTTAATTTAATTTTTATATAAGTTTTAAATAATAAATTATTTTTTTCAATTTTTATAAATTTTAAAAATTTTAAAAAATAATATAAAGAAAAATTATTATTTATTTTTATCAAAATGTCAAACCAAAATCTAACTACTTTTATTTGCGAATATAATATTCTACCAGAAAATTCTACACGTGATATGTGTATGACATTATTTGGTGGTATGACCCCAGAAGACGACCTTAAAGAACTTGGTAATGTTAAACTTCTTGGACGATGGAGTTGTGTTGGTGAAGCTCGTGGATATTGTGTTGCTCAAGCAAGCAATGTTGTTGAAATGCAACGTTGGTTAAATGGTTGGGTAAAAATGGCAGATATTAAAGTATGGCCTTGCCTTGATGATAATGAACAACGTCAGCTTATTCTAGGTAAATCACCCGAATATGTCGTTCATTATGAAGGTGTTGATGCCGCGCCTCGTGAAGGTGAAAGTCTATATTTTATTAATTATAGATTTAGGGACGGGCATCGTGCGAAAGGATTTGAAACTTTTGCGAATATGACTCAACAAATGGACGTTGCTGATGCAGGTAAATGTAGTTCATATGGGCGATGGCATGTACCAAGCGAAGGACGAGGCGTAGCGGTTGCATCAAGCCCTACTGCTTTTGATGTTTACAAATGGGCACATAATTGGTCGGAACTATGTGAATGTCGTGTTACACCTGTTACGCGTGATCAAGATACTCGTAGTATTATTAGAGCTGGTCTAGGATACAAAGTAAAACATTCTCAACTAATGGAACAAATTAAACTATTAACAACTGAACAATAATTTTTTTTATAAAAAATATAAAAAAAAATTATTTTAAATTTTATTTTATACGGTAAAATATTTATCTTATAATTATACAAAGGCAAATATAATTGATTTATGTAATGTATCATTTACCACTTCATCATAAAAATCAATATAGTCTTTTGTATAATTTATTACATTTTTATAATCTTTAAAACCATCATCACTCCTCAAAATTTTTACATTATAGCTTTTCTTAATTATAAATTCATTCAAATCATCTTCGATTAATTTTATAATTAACGGAACTACTCCTTCATCCTCATCCATTTTTTTTTTAAATTTATTTAAAACATCAACTATTTTTTCTTCATTATTATAATATTTGTTTAATAATTTTTTTGAATAATCATAATAATATTTTTTTTTATCTTTTACATTTGATTCATTATAGTCATTTTTAAAATATTCTTTTGTTAGAAATCTATTCCAAAAATTTCTAATTATTTCATTTAATTTTCCATCTTTAATATGTGGCATAAATTTATACATACTTTCAATTGCTTTTAATTTTAACATTTCTGGTGCTGAAAATTGTGACTTTTTGTCATAATGTAACCTAATATTTTTAAAAAGTTCACCCATTGTAACCAGCATTGTGTTTTTTAATTCATCGTTTTTTATATTTTTATTTATATATTTAAAAGTTATATCATTGAATTCAAAAATTATTGCTGACATTTTTATATAATATTTTTAAATATATAAAAAATATTTTTTTAAATTTTTTCAATTTTTTTAAATATTTTTTTATGTTTCTTTTTTATTGTTTTCATATATATTAAGTTAATATTAATTTTATAATATAACAAATAAAAAAAAATAACTAAATTTAATCTAAAGTTTTATTTTTAATGAACATAAAAGGACGTTGGTTGGGTCGCCTTTTTTACCTTTCTTTTTGGTTGAATTCTTTTCGGTGTTATTTGTTTACATTTTCTAATTGGTTGTTTACGAACCTCTTTTGACTCTTCTTCTGATTCAGAATCCTCCGAATCTTCATCCTTAAATGAATCGGTATTGAAAATATGGTCATTTTTCTCAAAAAATGATTTATACTGTTGCAATGTATCATTCAATTCTGCCAATTCTTTATTTTTTTGAATAACTGATGATATAGCCTCAGTCATCAAATCCATTTTATTATTAAAAATTTTAATTGACTTTCTATGAATTTGAAGCGTTTGATCTAATCCATAAATATCTTCTTCCAAAGAAGAAATCTTATCAATATAATATTGTTCAGAATACTGATTTCCCATAGTTGGTTTTGATTCACTTTTATATAAATCAAATAATTATTTTATTATTTGCAAAAAGAGAGATTTTTTTTTTTTCAATTTTTTTTATTTATTTAATTTACATAACAAATAAAAAAAAAATATAATTTATTTTTCTTTTATATGTAATTTAAATTTTATCGTTTCCTCTTCCCTTTATATTTATTGTATTTTTTCATTCTATATTTATTAACTGGCTTTTTTTGTTTTTTTAAATTAAATCCAACACTGCTTTCATCGCTCAATTCTTTCAAGTATTTATTAAATTTCTTTTCGCTTTCTTCATCAACATTTTTTGAAATATTATTTACTTTATTGTAATTAATTTTTAATGAATTATTATTTAACACACTCAAAAATAACTCTTTTCCAATTTTTGAGATATTTTTATTCTTTTCAAATCTTTTCTTAAAAATACTTTTTGATGTCGGTGAATGAGACATTATATATTTATATATCTATTTGATTTTCGTTTTTTTCTTTAATTTATTATTTTTTTTATTTTTTAAAAAAATTTTTCAATTTTTTAAAAAAAATGTGTAATTAATGTTGATAAGTTTATTAATTCTTGTTGAATTAAGAAGAACCTAATTTAAAACCTTGTCCAGGAAACTTTTTTTTATTATAACTATTTTTCATTTCTTCTAATTCTTTTTCTAATCTCTCTTTTTCTTCTTTTTCCTTTCTTTCTTTTTTTTTTCTTTCTTCTTCTTTTTTCTTCTTTAAATAATCCTTTGGTGGATCAAAATCTACATTTAAATTTATATTTATTGTTTTAATTACTTCTTCAGGCTTTGTATCTACCACATCCAAATAATAAGACCGTTTATTTTTTTCACAGTAAATAACTATTGTATGTCCTTTTGTCAAAATAGGATAATTCTTACTTAATGCTTTTTCTAACAATTCTTTCGGCTCTACATTTTTCATATTTACAAAATCCATCGTATGTGGTTGCAATTTAATATATGTTCCGTTTTTTGGTTTTACTAATTTTAATTTAACATTATCTCCATCTTTTACATTTAAATAATCCATTATATCATTTGGAATATAACAAATCCCATAAGGCGATGATGCTTCGTGTATACCACAAACAATTCCAAACCCTATTTCTGTATTTATCACGTTAAAGAAATATGGCATTTCAATATGTCCAAATATTAATTCTTTTAATATATCTTCTGAAATTATGATTTTATTACTTGATTTTATACATTTTTGTTGTACTTTATTGCAACAGTTATCTCCAAAAATCATTACTGTTTTTTCATAGGTTGTCATTTTTTACTTTGTTTTTAATATTAATAAAAACATAACATATTTTCAATTTTTTTTATTTAAAATATAATTAAAAAAAAAATAAGTTATTTTTGATAAGTTCTTTTTAATAACTTCTTTTTGATAAGTTCTTTTTAATAACTTCTTTTTGATAACTTCTTTTTAAGACAAATTAATCATTTCTATATTGTGAACAACGTCAACAAATAACTCTCCAGGTATCCATCTACCATTATATAATTTTAAACAAGTAAAATATTGTTTAATCCTTTCACTATAAACAATTATTTCATTGTATTGTTTTGAAATATTTACATTTTTGTAATTATTCAACAGATCACAACAAATACTTACACTTCTTAAATTAGAAACAAGAGCTGTTTTCTTTGATTCTGTTTTTACATTTTCTAATTCATTTATCTTTTCATACGCTAAATTTAACATACTCTTTTCTATTTCCAATTCTTTTTTTAGTTTAAAAATTTCATTATCTTTTTTTTCTAGTTCTACAATCATTTCCTTCAGTTTTAATGAATTTTCAATTTTATCTTCCGAAATTTCACCACTTTTAAGAATACATTTTCCAAATCCAAATAATTCACCAAATTTAATTTTTTGTGGAAGAGAAGAAGAAGAAAGAGGAGGACTAGGAGGAGAAGCATAAAAACCAAAATCATTAATACCATTTGTTTCATTTTCCATATTGTTATTATTCTATTTTTTACTTTATTTTTATATTAAAACACCGTAATTATTTTTTTTCAATTTTTTTTTAATAAATATATAAATAATATATATAATAATGAAAATTCATCCCTTGTGGACTATATGCGTTTTAGTCCGTATTTCATTAATATTTTTTATTTATTATCTTTATCATAAAAAAAAACAATTTCGTAAATATATTTTGTTTTTACTTTTATTAATTGGATGCGGATTCTTATATAAATCTATAACTGGTTCTAATAATGAAAAACAAATAGCTAAAGTATTTTGGCACAAAACAAGAATTATTCATTCATTGTTTTATCTCTTATCTGCTTTTTATATATTTAAAAAAAAAATTAATATTTCTTCAATTATTTTAATTATTGACATTATATTTTCTATTTTATACAGATTTACTTTTATTAATAGTTGATTTCTTATAATTTTCAAATTTTTTTTCCATAATATTTGCCCAATATACTTGAAATTGTTCACGAGTCATACAGTCATTCATTCCATTTGAACAATAAAAGCCTTCTCTCCAAGCAATGTTTTGCGCCATTTTATCATTTGGAATAAAACCAAATTTTTTTGTGTAAATTTTACAAATAGTAGAACCGTTGTTTTTAAGATGAGTAAACTGTCTTCCAACATTAATATCCATTGTTCTAATGTCCTTTAATGTGTTAGATTGTTTTAATGTTTTTGATTTTTTTATCAGTATTAAAAAAATATTTTTTTTTCAATTTTTTATTATTAATAAATCATATTAATAGTAAAAAAAATATATTTTTCTTATTTTGTTGATTTTAATTTTTATTTTGTTGATTTTAATTTTTATTTTTTATTTTATCCATAAAACATTCTCATTTCCCCATAACTTAGTGGACGACCCGTTTTAGGATGCTTAAACATATGTTCAATCATTGCTTTTTCTCCTTTTGTTTTTCCAATATTCAAAGCTTTTTTATTATTTTTATCCATTCCCTTGGTATTGTAATTTTTATAAATTTCTTGCGAACTTACATTTTTTTTCGTATCTTTTGAATCAGAATTTTCCATTTTCAAAATTTTTTTGATATTATTATTAGATGATGCCTGTGTAATTTGTTGTTATAAATAAAAAAAAAATTTTATTTTTTCAATTTTTTATTATTAATAAATCATATTAATAGTAAAAAAAATATTTTGATTTATTATATTTATTATATTTATTATATTACTTCCCCCAATTGTTATTATTATTAATATCATTATAACGACAATTCAAATTATTATTATTGTTATTATTATTGTTATTATTGTTATTGTTATTATTGTTATTGTTATTGTTATTGTTATTGATATTGTTATTGATATTGTTATTGTTATTGTTATTATTATTATTGTTATTATTGTTATTGTTGTTATTGTTATTGTTATTGTTATTGTTGTTATAATTATTTTCTATTTCTGCGTCTTGTCGCCAACGCCAATAGATATTCTCTTGAACATATTGATTATTATTATTAATATTGTTTGAAGACATTGTGATTTTAATTTTTATATTTTTATTGTTTGTTTTTAGTGTTTTTAAAGATGATTTTTCATTTTTCAATTTTTTTATATATTTTATATATATAATGAGTATTGATTTTTTACCAATTGTTTTAGACCAAGATAAAACACGCGGAATAATCAGAAAAGGTGAACAAATCGCATCAATGATTAATAATATACCACCTCCTCCCAATTATAATTTTACTGTTGGTTCTATTGAAAGGGATCTTAGGGATAATGATACTATTATAATTCGAAAAATAGTAAGCAAAGGATTCAAAAATATTTTAAGTTTTCTTAAAAATATACAATATAAAATTAAAGTTTATACAAATATTATAAAAAGTCAAAATACAAATATTGAAAATGAACAAATATTATTTAATTTAAACAAAAAACTTTCTGAACTTCTGGATTCTTCGAGAAATATTAAACATTATTTTAATATTAGTAGGGAAGAAAAATTCAAAGATTATCAATTAAATAATTTAAGATTAGCAAAAAGTCATCTTCAAAATGCTTATAATATTAAAGATGATTTAGAAGAACAAATTTTAATTAATGATATCGATAATGTTATACAAAATAGTTTAAAATCTAGACTAGGTAATCTCGAAACCGGTTTAAGACATAGAAATGAAGTAAAATATTTAGAAGAAAGATTGAGTAATTTGGGTCGTGGTTTCAGAAAAAAAAGAAGAAAA
>Ga0206126_10003126_pt1 | contig 17044 bp, 33 predicted proteins | sample Helgoland_Spring_5_FD_148621 | JGI IMG/M metagenome (GOLD analysis project Ga0206126, IMG submission 148621) | Pelagic subsurface seawater microbial communities from Kabeltonne, Helgoland, North Sea - Helgoland_Spring_Bloom_20160412_1 | ecosystem: Environmental > Aquatic > Marine > Epipelagic ...
AATGTATACTTTGGAAACAACCTGAATTCAAGGAATTATTGAAGAGAAATCCATCTCTGTACTATACGATTCAAGGATTGTTAAGCAATCAACTAATTAGTTACAGTAATAAATAATATGTTACACTCTCTGTATTATTATGATACAAAAAGCACCTAAAAAACACCCTAAAAAAGTTTGGTACGATTATTGTATTATATAGGTATATAACAAACAATCAAGGAGAACTGAAATGTTCAAAACTATATTAAATAAAATCAAGAGTATCAAAGGAAATTCACTTGCTGAATTTGCTGTTACTACTGCTATGATGGCTACTTTAGCCGCTACCGCTGCTCCACAGTTTGGTCAAGTTGGTGAAGGTGCTAAAGAAAAGAAAACGATGAATAACATTGATAAGATCGTTCAAGCAGCTAACAATTTTTATAACCAAAAATTAGACGAAGAAGGTCGTGGAAGATTTCCAGGACAGTTAAAGTATGACTCTGCTGTAGGTGCTCCTCCAACTTTTACTGGTGATGTTGCTGAGGCTTTGGAAACTTTCGTAGAAAGTAACTTGGCAAACTTAGATGGGTATACAGATGGATTAAGTTCTTTCGTATATGTTTTCTCAACTGCTGTTGATGATGACGATGCTCTTCAAGGTGATTGGATGAACACAGCAACAGACGTATCTTATGATACTGATGGTGCTTTAGACTTTAAGGAACTATTTGCTAACAACGGAATGTCCTCACCCTTTCAGGATGGTGCTTACGTTTATGTTGTAATTCCAGGTTTTGGTTCAGGTACTAACGCTCAAGCTCCTGCTTTGATCGTGTGTGACATTGAAAATCCAACTCAACTTTCTAAAACTTTAATTCCTTAATCGGTAATAGGAGATATGGTCATGTTTAAAAATAACAACAAAGGTTTTACGTTGATTGAACTATTAATGGTTACGATTATACTTGGAATCCTTGCTGCAGTGGCTGTACCTAGATATTCAAATAGTCTTATATCTGCTGAGATAAGAGCTGAAAAAGCTTTTGTCGATCAGATATGGGCTGGATGTGTAGAAGAGGGAAGTCGTTCATTATTGGATACCGGCATAGAGGTATGGCCATCAAATCCATTAAATGTTATCGGTAGATACAGAGGTGTTACTATAACACTAACCACAGGTATACCGGATGCGGATGGTGAATGGCAGTTTGATAATGCTAATGCTGTAGTCAATACTCCAGCAGTATATCATCATAGGCGTGGAGATGAAATTTGGTATTATGTATATGATGCTACCAATTTTTCATTATCAGAAACGCCGGTTCAGTATATACCTTAACCTTAATAGTATAAATAAAGGGAGCAGAAATGCTCCCTTTTTTTTTCTTTAATTGGAGAGTTTAATGAGATATATAATACTACTTTTTTTAATAAATGTTATATACAGTCAAAATGAGGAACTTGATCTTGATGCTATGTGGGAGAACACAGTTTGGGAAGAGATTAAGAATGTAGAAACTTTGGAGTTTGAGGTGGAGAAGGTTACGGCGGTTGCTGGTGTGCGTGGGGCTGAGGCTGAAGATGAAGCATTACAGTATCTATATTACAGGCGTAGTATGAAAGGATTATCCAAATTAGATTTAGAACGAGCATTGGGTAAGTTAATTTTAAAGAAAGAAAAGATGCGTGATGATAGTGATTTTAAAAAGATAGATAGTTATATTTTTCAACTAAAAAGAAAAATAGCTAAAATGTAAAATAAATTTGTATTTGATAATATACATACATATATATTATCAGTTATAGAACGGCTTCAATTTTTTGTATCCACCTACTACCGTACTTAAAAAAGAAGTCGTTCGCTTTTTCTCTTGACTTGTATTAGTTTTCTTTTGTATATTAACAGTATGAATAAATGTAAAAAATGTAGTGTTGAGATTCCAGCCCACAGAATACATCTTGGATATTCGGAATGTACTGATTGTTCAACTGTAAAGAAATATGTCTCACATACTATATATCCACATAAGACAGGTGCTTGGGTTCAGCCTGTATCAGAAGAACAATCAAAAAATTTAAATAGATTAGATAGGAGAGGTGCTGCAGGTACTAGAAAAGCCAAAGGTATTGTAGCTGACCAGAGTTGGGATAGATGGTTAGAGAAATATTACAATCCTAAGCCAGATAAACCTAAGTTTAAACCAAAGCCTGTTGAAACTATTTATATTCCATATAAAGAAGCTATTAAAAAAGTATTTGACGCTTTTAATAAAAGAGGATATGACTATGCGTGTATGCATACGCAAAGCCTATATGCTGATGATAAGATTAGTTTGGTTCAAAAATCTAAGATTGTAAATGAATTAGCATTTTTTGAAACGCTCACATCCAAACAAAAAAAATATTTTAGAAAAATGAAAAAAAGGTCTTGACACATATTGCATTTTATGTGTATATTATGGTATGAGAAAAAGGGAAAAATTAATGAACTTAAATAAACAAAATAATTACTCTTCATTTTGGTTGGATAATGGGTGGGATAATAACTCATCTATATTTGACGATGAAGAAAAAAAGAAAGGTGTAGATTTAGTTGCACTTGCTTCTTATAGGAGAGCTATCAGTAACTTTGTTTCTATTGTTACCGGCGAGTCTGATATCAAAGTTACTTTCAATTCAACAGGCGATAGTTATACCGATGGTAAAAAGGTTACTATCTCATCTAAGTTAGATGACAAACTATTTGATTCAACTGTTGGTTTGGCTTTGCATGAGGGTTCTCACATTAAGCTATCAGATTTTGAATTTCTAAAACAACTCAGAACTAACATTCCTCAAGAATATTATCATAGAGGTTTGTCTGTTGGTTTTCAAGAATATGAGGTTGCAGAGAAAGTTAAAGGCTTACTTAACTATGTTGAGGATAGACGAATTGACTATTTTGTTTTCACTAACTCTCCTGGTTATAAGGGTTATTATCACTCAATGTATGATAAGTATTTTCATTCAAAGATTATTGATAAGGCTCTTCAAACTGATGAACATACTTCGGTTGATTGGGATTCATACATTTTTAGAATTATCAACCTTACCAATTCTAACTCTGATTTAGATGCTCTACCAGGTTTAAGAGAAATTCATTCTCTTATTTTCAGTAGTGTAAAAAATCTTAAATCTACTAAAGAAGCATTTGATGTTGCTCTTAAAGTTTTTGATGTGATTCTCAGAGAACTAACTTCTGTTAAATCAGCTAAAGATAATCAGAGTCAACAAACACAGGAAGCGGCTGGTGGTGATGAAAGTGTTGAGGCTGGTAGTGGTGGTGGTGAAAGTGGTGAGACAGGTGATGATGCTGGTGAAAGTTCCGATACCATCTCAGATGAAGAACTTGCTGATGCTATCGAAAGTGGTAATGTTGGTCAAAGTAATTCTGCTGGTGGTAAAAAAGTAGAACTTTCAAAGGCTCAGAAAAAAACTCTTGAAAATGCTATCAAAAAGCAAGAGAAGTTTATAAGCGGTGATATTACTAAAAAGAAGCTTTCTAAAAAAGATAAATCATCCATTGATGCTGTCGAAGCTGCAGGAATGAGTTATGTCGATGTTGCTGGTGCTACTAGTGAGTATACCGGCAAAAAAATTCCTACTAAGGTTCTTATGGTTAAGAAGTTCAATAAGGCTTTGGCTGAGAGTCAAACTATCTCAATGATTTCATCTCCAGAATATAAGTGGGGTATGGAACAGAGACAAGAAGTAATTGATAAGGGCTTAGTAATGGGAACTATGTTAGGTAAGAAGTTACAGGTTCGTGGTGAGTCTCGTGAGACTAAGTGGTCTCGTTTAGATAGTGGTCGTATTGATAAGAGATTAGTTGCTGAATTGGGTTTTGGTAATAGTAGAGTTTTCAAAACTACATTTACTGAAAGTTATTCTGATGCTCATATTCATATTTCAGTTGATGCTAGTGGTTCTATGAATGGTGATAAATGGGATAATACCCAAACTGCTGTAGCGGCTATTGCTAAGGCTTGTTCAATGATTCAAAATGTTGATTGTGTAATCTCTTATAGAAGTACTCAAAATACCAATAACTCAAATGGTTATGGTAGACGTGGTGGGAAAGATTATCCACTAATGTTGATTGCTTATGATTCAAGAGTTGATAAGATTTCTAAGGTTAAGAATCTGTTTCCTCTACTTAGAGCTAGTGGTACTACACCAGAAGGTTTATGTTTTGAATCCATACTAAAAGAAATTGAACCAGCTACTGCTGATAAAGAATCTTACTTCCTTAACTTTTCAGATGGAATGCCTATGTTCGGTAATGATGATATAAGTTACCATTATGATACTGCTATCAATCATACCGCTAAAATGGTTAAAGAAATTCGTAGTCGTGGTGTTAAGGTTCTGAGTTACTTTATTAGTGGTAGATATGATTACCGTAGTGAAACACAAACATTTACGAAAATGTATGGTAAGGATGCTCAGTTTGTTGATGTAACTTCCGTACTTCCAATCGCTAAAACAATGAACAAAAAGTTCTTGGAGAAGTAAAATGAGTATGAGAGCTTACAGTAAAAAAACCCGTGAAAAGATTAAGGAATTAATTAAAGATCACGTAGAAGCATGCCGTACAAATATACCGTGGACTGGTGAAAATGATAAGGTTACTAAAAAAATAATGAATTTATTTAAAGAAACCTCTTGACACATATTGCATTTTATGTGTATATTATGGTATGAGAAATGAGAGATTAATTAACGATTCAAATCAAAATAAAGGAAAAAAAGATATGAATAACAATGTAGTTGTAAAAGTAGAAAAGTCAGGCAATAGGTTTAATGCTTGGGATAAGGATGGTAATAAATTTACTTCTGATATGGGTACTGGTACTCGTAAAAGAGCATTTGAACAGGGTATGGCTCTTGAACGCAGAACAAATAAAAACGGAGACTATTACTGGTGGAAAGTTCCGATGTCAGTTTTTGAAAACAACAACAGTTCTGTTCCTGTTGTAGATGTGTCATCAGTTGAAGTTCCTACCGGACATGACGAAGTTCTAAACTTCATTCACTCTTCTTACAAACTAAAACCACAAGGTTTGGTTATGAAAGAATTGAAGTGGAAGTATTTAGTTCGTTCCGCTGTGCGTGGTAAGAATATTCTAATGACTGGTCCTGCCGGATGTGGAAAAACTATGGCGGCTAAGTCACTTGTCAACTCTTTAGATAGAGCTGACTTTTACTTCAACTTAGGTGCGACACAAGATCCTCGTGCCACTTTGATTGGTAATACTCACTTCGACAAAAAGAAAGGTACTTACTTTTCTGAGGCTTTGTTTGTCAAAGCTATCCAAACTCCTAACGCTGTTATATTGTTAGATGAGTTGAGTCGGGCTCATCCAGATGCTTGGAATATCCTAATGACTGTTTTAGATAGTGGTCAGAGATATCTTCGTTTGGATGAAGGTGAAGGTCAAGAAACCATCAATGTGGCTGAGGGTGTAACATTTGTTGCGACAGCTAATGTCGGTAATGAGTACACTTCTACTCGTGTGATGGATAAGGCTTTGATGGACAGATTCATTATTGTTGAGATGGATGTTTTAACCGCTGAAGAAGAATCAGGTTTGTTAGAATATATGTTTCCTCATGTTGATGCTTCTGTTTTGAAGTCTGTTGCTGAGATTGCTTCTTCAACTCGTACTGAGTCAAAGTCTGAGGCTGGAAGGTTGTCTGCTGGAATTTCAACCAGAACTTCGGTTGAGATTGCTGGACTTCTCTTTGATGGATTCGGATTAGATGAAGCAGCTGAAGTGACTGTCTATCCTCAGTTTTCTGATGATGGTGGGCTTGAGTCTGAAAGAACTTATGTGAAGCAGTTGGTTCAGAAGTATGTAACCGATGGAAGTTCTGATGACTTATTCAACCAAAACGAAGTGGATAACTCCAACTAAGTTTTTTCTCTGAGAGTGAAGCCCTATTAAGAGGGCTTTACCCATAGGGGCTGAGTTTTAATTCCTTTCTCTCAGCCCCTATTTTAATAACTAAAAGGTTTGGAATAAAATAATGAAAAAACATCAATATTCAGAATATGAAAAATATATTTTAATGGCAGATAAAGATAAAATGACGCAAACTTATGCTTCATTTTTAGGCTTTAAAACAATAGTTTCTTTTATAAAAGAGATTGTTGGTAAAACAGGAGACACTTTTCTACATAATGGTACTATTTATAAGAAGAGGATCACATCTAATGAGGCTACTAAATTTTTAGAAAGCTTAACTAAAGGTAGATGTGATGTGGATATATTAAGAAAGATAGGCACTCAATTGTGTATTAGGGTGTGATATGGAGAAAAAGTTATGGCTAAAAAACCAGCATCATTTGAGTACAATGGTACTCTCGTAAGAGTTTTAGATGGAGATACAATCGATTGTTATATTGATTTGGGTTTTGATTTAAAGATTAAAAAAAGAATTAGATATATGGGTATTGATACTTGGGAAAGTAGAACAAGAGATTTAGATGAAAAGAAGAAAGGACTAGCAGCTAAGGCTCGTAATAAGGAGTTATTAGAGGCTGGTGTTTTCAAAATCGTATCTCACGGAACTGGTAAGTTTGGTAGGGTATTAGGAGAAATTTTTGTATCGCCGGATGCTGTAGGTCATGAAGTTGCTGAAAATGTTGATAGGTCAGCAGATGGATTAGTTAGTATAAATGATATACTAATTAATGAGGGTCACGCTTACGAATATGATGGTGGAAAAAAGAAAGCTTTTGTAAATGAAATTGCTGTAGAAAAAGCGGCTAAAAAAGAAGATTTAGTTGACAAACCTGCAGAAGAACAATAGGAGGCCAAATGGCTAAAAAGGTAACAAAAAAAACTGGTCAGTTCGACCACTATAAGAAATGGACAACCGATGAAGGTTATACATTTTTGGCTGAAAATAAAGAAGATGCAATTCTGTATCTTAAACATACGTCACAAGAGTTAGGTAAACTCAAGGAGGTTAGTGGTGGCTAAGGCATTAGAAGGTAATACTCGACAAGGGTTAAATAAGATATCTAAGCAGGTTAAAGAACTTAAACATTCTGTAGCTAAGATATTAGAACTTCTCAGACCACCTAAAGAGAAAACTAAGAAGTGGATAGTAGATTATGATTTAGAAAGTACTACTACCTCTGGTGACTAAAATGAAGTATAAGGTGTTAAAAGATTTTCCAACTGCTGATGGTGTTTTGTATAAGGAAGAAATCGTCAAACAATGGGATGCATTTAAAACATCAAAAAACCTTAGAGTAAAGGATACTATGGGTAGGATTTGGAATGTACCCAAGAAATTATTGCAAAGGATAGGTAGTGAATAGTTTATTAGCTGGCGTAATGTTATTTGGTTCATTCGCTGTTAGAACACCAAACACTCAACCTAATCCCGATGACTATGAGGTAAGCATTGGTTTCAGTAACGATAATTATTATGTCAATCGTCAATGGGAAAGAGAACTTGGTGAGAAATATATCGATGATTTATTTTGGGCTAAGTTCGATAATGGTTTTTATTTTAAACCAGAGTATATGGATAAACAAAGTCAAGATGTTAAGTATCTAAAACTTGACTGGCGTAGGAGTCACAAAGGATTTACTGCTGGATTTACCACCCGTTCAATTACTGATAAGTTAGATGATTATGAAACATTCTTATCTGGTGGTTGGGATTATAAAAAAAGTTATAAGTTTATTTCACCGATGGATTTAGAAGTTAATTATAACCTATATTTAAATCCTAATGAGAACAATAATTTAGAACCAGAGGATTATGAGTTTGAAACTAAATTCAAAGTGAGTTGGAAACTAACAGATAAAGTTAGGCTGTATACTTTAGGTAATAAGTCAAGGTTAAAAGAAACAAATTTTTATAAAGCAAAGATAGGCATAGAAGTATCACTATAGGAGATTAAGATGAAAAATGCAAAATATTTTACCGCTAGTTGGTGTGGACCTTGTAAAGCATTTAAACCTATTATACAGGAATTAATAGCTGAAGGAAACTCTATTGAAATAATAGACATAGATTCAAATGAAAGTTTGGCACGAGAACTTAATATTAGATCTGTTCCCACTACTGTTATTTTTTCAGAAGGTGTAGAGGTAGAAAGATTTATTGGTGCTAAGAAAAAAGAATTGGTTAAGAACATATTAGGAGATTAAGATGAAAAAGATATTTGGTATATTATTATTTTTTGGATTGGCATTTAGTCAGCTACAAGTGGGTGATACATCACCTGACTTTGCTGCTCCTGTATGTATGAATGATAATACAGAAGATGGTGAGTGGAGTTTATATGATGAGGGTGAAGGTAAAGTTATTTGGATAGATTTATATACATCTTGGTGACCATCCTGTCAATCGGAGGCTCCGGAATTAGAAGAGATGTGGCAAGGTTTTCTTGCAGAGAATGAAGATTATGTAGTGATGTTGGCTAATGGATTTGATTGGACATCATATAGTTGTAGTGGTTGGGCAGAAGCATTTGGAACAACCTATCCAATATTAGATGGTGGAAGTTCAGGTGGAGAAGCTTGGAATTTATTTGGTGATGGTTACATACCTCATCACGTTGTATTGGATGGTAACAAAGAAGTATTATACACCGCCTCTGGTTCAGATATAAGTTCAATTATGGAGGCAATCGAATTAGGGTTGTCTTATGTGGTAAGGGATACTGATGCTGATGGGGTAGTAGATTCGCTGGATAACTGTATAGATATTAGTAATAACGACCAATCTGATGATGATAGTGATGGTATGGGAAATGCGTGTGATGCCTGTGATAATAATGTATTTGTAAATGGAAATCTTGATGGAGATTTGGACGTAGATATATTTGATGTAATGGCTATGGTTGATTTAGTAACCGATGGTGCTGATGAAGGTTGTGCTTATGAGGCATCTGATATGACCGCTGATGGAAATGTATAATAGTATTGGTGCAAAATGTGATGGGTGGTAACCAACAACAGGCCATTCAGTTCTTAGAGGATACGATGGATAAGGCTACGTTTAATAGTTTGTTTCCTCAACTATCAGCATATCCAAATCCATCAAATAGTAGTGTGAATATAAATGGATATGGTAAGATAATTATTTATGATATAATGGGAAGGGTAATTGAAAGACTTGATATAGATGGTGTTTACAATTGGAACACTAATAATCTACCAAGCGGTGTTTATCGTATAATAAATGGCAAAGAAAAGATTTCAGTAACCTTAGTGAAATAAAGGAGAAAATAATGTTAACAGAATTTGAAGAAATAATTGAAGTAGTATTACATCACGAAGGTGGATATGTAAACGATCCTGATGATCCAGGCGGAGAGACTAATTTTGGTATAGCTAAGAGAAGTCATCCCGATGTGGATATTGCTAACTTAGATAAACAAGGTGCTAAAGAAATTTATAAGGTTCATTACTGGCATAAGAATAGAGTTGATGAAATGCCAGACCAACTAAAACATATTTACTTTGATATGTGTGTAAATCAAGGTAGGGGTAGAGCAGTTAAGATTTTACAGAGAGCAGCAGTTGCAAAGGGTGCTGATATTGAAGTCGATGGTGGTTTAGGACCAATGACATTAGCCGCTGTATCTAATGTTGAGTTAGATAGGGTAAGGGCATATAGGGTTAAGTATTATGCTGATTTAGTTACCCGTAAACCAGATTTAGAGAAATTTTATTTTGGTTGGTTTCGGAGAGCATTAGAGGTTTAATATGATAACTTTTGTAGATGAAGAACCACAAAGTTGGAATGAATTTTTTGAACAAAAATTAAATGAAATATGTAAACAATTAAACTATTTAAATTTTGATGGCGTAGTTAAATATGGTGAACCATTTCATATGGGCGGCAAAGAAAAATCATTTGATATTGAAATGAAAAGAAAAGAGTTACCTTTTTTAATCCCAAAAGAACATAAATGTCCGGAGCCTGAACCATTAAGAAAATTAACTGAAATGGATTGGTTAAATATAATGAATTACTATAAGATGCTATTTGAAGGATTTAAAAATGCTGACTGGAATCAAAATTCTGTTAGGGAACAGGTAGCATCCGTTATGATTAAAAAGACAAAGGAATTCTTTACAGAAAATTATCCTGATTTAATTCAAAAAAAGAAAAAACCTATATTTGATAAGGGTGATTTTGAATGAAGATGAATTAAAATGAATCAAGAGATACTTCTCAGAAAATTAAAAGCTGAGTATGATTATCTAAAAGCTGAATATGAGTATCAAAATGAATTATTTAATAAAGCTAGAACTGAATTTGATAAGAGGTTTGAGAATAAGTTAAACTTACAAACACCAAAAAATAAAAAAACAAATAAAGAAAAAAAGTCTGATAAAAGAACGAAGAGCTTAGATAAGGTATATAAAAAATTAGCTCAAAAAATTCATCCTGATAAAAAAACAGGTGACGATAAAGATTTTAAAAAGTTAAAAGAAAGTGTTGATGAGTACGATATGGATACAGTTGTAGATTTAGCTCATGAATATGATGTTGATATAAGCGTAGATATTGATGAGGAAGAATTTCTTACAACCAACATAAAAAGATTAAAGGGTAAGTTAGACTTTTTTGGTAAGACACTAATAATGCAGTGGTATTCCATATCAGAAAAAGAAAAGGTTAATTTTGAAAATGTTATATTAAATACATTAGGTAAAAAAAAGTAAAATAAAATCGTATAATAAAAAATTTCTATATATATATTATAGAAGTAACTAATGTCGCTCAAAAGAGGACATTGGTGTTTGACTAAATAGTAAACAAAAATGGAGAAATACAATGACTAGATTAATAGTTAACCCACAGCATCTCAACCGAGATGAATTTTTAACACCTTTCGATAGAATATTTGACCAACTGATGAATAAACAGTTTCCTAATTTTCAGGAAGAGGTTGGTGTGTCTTTCAACAAAGGAGCTTATCCTAAAGTGAATGTCTATGAATACGATGACAAAGTTGGTATCGTAGCTGAGATTCCAGGATTGGATAAGAAGAATGTATCTGTTGAAGTAGAAGATAATGTTCTAACAATATCCGGCGACAAACACGGATTTGAAGATGATGGTGCTAAGTGTATAACAAGAGAATTAAAACACTCTTCATTTAAGAGGTCTTTTAACTTAGGAGACCATTTGGATGGAGATGATGTAAGTGCTAATTTTAAGGATGGTATGTTATCAGTATCTATTCCTAAAAAAGAGCCGACACTCCCTAAAAAACATACTATTAAGATTGCGTAAAATTCTTAATGTAAACAATAGTATGTATATTGTTCTTGGAACGGTATCGGTTGAAACTGGTTATACTACGGATGAACTCAAAAATATGTGGAAACTTGCTGATACCGTTCTTAGGAACGGCAACGAATATTATGTTTGTAACAAGGTTATAGAAGCTGAATTTAAAGACTTAAAATAGGGTTTTAGATATTTATTACTAATAAATAGGAGAAATCCCTGTGTTTGAACAATCAAAATCATTTAATAAGTTGGTAGGATTTTCAGCTTTATCAATAGCTGGAAGCGCTGCTTTCTTTTCGGTTTATGGTTTATCCAAATTATTTGCTGGTGCTCAACTAGCGGTAATCATAATGGCTGGCTCTTTAGAGTTTGGTAAGTTAGTAGCCGCCTCATTCCTATATCGATATTGGGAAAAAATAAATATAGCACATAAAATTTATATGACGATAGCAACAGTTATCCTCATACTAATAACCTCCGCCGGTATCTTTGGTTTCTTATCAAATGCATATCAAGGTGCTACAGTAGGTTTTGAAAAGGAATCTACTGCTTTAATATATAAACAGGATAGGTTAGATCAGTTAGAAGAAGATAAGGTATTCTTAAAAGAAGAACTATCGGCTGCTGTAGCTGAACTACCTGAGAACTACAGAACTGCTCGTAGGAAACTCAGAGAAGAATATCAACCACAGATATCTCAAATCAATAAAGACATAATCGAACTCAAAGGTGAGGTTGGTGATTTAAAAATAGCATTGATAGAAACAGGAGTTGAGGTTGGACCTGCTATCTACTTAGCTAGGGTGTTTGATACCGATGTGGATTCAGTCGTGAAATTCTTTATCTTTGTGCTTATCTTTGTATTTGATCCGATGGCAGTTATATTTGTTATAAGTTACAATGTAACGCTACAGGATAGAGAAAAGAAATCTCCTCACGCTGTTTCTAAGACTGAAATTAAAGAAAAGATTTGGCCGGTTTATAATGATAAAAAAAAGCTTGAGACAGAAAAAGTTGATGATACTGCTGTAGATTTGCCAGACAATTCTTTAGATAATATTGAAAAGCCTATTAAAATAGAAAAGGGCGGATTTAGTAGAAAATAAATAAAAAAAAAGCTTGACACATATTGCATTTCTTTTGTATATTAAGGTATAGATAATAAAGGAAAAACAATGAACTTAGAAAAACAATTAAGTAAAGAATCAGCTACCGAATTTCAAAGCGGTATTGATAGGTTGGTTGAAGGTATAAAAAAACATTATGCTAGTTGGACAGATTGGGAAGAAGGTATTGAAAGATTCAATAAAGGTGTTGCTATTAAAAGCGGTAGGAAATATACTAAGGTAATGCATGGTAGTTCTGTTTGGGGATTTATCGCCAATGGTGATGGAATACTAAAAGGTATCCCTTACTTTAAAGGTGATGTATTTAAAGCAGCTAGTTGGGCTTCTCCAGCAAAGCATGTTAGAGGTTCAATCTTCGATACGAATACTGATTGGTATCAATGGACAGGACCTAAGTACAGATTGTAGTGAAGAAATGTAAAAAATGTAAGAGAGAGTTAAGGGGTAAGATGCTATTTTACCCTGAACTCTGTTTGGATTGCGTAATTGATTTAGAAGTTAAAGGTAAAATTAAATGATTAATAAAAAGTGGGTTGAACATAATAAAAAAGAGTATGGTGTTCAGATTATTGAATTAAAAAAAATCATTGAAAGTCAGGTGAAAGATGGTGGTAAGGCTAATGAGTTTACTTCTGATATGTTGGTAGCAATAGTTAGTGGTCGTAAGATTACCGAAAAGATGCAGAATGCTATTAATGGTATCATTAAAAAAGAAAGTCCAGATGCAAAGTGTAAGAGGGAGAGTTGGTTACATAGCGTTATGCCTAAACTGATGATGGTTAAGGAACAGATTAATAACACAGATTGGAGCGAACAATATAGGCTTGGTTCAATAAATTTTATGGAGAGTATTATTGCACAAGCACAAAATCGTAAGACACTTACCAAAAAACAAATGGAAGCGGTTTCTAATATGTATATGAGAATTAAAAAAAATATTGAAAAAAAGTCTTGACTTGTATTGCAATTCTTTTGTAACTTAACATATGAATAAGGAGACAATAATGATAACTAAAGAAAAAGCATTGGCTGCTGTAATAGCGGTAACAATAGTTAATGGTTTTTTCTCTACCAATTTTATAGAAAAATACAAATCAATGTATTCGTCTAAGATTAATAAATTGGAATCTGAGAATGTGTTATTAAAAAACGAACTATCAAAGATATATAAATATGGTGTAAATGTCGATGTAACTATGTATCAACCTGATACTATACAATGTGACGATACACCTAATATCACAGCAGATGGAACAAAAATACGAATAAGTAAAGCATCGGATTATAAGTTTGTTGCTTTATCTCGTAACCTATTAAAAAGATGGGGTGGTCCGTTTGACTATGGTGATTTTATATTACTTGAAAACGCTGAACATAAAAGCGGTGTTTATCAGGTAAGGGATACTATGAATCCTAAATGGGTTAATGTAGTAGATATTTTGGAATCAGATCACGTAGTACCGTATAAGTTTACGAATGCTCAGATCTATAAACTACCTTGGGTAGATAAAATAAAGGAAACAACGAATGGCTAAAAGTACATTTGAAAAAAATGGTGGTTACTTCATCGGTGGAGTAGCGTATATGGATTGTAAAATAACAGGCGAACCTGTTGCTAATGTGAGTACAGACATAGTGTCTGTAATAGGCAGTAGGGCTGTACAGAAAAAGGTTGGAATACCGAAGGAAAAATCAAGACCACAACCAAGCGGTAGGCCGGCTGGTTGGCACTTTATGGGTGAGTTTGTGGATAAGGATGGAACTGTTTATCATAGGGGTGTAGAACAACCTAAGTTGAAAGGTACTCTTAAACCTACAAAAGTAGTGGCTAAGAAAAAAACTAAACGAAGAACAAAAGAAGAGATACTTATTGCCAGAGAGGCTGATAAGAAAGCGGCTCTTAAAAAAGCTGTTAAGAAACAAAAAGACTTTCTTAATCATAAGTTCGGAGGTTAAGTGAGTAAATTTAACAGACCAATTAATCGGGATTACTTCAAACTAAAGGAGAATCCCGATGCTTTAAGTGGTAACAGATATATGAAATGCTGTGGTAGCGAAAAAGACCATGAAGTTTTAAATGTTAAAAAGAAAAGAGATTGGGAATTAATTGAAGAGTATATTGAAAGGCAGCTATTTGAGTATCCGAGTACAGAAACAATTACTCCTGTATCTTGTAAAAAGTGTGGTAGGTTATTGGAATATGTTTCTACATTAAATGAACAATCCTGGATACCAGGTTACTTGAAGAGGGGAACTAAGATTGAAAAATAGCTTCGGAGATAGATTTACTAAACTTAGAACTAGAATGATGGGTTGGGCTGAAAAATGGAAATACCAAACATCAGAAAATAGTGACTTTGTAATACCGGATCATCCTGATAGAAATAAGTCTTGGAAACAGGACTTAAAGTTAGTTTGTAAATTTGAAAATCATATGGAACTAACCAGACTTCAAAAACTATTTCTAAACCAATTATGGAGAATGTATAAAGTATGAGAGAAATTTCTAGGTCAGGCAACCCAATAGGTAAAATGCAAAAATTTCCATGGAAAAATAAAGTAATTGATTGCTTTAAAGAAGAAAATCCACTAATACAAAAAAAACTAAAAGAGGTTACGCTTGAAGAAGGAAGAACTATTGCCGCAGTATTATTTCAGATACTTAACAAGAGACAAGACGGTATTGGGTTGGCAGCTAATCAAGTGGGAATTGATGCGCAGGTGGCCGTTGTCAATGTTCGTGAACCTTTGGTACTCATCAACCCTAAGATTATTGATAAGAGTGATGAAATCAATTATTATGAGGGGTGTTTAAGTTTTCCGAAGAAAGGTTGCCATACTAAAAGATATGAAACTATTGAGGTTAAAACTGAACAAATTGAGGGTAGTTGGATATTTAGCGGTGTCGATAGTGGAGAATCTGGTAAGGGTAGTTGGGAAGATAGTGAAGTTAAAGAGGATAAGGAAGTAAGGCTTTTAGAGGCTGTGTGTGTTCAACACGAAATAGATCACTTAAATGGTATGAGGATTATGGATAGAATGATTGATACTACAATTAGAGTTAAAAAGAAACCAGGCAGAAATCAGTTGGTTACAATTAAAAGAAATGATGCGGTTAAGGTATTGAAATACAAAAAAGCAGAAAAGTTTTTAAATCAAGATTGGATTTTACAATAAAAAAAAGGAGTATGAGATGGCTATGTTTGCGATAATGTTTATAATGTTTGTGAGTTTTATATTTATGATTGAGGCTGCTGATATTAAGAAAGAAAAAGATAGAAGATTTAAAAAGTGATAGAACAATTAATAAATAAATTTAGAGAATGGCAAATCATAAGGCAATCTGCTAAGTTTGCTAAAGAATTGAAGAAGAAAAACTATAAGCCATTTCAATCGTGGAATAATGGAGTTTGGTAATGAAAATTAGGGATATAATCAGACCATTATTACAGGAGATATATCAACCCGATGGTTGGAAGATGTTAACCTGTTGTATGTTATTGAATCTAACCAACAGAAAACAGGTAGATGGAATCAGAGATGAGTTGTTCAAACGATATCCCACACCAAAAAAAATGATGAAGGCTGATCAATCAGAACTAGCAGAGTTATTAAAACCATTGGGATTGTATAACAGAAGAGCCAAGTCATTGAAGAAGATGAGTGAGGGTTATGTCAGAGGATTTAAATCCGTGGATGAACTCTATGGCATAGGTCAGTATGCTAAGGATTCGTGGGAGATATTTCAGAACAATAATAGGAAAGTAAATCCAACGGATAAGGTTTTGCAGGAATATTTAAGAGTAACGTAAGGAGAGGAAATGAAAAGATCAACAATTAGTTTATTAAGAATACTAGTGGTATTTATAACTTTTATTGCTGTGTTAAGAGGAAATCAGTTACCTGAATTAGTACCATATCATATAGTGCCATTAGATCCTATACCTGATTGTAGGTTGGAGCTTGGTATCGAACTGATACACCCGTATAAGATTGAGAATATGCCAGAACCACAGCAAACTGAAACATTAGAAATTATATACAAAAGAATAGCTTATGAGGTTTCCAATCCAAACAGACAAGCTGGTATGTTTGAGATAGATGGGAAGATGTATCATCTGATCAGAATACCTTATACAGGCGCTTCAGACTTTTGGGGGTGGAGATGATTGGGTTTCTTGGATTTATGGTAATCACCAGCATCATAGTTTGTATCGTAGTGATGATATCTCAGGATTGATTATGAGAGCCAATGTAGTGATAGCACAGATAGTTATATTTGCTTTAATATTTGCGGTGTTGGTTATAACCGAACCACCTGCTGAAGAGAAGAAGAGAAAGAAGAAAGCAACAACTTGGATAAAAAATAAAACTAAGGATAAGAAGAAATGAACAATTGGGATAAGATAGATAAGAAAAAAAGAATAACAACCGACCAAGACATTCAATGGGAATATGTTAAGATGGTATTGTGGTTATTAGCTGGTATGGCTTATGCTTATTTTATAATTTTAGGAAAGACATTGTGAGTAATAAAGACAAAGAATATTTACTGATATTAGGAATTATATTTTCGTTAGCTTATGTATTTTGGCCTGTGTCAGAAAATGAAAAGT
>Ga0206126_10003145_pt1 | contig 17004 bp, 8 predicted proteins | sample Helgoland_Spring_5_FD_148621 | JGI IMG/M metagenome (GOLD analysis project Ga0206126, IMG submission 148621) | Pelagic subsurface seawater microbial communities from Kabeltonne, Helgoland, North Sea - Helgoland_Spring_Bloom_20160412_1 | ecosystem: Environmental > Aquatic > Marine > Epipelagic ...
TTACGTCAGCAAGCACAAGCAAACGGTATTAAAACCGCATTTACTTTATCTGACCCTGCAATGGTGCAATTTTTTGGCGACGGCTTAAAAGAAATGATTGGCGATAAAGTCGATCTACTTTTCTGCAACCAAGATGAAGCTATGGGCTTCACGCAAACAGACACATTGAACGAGGCTGTTGAAGGACTCAAGCAATACGCTAATGAATTTGCCATCACACTAGGCGATAAAGGCGCATTAATTTATGACGGATCTGCCTTAATTAAAATCGCTGCCAACAGTGTTACTCCAGTAGACTCTAATGGTGCTGGCGATATGTTTGCCGGCGCATTCTTATATGCCATCACCCATGGCTACGACTATACACAAGCAGGCGAACTCGCCAGTGCGGCTTCTGCACAAGTGGTTAGTCAATATGGTCCTCGTTTAAGACCAGAGCAGCACGAAACGGTTTTAAAACGCGTTTTAGGATAAGTTAAAAGAAGGAAGCGTAATATCATAACCGCCTAAATATTTTCTTTAGGCGGTTATAGAATAGAGATTATATTTGCTGAACAAACATATTTTTAGGATCAAGAATGACATCTAACTGGTCACGTTTAAGCAACCCTTCACTTTCTACCAACTCAACAATACTACGATTTTCCGCCAAGGCTTGCTTCGCAATACGCGAAGAGTTTTCGTAGCCTATAAATGGATTTAATGCGGTAATAATACCAATACTATTCTCCACCATACTCCGGCAATGCTCTGCATTAGCAGTGACGCCATCAACACAGCGCGTTTCCAACATGATCATTGCGCGAGTCATTAAGCGAATAGACTCTAAGGTATTGTAAGTAATCAACGGTTCCATTGCATTTAACTGCAACTGTCCTGCTTCCGCCGCCATACTTATAGTGACATCACTCCCCATTACTTGATAAGCCACCTGACTCATTGCTTCGGGAATAACTGGATTGATTTTTCCTGGCATAATAGAACTTCCCGGCTGTTGCGCAGGGAGATTAATTTCATTTAGTCCGGCTCTTGGCCCCATACTGAGCAAACGTAAATCGTTGGACATTTTCGATAATTTAATCGCTAAGCGTTTTAACAAACTCGAAAATAAAACGAAGGCGCCCATGTCAGAACTGGCCTCGACCAAATCTGTCGCTTGCACAAAGTTAAAACCTGACAATTTGGCAAGTTCTGCAATCGCTTTTTTACCATAGCGTGGATCGGCATTAATGCCCGTACCAATTGCAGTACCTCCTAAATTAATTTCCAACATCTTATCTGATAAACTGGAAATCAATAATACATCTTCTTCTAAGTTAGTCGCCCATGAAGCAAACTCTTGCCCCAAGGTCATAGGCACGGCATCTTGTAACTGCGTACGCCCCATTTTAATCACATCTTTAAACTCTTCCGCTTTGCGAGAGAATGCATTCTTCAGCGACTTTAGTGCATCAACTAGCTCCCCGTGGCTTAACAAAATACCTAAGCGCACCGCAGTAGGATAAGCATCATTTGTTGACTGAGATAGATTCACATCGTTGTTTGGATGTAAGGCGTTATAGTTACCCAAGGGCTCGCCCATATACTCCAACGCAATATTAGCAATCACTTCATTCGCATTCATATTCGTGGAGGTACCCGCACCTCCTTGAATCATATCTACGATAAAAGCATCATGATGCTTATCATCAATAATATCTGCGCACGCTCGAATAATAACCTCCGCTTTTTCTTGGGAGAGATTACCTAAGCCTGCGTTTGCTTTTGCTGCAGCTAACTTCACCATGGCTAAAGCACGAACGAATTTAGGAAAATGATTAAGCGGCACACCCGTTAGATTAAAATTCTGTGTCGCACGCCACGTTTGAATACCATAGAGTGCTTGCTTAGGAATTTCTGCTTCACCTAATAAATCTTTTTCAATACGGACGTCTGTAGATGTATCAACAGAACTAGACAACATGGATCACCTCGATAATAAATAGCTAAAAATTTCTGAGCTTGGCAAACATGAGCTTGAGAAACATGAATTTGGTAAACACTGTCACTAGAAACCAATTACTAGCATCACATTCACTGTTGCCGCGAAAAAGTAAAAACAGAATGGAAATCAAAAAAACAGAGAATAAAAACCACTAAAAAAACAATGAAACAGTGATATATACTTCTCAAAATGTAAAAGTATAGAAACATAAAGAAAAAACAAAATCAAAAAACAATTTTTAGCGCTTGAAAATAAAAAAACCGACCTTAAATCAATGAAAGAGCTAAGTAGCCGATTCTACTTGCTTGCGGGATGTCTCTAAGAGAATCCCATCACTATCAATGATATTGCTTATAACTTGAGGATATACAAATGACTAGAATAGACCTAACTCCCCTTTACCGTTCCAGTGTTGGCTTTGATCGCTTTGGCTCGCTTTTAGATGCCGCGTTTCAAACTGAAAAAACCACTGGAGGCTATCCCCCTTACAATATCGAAGCGCTTGAAGAAAACCGTTACGGCATTACTCTAGCGGTAGCAGGGTTTAAAGAGAGTGATATCAAAATAGAAACCGAAAACGGCGTATTGACGGTACGTGGTAACCAAGAACAAGAAGATGATCGCAACTACCTACATCAAGGGATTGCGCGACGCGCTTTCGAACGTAAGTTTACGTTGGCAGATCATGTTGAAGTGACCGAAGCACAATTAGCAGACGGCTTGCTGAGTATCACTTTGGTTAGAGAAATACCCGAAGCGATGAAGCCAAAGTCTATTGCTATTAACGGTAACAACACATCAACTCTCGAACACAAAACGTCAAAAGTAAAAACCGCGTAGCTTTCAACAGGCAGGTGGTTTCGACCACCTGCTACACACAATTTTAACGCGCAATTCTATTTAAAAAAACATTTAATGATTGCTGAATTCAAGTTCGATTCAAAAACTTAACGGCTAGCCGACGCTAAGCCGATGCCGAAGAATACAAAAGTCCCGCCACCAATACGATTAACTAAACGCCCCCCTTTTTCTGATGACAACCAAAAGCGCATGGACTTGGCAAGATAGGCATACGTTAGATGGATCACAACAATAAGCACACTATACGTCGTAACAAGGAGGAGGAATTGTTGTGTACCTTCACGCTCAAAATTAACAAACTGTGGAAAAATCGACATAAAAAAGAAAACCGCTTTGGGGTTAGTCAGTTGCATCGTAAAGCCTTCGACAAACTGCCGTACGGTACTTTTTGTGGTGACAACACTATTACCTAAAGTGACCACTGGCGAACGCCAAAGTTTTATTCCCATATAAATTAAGTACGCTGCACCAATATATTTCATTACTGTAAAAGCCACAGTCGATGTCGCCAAAAGAACACCCAAGCTCGTTGCCGATACACCCGCAACAATAAAGCTGCCCAACGCAATTCCTACGATACCGCCAATACTACCCATAGCACCATAACGAATTGCATTGCTTAACGTGAGTAACACACCTGGGCCGGGGCTCAGAATGGTAACGGAAGCAACAATCACAAATAGTAAATAATTTTCCATATTGGTCTCTCTCAACTCTACAGAGTGAATAATCTCCACAATAATAGCTCATCATAACGTAGAGCTGCCCTTTACCCTTATAAGAAGCACTGTTTTTCATAAGCAAACGATACTAGAGAATTGTACTGCGTAGCCGATAGCATTATATCGAACTCAAAAAAGCTCTATTACCATGCATATAAATAACGGCACACCTACATTATCTAGCGCTTCGGTTAACACTCAGTCTCAACTATTAAGCGATCAGAAAGCCTTAGAAGGCAATACATTACCCTCTGCAGAAACAGCCGTACCGGCTAATAAACCAGAAGATTCACCTAGCCAGCATCGACAATCGTCGGCGTATTTACTCAGTATTGGTACTCAAGATCAACAAACATCGTTAACTTATAGCGCAAAATCTCAATATAGCATTAGCAACAATCACAGCAGTTATACGTCTAGCTCCAGCTCTACTACCACCATTACAGCCAGCTCTGCGGTCAACGAGCCACCCGCACTATTAGATGGCGCACGAAATATATTGAGTTTTATAGAACAACGAATCGCTAGCGAACAAGCCGCGGGAGCCAGCCTTGAAACACTAGACACTTTATTACAACAAGGCTTAGCAGGGTTTACTCAAGGGTATGATGAAGCAAGAGCTATTTTAGGCGAGCAAGACTCGCTCAATGATGCCGTTGACAACTCTATATCCCTGCTTTACCAACAGGTAGCAGATGGCATTAATGATTTGCGCCATAGCTATTTAGGCGAAGCAAAAATGGAGCCCACAGCGGTAGCTCAACAAGCAACAGCAACCCCCGTTGATGCAAGCGCACAACAGAGCGCACCTGCAACAAGCAAGCAATCCCCCTCACTGAACAGCTCTTTGACTAGCCCCATTAATAATCTAATGGACGAGTTAAGCGGATCACCAGATGCCAAAATCCTTACACTATTAAACTCACTAGAAAAGATAGATGAAGTCAGGGAATATGCAGCTGAATACGCCGAGACAAAAGAGTTCAGCTTTAACCTCACCACTGCCGATGGCGATACAGTAACGATTAATGCCAGCCGCGCATCCAGTGTGTCGGCGTATAATAATACAGATGGAAACCAAGGCCTGAGTATCACTCAAGGAAATCAACAGCAGCAATTTTCTTTCGCGATTGACGGTGAGCTAGACGACGGAGAGATTGAAGCTATTAACGATTTGATGCAACAAGTCATGTCGTTATCAGAGCAATTTTATAACGGCGACACTGGCGAAGCTTATGAAGCCGCTTTAGCAATGGATTATGATAGTACCGAGATCACATCGTACGCGTTACAGCTAAAGCAAACCGAAAGTTATGAGGTTGCCGCTATTTATGACGAAGTAGCACCTAGCACTTTTTCTCCGGCTGCAGATTTACACAGTGTATTTGAAAAAATAGGCGACTATACACAACAGGTACTACAAGAAATTGTAGTCAATGACAATTATCAGAATAGCCAGTATGCACAAATGATTGAAGCTATTTCTCTACAACTCGATCAACAGCTAAACCGACAGCTAGACGAACATCCCGATACTTATCGCTTTAGCGACAGCATAGCGGCTATTATAGAGAACGCGGGAATGAATTGATAAACCCGAACGAAAATTGATAAACCCGAGCGGCTATCAAGAAACTAAAGTATTACGGATAAACAATCGTCGTATTGCTTTTTAGAGTCTCAATATACTGCTGTATCTTTTCCTCAGTTAATTGGATTTTCATTTGTTCACGCAACTGTTGCAAGGTAGCAGCACTAATCGGTCGCTGTTCCTTCAGCTGAATAATCTGCCAGCCCTGATTGCCCTTAATAAGCTGCTGCGTATGCTGTCCCATTTTTAGAGAATTGATAACTGGCACCAAGGTTTTACTGGTCAGCCAGTCATTAGTCCAACCGACATCCCCACCAGCATCACGAGAACTATCAATAGAATGCTTTTTCGCTAACTGGGCAAAGCTTGCTTTGTTACTTAATTCAGCAACAATACTCTTAGCCAGCGTTTCTTCTGCCACCAAAATATAGCCAAGGCGATACTCTTCAGCCGGCATTTCTTTAGTAGCTGCCTGCATTTCAGCACTCGATGGCTGTAAATCCTCACTGAGTTTTAGCCGCATTGCTGACGACAGTAAGGCATTACGTTGCTGTGTTATAGCCTCTTTAATTTTTGGCTCTTCGTGTAATAGTTGTCTCTCCGCTTCTTGAGCCAGCAGTATGGTATTAACCAACTCTTGCAACACCACCTGTTTGTCAGCCACTTGCCCCGATTGTTGGTTAATCAACTGATAAACAAATTGGAACTGTTGTTCTGTAATCGCCTGATCACCGATACGAACAACGCTATTATTTTTAGTCTCAGCTATTGAATGATTACTGATAAAAAAAACAATTACTATCGCTAACAACACCCCTAACTTCATAACAATTAATCACTCTCTATCATGGAAATTCAAATGTAAGAAGGGGCATGGTTATGCCCCTTCTTACTCATGCGCTGTCAATTTTTACCATGTTATCAATTTCTAGAAGAAAGAGTCGTACTCACCACCGCACTTAGGATTAAACGCAAGCAATCCAGAGCCAGAAGACGCTGGCACGCGCCCCCACGTTGCTCCGCCTTGTGCATTCGCAACACTCACTCTAACGCCTTGATAAACGGTCGTATCTAATACTTGGCAACCTATTTCCTTCCACGTCAACCACCTTTGCCGTCTATTCGCCGCTGCAGCCAAGTCAAGACCATAAATGGCCACCACGACTTCTCCTATACGAGAAGCAGTTTTCCATGGTGGATTTAACTCTCCTGTTGAACTAAGCTGAGTTGCTGCGGCAAATGAACCTTGACGAGGCTGAGTTGCTGCGGCAAATGTGCCCAACTCAACGTCACCAAGATCTTCTTCCCGTTGGAATGCACTAAACCCTTCCAACCATCGCATAACGAACATATCTTCCAGTGCCTGAAGGCTAGCAATACCATAGGCAAGAAATGAAGCTCCCACTTTGCGTCCGGTAGAAAAACTAGTCCAAGAATCACCCAATGCCATGGATGCAATACTAGAAGTGCCATTAATCGCCGTAAAGCTCAGGCCATAAGCTAATTGGTTAGCCGTTGGACGTCCCCATGCCAGCATACCACTACCCAATTTACCCGAAAACTTATAACTCAGCGCAATCCTTGCGCCCGTATGGATGGAGCTAATAGAACCTTTACACCAGCCCTGTGCTTTATTATTTGAACGATGCCGAAAAGCAATGGTACAGGATGCAGCGCCGGCAGTGACGCCAACACCAACCAAAGACAATCCATACACATTAGTGGTTGCAGACAAGGTAATCCCTTCCGCCGCAGAATAACCAGCCAGCTCGCCGCCGGTACCACCAGAAATATCTAAAATTTCAGCCGCTCCCCCACAAAGCTCTGGCTGTACAATACAAATACCTACAGTAATGGTTCCAGCGGCTACCATTTCCAAGGTATAAGCAAGGTTATGCCAGCCTGGGGTCGCCTTTTTTACTTCTGGCCCGTTATATTCCTCATTCAGTGGATTGTTGCTGGCATAAACAAAGTGGTTGTCGCCAGCGGTTGTTGTACCATCGGGATTAATTAAGCGATTTAGGCGGGGCGAATATACCTTGCTACCATTAAACAGGACAAGGCTATCATCGGATACCGATTTAGCGCCCTTATAACCCAAATACAATGGAATGTTTTTTGAGGGCAAAAAGCTGCCTTGCAAGCTCGCTGGCGACACGACTTTGCGCTCGCCCCAAGCATTCCAGCGCTGACTCAGTTTGTGTCTACTGCCTGTTCGATAGACATCTAAGAGTGACCCCTGAGAGTCATAGTGGTAATACTCCATCGTGCCCGCTGCAAATGCTTTATTAATTGGAAGTAACATAAAACCCATCAAACAAAAACATGCGACCATTTTACGACTAAACAATGGTCTTGCTACCAAATTGCTAGTGTTAATGCTCATAATAACCTCTCTTTATAAATAGTCACTACATCCTTGTATCACGTTAACTCCCTTTCTTATTAGTGTCTAAGCAAACGACAAACGCTGCTTATATATTGTTAAAGGTTCACCACATCATCTCAGCTCCACATTAGTAATGGTGCCACCAGTACTATAAAAGGCAGTATCAATATGCAAGGGGGTCATCGCTGTCACACCGACCGCTGAGGTGTAAAACAATTGATTATTTTTGTAATAATGTATCACCGTACCCACGCGCCGGACACTAAAGGCATCGCCCGTTTGGTAAGCTCCAAAATTACCCTTATTGCTACCATTCTGATAAATGAGGACATCGCCTTGCTCCCTTAAATAAATCGCATAATCAATAGTATCCCAGCTTTGGCTTTGATCCGTATCCGATAGACCTATCATTCGATGCTTATTCGTTTCCGTCGCTTCGAAATAAACACCGCCATCATTAATAAATGATTCATTAGAAAAAGTCCCCTTATTCCAACTATTGCTCGTGTCAGTTTTAGTCAATCTAGATCCAACATATGAGAAAGACGATTCATAACCAGTAACCCAAGTGACTGCACCCGTAGCAACATCGGACCCTATCGCCACCACTTCTGCAAGACTAAGATGACTATTGGCTGCCTTATAGATGGTAATATAGCGACCCCTTGCTCCTTCTGGGAAGTTATAAGTACGCGAGTTGTCAGAGCTCGAGCTAGATGGCACTGGAGTTGGTTCATAAATCTCCACAGATGCCGAAGCGCGTGCCTCAGCTAAAGACTGGCCCGTAACGTCATCATTGGTCACTAATATATAAAAGTCATCTAGTCGATCCGCACAACAATTAATTCGATTGTAAAGTGTCACCGAATTCACCTCTTTAAGAGCGCCAAAGTCACCCTGCCACCACGTATCAGAGATTGTTTTAGTGGCTGTCACACTATTACCATTATCCATCCACTCGCCATTAGTTATGCCATCAATCGCTAGATAAGCACCCGCTAAGGTTTCATTATCTTGATAGGTATCTTTTTGTTTGGCATTGACAAAGGTTAACTGTTGGTCTGCAACAACACCCACGATAGTACGGTCATGCCATGCTTGACCATTGTGTACGCCCCAAGCGATGCCTGTCACTTTCTCTCCAACGTTAATACCAAACTCCGACAAATTGACATTCAACTTCAGCCATTGCCCTGTTGCAGGTAAAGCACCCATATAAGTACTAGGGCTATAATAAGTACTAGGGCTATCGAAATCTGAATTAGTCCGATAATGAATACGATGATCCCAGTTACCGTCGATTTGAATCTGATACTGAAGCGTACCGGTACCTGCGGCTAGGTAAACCAAAGAACTAAAACTATCCCCCTCAATCGTATAATCTAAGCCAGTCAGATAATGTTGGTGACTACCCGGAGCATCGCCGTCAGTATGATAGTTACTGTCTGCAGCTTTAGCACTAGGGTTGATACTCTGCCAGTCCCACGTTCCGTGTTGAGTTGCGCTATCAGGAATATCATCTGGCCCTTCAATAATCAATCCTAAGTTCGGCCCTGTACCCGGCTCACTCGCCGTAATATTCAGATTATCAATACCCCAACTCTCGTCAGTAGACGCGCTATTTAATGACGAGCCAAAGCCGATGGTTAGAGGCGTTGCTGGATTGGTCACCGTGATCGTCACCTCATGAATCTCTTCACTCCAGTCAGCGCCATTACCAGAACCTCCAGGTATAGGCGAACCGGCACTCAAGCTCCACGAAATATTGCCGGTTGAACCAGAACGAGCAGCATTAACCTGATTAGTTCTAAAGGTACCAAGATCTAGCTGTGTCCCATTAACATACACATAAAAGTGCTCACCATCCCAACTATCAATTCTGAGGAAATCAAACTTTATCGTGACTTCGTCATTCCTTGCGGGCAAGTTAAATGTCCGTTGTGTATCTGCTGCCGTGGTATTGGTATTACCAAAACCACCGAGATAAGTATCACCACGATTCGTTGTTTTCGTTGCATTATTTGTCCAGCCACTGACACCGTTTTCGAAGTTGGTATCAATAATCGTCGTCGTCGCATATCGGATTCTTTTATTCACATCTTGAACATAAGAGGCGATAGGCGCATGCAACCCTTCAGCTGCTGCATAGATGTAATAACGCACAAATATCTTGTCACCTACATCACGGTGCTCAACTTCGTTATTGAAAAACAACGTCTTCGCTTTTTCACTCGTGCTGATATTTTCTTCCTCAATACGACCGACACGACCGTCACTATCGTAGCTTACTGTCACTAAGCGATTGGTCGCTGAAATAGCCTCAGGGAAACCATTGGCATAGGTCATCGCTGTAATGGCGGGGCTGATGGCGCCTCCGCTAGAGGTCAATAAGCCATTGAGATCGTAATCTAGATTATGATTGCCAACACTCGTTAAGCGCTCAAATCCATTACTCGTTCCATAGGTATAGTTTTGTTGGGGGCCGTTATTATTTTTAACCCAATCAATATCACCATTGGCGTTAAACGATCTTTCATAGGTTCTATTTGTGATTAAGTTCGAAGGCTCGGTTTGCGCTTCCTGCTGCTTCTCAAGTTGGTTGGAATCATCATAAGTAAAGACTTCGCTTAAGAGGCGAATAGGTGCGCCAGAGTGGCCCGCAATATGACCCGTATCTTCTCTTTTGGATATTTCTGAAGCGTTATGTTCATAAAAATACGTCTGCGTACGGTACGGACTCAAACCCGCTGCATTCGACTGGTTTTTAAGCTGAGTACTGGTCAAACGACCTGAGTCCGCTTCAAAATCTCGCAGAACTCTCAATTCATCGTTATCTAAAGACGCTTCTTTTATCTCACCACCCGGCTGCTTATCTAGGTACTCCCAGATCAGCTCGTTTGTGCCCTTATTACGGATTTTATGTAAGGCGCCCAGAGCACCATATTCATATTTAATGGTAAATGGCTCAATACCCTGCGCAATCAGATCAGGGTGAGGCTGATAGGTCCTTTCGTCCACTTGTTGACTAGATGTATGGGTATCAATAATGTCATATTGAACCGCTGTCGATCCCACGGTTGTCTGCATGGCACGCTTGCTCACCTGCCCTTTGTTGTTATAGAGTGAAGCACGACGGTACGTCGTTCCTGTCAAATGATCGATTCGCTCCACAAAACAAGGCTTACCTGCAATATTTGCCTGGCCAGATAGTATCTCATCAGTACAGTCATCATAACGATAACTTGTTGTGGAGACAGCACTATCACTATGGGTCTCTGTCGCTGTCTGTAAACGACCTTCTGGGTAGTAGCTATAGACCGACTTTTGCTCTTCACCATCGGGTGTCAGCAAGCTATTCTCTATTAGTTCACCCCAAACCGAATGTTTACGCGTGGTTGTGCCGTGTGTTTCACTGATTTCTTTGTATGCATTACCCAGCTGATCACTAAAGATTTCGTGATCGTCGCCATTAGTACGACTAATAGTCACTTTTCTCGCGAAGTTTTCACCACTACCGCCAACATCTACCCGGTAATCCACTCGCTCACTTAAACTACCATGCTTCTCAATAGTGACTCGTGTGCCGAGCAAGCTTTTATACTGCTCGGTCACCAAGCGCGTACTACCATCAGCATCTGTATCCGTTTCGGTCATTTTGATATTGCCGTGGGGGCCGTCCAGTGCATAGGTATAGGTTTTTTCCTCGCCAGACGGTGCCGTCACTTTACTTAGCTGCCCATAGACTGGCTTATAGACGTACGCCGTGTGACCACTAGCAGAATCACCTCTATTAAAAGGTAAATCTTCTTGCAACAAACGCCCATGGCGACTGTAAGTGACATTGCGAGTCACCACATGCCCCGTTTCATCGCCAAACTGTACTGGGGGTCTTTTTTCAATGACATTGCCATCTTCATCGACAAAGTAAAGCGCTTTACCTGAACCATCCAAATCCACTTCACGTACGGTTCTGATTTCACGATTACTTTCATCATATTCAACATAGCCGTCTGGCGTTACTGAATCTGAGAACGTCTGGGTTTCTCGATAAGCCGCTGTACTGCGATCACAAGTAATCGCTGCGCAACTTTGCACCTGGCGAGTCATGGTCACGCCATCTGTTGTTGTGCTTTTAAGTCGCCCAAGGCCATCATAGGTAAAGCTCATCGACGAAGCATCGGTTTCGCTGCCATCGTTACGCGTTGCGCGGGTGTATTTGGTGTATTTGCCTAAGGGATAAAGGTAATTTTCGCTGCCATAATAGGTCACTAAAGGACCTACGGTGACCTTATCCACGGTAATATTATCTGACTCATATTCCGTATTGATTGTGCGAGTAATATTATTAACCAAGTCTTCTTCTTCTTTAGTCACCACATTACCGCTGCCATTAGACGCGTAAGTAAAGGTAGTACGCAGCACATCAACCGCTGAGCCAGTGTCGCCTAAGCGCGCTTTATTGGTCACGGTCTGCAAAGAGCCATCGGTGTTATAGACAAAACTCTGCTGCTTGCCTGTTTGTGAGCAAGCCTCTGTTTGCGTTGATGCTTCACAACTACTTTTCTGGATAGATGAAATATAAAGCGCATTGCCATCCGTCGAGTATGACGGGTAATAATCATATTGTGTGGTGGTATTTAAATAAGGCCCATCCGGCAACATACCTGGAGCAGGTACGCTCTTAGTCACCTCGCCAAGCTTATAAATTGGGTAAGACTCTGTGCCCAGATTATTCGATAGGGTGTAATTTGTTTTAACCGTATTTTCATCAACCTTAGCTCCCTCAAAATAATACTCTTGAACAGCGTTAGCCAGCATCCTAGTATTGGGATGGTACGTATAGCTCGATTTCCCTGTATGCAATTTAACAAGCCCCGATTCGAATGGAGACTGCTTATTGGATAAATACACTTCTGTTGATTCGACTAAACCAAAATGCGGGGATGATACATCATCAACCAAAGTATTGTGATGCACTCGGTGATGGTTACCTGCTGGCGACCATTGAAAATCGGTGCTATATACGCTGGTATAAAGCTTTTTGCCCAGCAACGATGGATGGTCACGCGGGCTAGCAAAGTCATACCATGTATGTAAGTAATCAACATTTGTATTAGATGTTAGCTGCGATATACGGCGCAGTTTTGCATCTGGATGTCTGTCTCGAATAGCTGCTGTATAGGTTTCTATTCTGAAGTGAGTTTCTTTATACTTAGAGGTGCTACCCATATATTGATACACTTTACTCAAACCACCCATCCCTGCTTGATGATGATTATTAGATGGCGCTAAGTAGACTAGATCTAACGCATCACCAACGCCACCGTTACAAGTAGCCGTCGCCGAATATGTTCGTAAACCAACACATCTACCAATGCGGTTATGCTCTAAGTATTCAGTGCCGCCATGCGTGTTGATTTCACGGTTTAGCATATAAGTCTGAGCCGTTATCCAATAACCCGCCTGCTTACTTCGAATACGCAACCTGCCTGGTAAATTAGACAGTATAGTGGCACCATTTACTGTCGATGGGTAATAATCAAAATTAAGCTGCAGCATATCGCCGCCATAGGTAATTTGATTGACCACACGCGCACCACCCAAAGCCGTCGTGTAACTATATTCCATATCATTATCAAAGCGATCTAGCTGATGAGTGACAAGGTAACGATTGTCGTAGGCGGTGCCCTCAAAGTAAGCCTTACTACCGGTATCCCGATCTTCAAGACGATAAGAAACGCTACCGTAAGTCGGATGGATTTGTGGATCGTGATACAAACGCAGGTCGGTAGAAACATCACGATCGATGCCATCGGCAACGTAAAATGTTTCTCCACTTCTGGTGACTGGCTTCATCACTGTTTCGCTATGGCCATTATGTAAACATAATGCCGCGGCTGTGTTTGGATAGGTGCCTATGCTTACGCCGTTAACTTGCGCATCGCGGCCATTACCCGATTTATCCGAGAATCGTTCGGTATCATTAGCACCCTCAAAATCGAAATGCGCAGCTAACGAATCAGTAATAACCTCTCCCTGTGCAATACGTGCTATCTGCTCATCACTCAAGTTAGTGGTATGAATTTGCACATTCTCAATACGATCGGCAAAACGTTGGTTACTTCCCCCGTGGAAATTACCAATAGAATAGACATCGCTGGTTGACCTCTGCTGAATAGAACCTACGTAGGTACCATCAACATAAAAGCCCACATAGCCGTTATCGGTAAATATATTACTTTTGCCCATTGCGGTTATAGTATGTGGCTGACCATCATTAATCGCGCTCACATTGTATCCTGATGACACAAAACCATTAAAACCACTCACATTATTGCCATATGAACCCAAGTTACCGTTGGCATCGACAATGATTTGGTGATCTCCTGAAAACCCCCTAAATAGCGTTCTCCAAGTATTCGTTGTGCGGATATTGGTTACCGTTGCAGATAGAGTCCAATAACTACCAATATCCACTTTATTCCCTACGCCCAACAGCATTCTATCCCCGTAGGTATTGCTATCGTCAAAGATGGCATAATACTGACCCGCATTGAAACTACCTTTTTTCTTCTCGCAGGCACCAACCGACATCACGCCACTAACCATCCAGTTGGCCCAACTACTGTTCGCTCCTACCGTAGACCCCGGCCAGCTGCTTTTTACATCACTGTTATAATCAAATGATATGTCAGGTCGATTGCCTTTAATGCCTGGCGGCACTTCAATAGGTACTCGCACATTAAAATCTGCAAAATCATCCATACCATAGGTATAGGGTACTGACTGAAATTGCAGCGCTGTTGCGTTAACTGTAAAAAATATCGGGAGAGCTATCAATGCTATTTTTTTACAAAAGCCCCCTATTTTTTTAAATGGCAATAAGAAGCCATCACGAACACACAAAGGATTGACATTTCCGTCTTTATCATCACGAAAGCTTTTTAATATTACTTTTGACATAATTCGAACCTTTTACTTAGCCTTTCAAAAAACAACTTATATATCGGGCATTTAGAGCACAAAGAAGTAAGTTAAACCGATACACTTACCCAAAAAAAGCCCTCAAAAAAAACATACGTTTAATTTAGGGAACTTATATACATGCAAATTTACACTATTTAAGCCAACCAATACAACGATTTAGGCGTCACTTTTATTTATGCAGTAGAAGCGTTTACGATAGATAACTACGAAATTTGTAAGTATGGATACGGTGCTTAGCGCGAAAAGGAATTAAAAACAACGAAAAAAGATTGGCATAGCGTGAAGTGCATCACAAAAAACTATTTTTGCCGCATTCTCTATCAAGATACAGCCATATCTTGTAGCTTCTTTATAAATAATAAAAAAATACAAAAGCCATTTATATATCAATAACTTACCTAAACTCATCGACTTAATTATTTTTGCAGATCAGCACACTTGCTAAACAATTTCTAACAATCTCACTCCTTACAAGTAAGAAATACTTAACTAATTATCGCTACTGGAAGGTAAATACTAACAAAATCAGAAGCGACGACGTACATACTGATAGTGAAGTTAAAGCAGCGTATGCACTAAGTGGAGGTTCTGCCGGCTCAAGAACCATAGCCACTATAGCTACGAGTGGCGGGTATGATTTAAGCCGCTGTCAATGAAGCGGCAGGGGCTTGTCACCTGTCAACCACCTAAGCACCATTACAAACCGGCCAATAAGGTGAACGTTGATATTGAGAATCACCTGAATCGCGAGTTCAGTCCGATATCTCCGAATCAAGTTTGGTGTCGCGATGTCACGTATTTATGGGTGGGGAATCGATGGAGGTATTTGGCCACAGTATTAGATTTATATAGTCGCAAGATAGTTGGTTTTGCACTATCAGATTCTCCGGATAGTGCGCTAACAAAGTTAGCATTATCGAATGCATTTGAAGCGCGAGGAAAAACTATATAGTTAATGTTTCATTCAGATCAAGGTTGTCATTACATTAGCTTGTCATCTAGGCAATTGATTTGGAAATATGAAATAAAGTAGATCATACCGTCAAGCGGCATCGGGGTGAGTCGTCGAGGAAACTGTTGGGACAACGCTCCCATGGAACGTTTTTTTTCGGAGTTTAAAAACCGAAAACATGCCTAAAAACGGTTATAAAGATGAGGCGACAGCGAATGATTCAGTGCGTGATTATATTTATAAATATTACCACTCGGTAAGACCTCACGGTCATAATCTAGGGTTGTCACCAAATGAAAAAGAAGCATTTTATTGGAAAACCTCTAATTGGCTGGCCAGAAAAGGTTGACCACTATTGGATGTGGGTGGCAGAAAAGAATTTAGCTCTAATTTAAACTGACAGGCGGCTTACGAAAAACAGGTAACTGTCATGTCAAACTTGAGCTACTCAATTAAGCTGAACACTGAACAACCCAGTACATTGTACTGACGATACTAACTGCTATTTTTTAACGGTGCATTCTTCGCGAGCGATGCGTTAAGAATAAGATAGCCACAAATACCCGACAGTAACGAACCAACAATAATACCGATTCGCTCATCGAATACTTTCTCTACACCACCAAAGGCGAGCGACCCTATAAATAAGCTCATGGTAAAGCCGATACCACATAAGGCCGACGTACCATACAAACTCGTCCAGCTCATACCGTTAGGTAATTTAGCTATATTTAATTTGATAAACAACCAACATAAACCAAAGATTCCCACCTGCTTACCCACGAACAAGCCTAAGGCAATTCCGACGGGAACATCATGCAATAACTGATCAGCTCCCATACCACTGAAATTGATACCTGCATTGGCAAAAGCAAAAACAGGCAACACAAAGAACACAACCAGCGTATGCAAAGTATGCTCTAGACTAAGAACGGGGGAAATTTCAGGGTTTTTAGTACAGCGCATAGGAATAAACATCGCCAGTACCACGCCTGCTAACGTTGCATGCACACCTGACTTTAAGGTCGCCACCCAAATCACCAAACCGATCAACATGTAAGGCATTCTTGAGACAACATTACATCGATTAAGTATGGCAAGCACTGGTACAAAACAAGCGACAACGACTAATGCCGTAAACGATATTTCTGACGTATAGAAGGCGGCAATAATAATAATCGCGCCAATATCATCAAATATGGCCAGTGACGTTAAAAATATTTTAATCGAAGTGGGTACACGAGAACCCAGCAAACTCAACACGCCTAAGGCAAATGCAATATCGGTTGCAGCAGGAATAGCCCAGCCTTGTACAGCAACAGGGGCATCATAATTGAAATAAAGGTAAACTAGTGCAGGCACTGCCATACCACCAATCGCACCAATACCCGGCAAAATAATATTACGCTTATCTGACAACTCGCCTTCAATCAACTCACGCTTTAATTCCAAGCCCACCAAGAAAAAGAAAATCGCCATTAAGCCATCATTAATCCAGAGGAGTAAGGGCTTATCAAT
>Ga0206126_10003152_pt1 | contig 16986 bp, 12 predicted proteins | sample Helgoland_Spring_5_FD_148621 | JGI IMG/M metagenome (GOLD analysis project Ga0206126, IMG submission 148621) | Pelagic subsurface seawater microbial communities from Kabeltonne, Helgoland, North Sea - Helgoland_Spring_Bloom_20160412_1 | ecosystem: Environmental > Aquatic > Marine > Epipelagic ...
CGATCTGTTCTATTTTAGCACCGAATTAGGAAAGTACCAACAAAACCGCTTCACACTGCCTAAGAAGTACGCAGACGTTCAGGCGAAAGCCCTGATTGCCCAACAAAAAATACAGAGCCCATATGTGGAAGCGCACTGTGTCCAGAGTCGCATGATTCGGTGTGGCAGAGACAACGTGCTGGTGCTTCAGTCTCCGATAGTGCAATGCTCCGAGCGATTGGTATGCACATCGTTGCAAAGCGATCTGAACAATAGCGTCCGTGTGTCCGCAAATCGCATCGACGCGGAAGAGTTGACGGTGCACCGGAAAACCACACTTTCCGAATTGGACACCCGCACGCTGACCGTGAATCGCACGTTTGAGGCACACAACTGGTTCTTCAACACAGTTGGCGCACACGGCACACATCGCACATTGCAAGATTATTTAGATGCTTCCGATGATGTACGTAATGCATCCACGAATGGGTCGCCTGACACCCAACCCAACACCCAGCACGCAGTGATGGAAGCATCTGACACTGCACACAATTGCAACGCTATCATCAATCGCCCCAAGTGTGTCATTGACGGTCGGCACAGTCTTCTCACCGGTGTGATGGAGGTTACTGAGGAATGTGAAGAGCTACTGATCGTAGATGCGCGTGTATCACAGTTCACACTCGCCAGTTCAACCGAATACAAACGTGCGCAATCGCACTCCACACGTACCATCACATTGCGCAATGTGCACGGGAATGTGAAAGATTGGTGCTTTGAAATGAAAGATGCTACGATTCGGTTCGAGTTTTGCCAGTTAGAGTTTCAAAATAAGATACTAGGATGTGTCAAGGGTATAGACATCATACACAGTGTGATTGGCGGGGGAGCGTTGGATAGATTAGACATCTTAGACAAGGATTAGCATTCGCATAACATACACAACATACACAACATACATACATACACAACATACACAACATACACAACATACATACACAACATACACAACATACATACACAACATACACAACATACACAACATACACAACATACACAACATACACAACATACACAACATACACAACATACATACACAACATACACAACATACACAACATACACAACGGAATACATTGTTACACATAGAGGTGTTGCATCGCTTCCATCTCTCTTCTCTTCTTATCCACGTCTTCCTTCTTTTGTAACCCAAACCGGGCATACCCTTCTTTAACATCATCCAATACGATGACCCGTTGCAATTCTTCTGCTTTACCGAAGACACGTTTGCAGTGTGCAATTTTAGTGTTCAGTAACAATGTTTCCATATCGCCTGCGTAATGCGGAAAGTGGTCTGTCTTGTCTTGCAGGAATGCCGACTGTTGTAGTGTGTGTGCAAGGGAAGGGTGGGCTTGCCAGTGGCGGAGTTTCCTTATTTTATACATAAATATAGATGTCAACTCTTCCCACGTGTATCCTTCAATGGTATAATAGAAACTGAACCGGCGTCTCAGACCGGGGTTCAATCCAAAGAAGTATTTTTCGGTCTCGTGTTTGTATCCAGCAATAATACATATAAATTTCCCTTTGTGTTCAGTCAAGTTCTGATTGAGTGTGTTGATACACTCAGTTGAGAAACTGTCGGTCTTCTCCCCAGTGCTCCCACCATTCCCCAAGGAATATATTTCGTCGATGAACAGCACCCCGCCCATGCTCTCGTCTATTATTTTTTGGGTTTTGGTGGCGGTGTGTCCCACATATTCACCAATCAAATCGCTGCGGCGCGCAATGCGAAAAGTATCTGTCTCGGTGATGCTTAAACTCAGAAAAATGCGAGCAAGCACCTTCGCAAAGGCAGTTTTACCCACACCGGGTGGACCATAGATCACGGTATGGAACATATCAAAATTGTTGTCCTCTTCGGTGACACTGTCACTCATTTTGTACTGTGTGCACGACGTCTTGGGTTTGGATATGCCAGCGATGAGCGTTTCGAGCAACGTCTGTTCGGGCGATTTACTCGCTGCTGGGTTCGTTTCCGGGGTGCACGCACTCGTGGATGCGAACTGTTGGTGGTTGCTCTTCCCGCTCAAATAAATCACCTGGTCCACGACTTGTTTCTTGATGTTTTCCATTCCGACCAGTTGCCCGAATTCTTCCAAGGCAGGTATCATTTTGTGTAACCCCTCGACGTTCACGGAATAGAGTTTCGTATGGTACGCTTCGTCTTCGTACAATTTACCAATCGCAATCAGATCAGCGAGGGTCTCGACTTGCATGTCGATTTCCGTAAATGTTTTCGGCACGACCGGTATCACGACCTCCGGTTCGTCGTCGTTGGTGTCGTTGGTGTCGTTGTCGTCGTCGTCGTCGTCGTCGTCGTTGGTGTCGTCGTCGTTGGTGTCGTCGTCGTTGGTGTCATCGTCGATCACGTCGTCATCGTCGTCGTCGTCGTCGTCGTCGAACACGTCGTCATTGTTGTCATCGTCGTTCTGCAACGGAGATGGAGAAATTGCATCTGCCACGGGTGCAAGCGTAGTGTCTGTTGCATTGTCGTCGCTACTATACGAGGGTGGTGGGGGTGGTGGTGGTTCGGGTGACGGAACAGACATATACGCAGATGGAGTGGTCACACGTGCACCGTGGATACCTCTCGATTCGGTGGAGGTTGGTGTGCGAACCTTCTTCGATTTACACACTGCTTTGAGTGTCGTGTTATTTTCCTTGCGGGTTCTTTTCATCTTGTCACACTTTCCCTTTTTAGGTGTGTTGGGCATTTATATGCATATTGAGATTTTGGAGTGTTTGACGTAAATTAAAAAAAACATATACAACCACTCAGATGGGGGGGGGGAGGGGGTATTGCTCCTGCTCAACACATGTAGTTACACAGATTGGAACACCTTTTCGAGATACACTTTCCATTTTTTTTGAATGAGGGTGTCTTTGTCGAGACAACTTAAGGTATCGCGTTCTACATATATCAAGTGGTCTTGTATAAACCCATCGATTTTCTCTAAAATAGTATAGTATTGTGAAACGTGTGTTAGTAGGGATTTTGTTCGGAAGTAATAATGTTCTGATACATCAGATAGTAATTGCAAAAAAAGCAAATAACAAGGCAGCGATGGCAACGCATTCGCATAATTATACAAAGCAAACTCGAATACGTTCGCATTTAGATACACGGCACACGACATTTTGTGATTGAGGGTATTCAACGTGATGTTTACATCGTCGTCCGTCCACGGTTTTTCTGCGATGCTGCTCAAATACTTCTTATTCAAGAACTGAAACATTTTGCGATATACAAGTCGATACGACGTAATCTTTTCAAATTTTGTTTTTGTAGATTCTTCTTTGCACGTTAGTGCTCCTATACTTTTTTTGATAGCAAACTGAAACCCATCATTTATACTTGGAAACGTGTGTATTTCTTGCATCAATTTGTGCGTGCGAGACATGTGTAAGAATTCAGTGTACAGCAACCGCCCGCGTTCTGTCAAGAACAGTGTCAATTGAAGATTGGACGAGTAGTTGTAACTGATCCAAAATATATTGTCGATCAGCAGCAAACCCATATCAACGGCATTCTGGAAATCCAAGTCTTTCAATTTGAACAATTTGTGTTTCATATCAAAGAACCCTTTCCATAACGCACACGCATAGGTTTCGATAACAATCTTGTTTGACTGTGGTTGGGTGGACAGCGACTCTTGGCGGATAAAATCGACTAGATTCTCTTTGCAAGAAATCGAATCAGACAACGAGATGTCGTTTTCTGACTGTGTTGTGTGTTTCTTTGTCATTTAATAGTGTATCCTCTATTTTAAAATCAGTTAATTATAAAATAGCGGTTTGCAAAAATGTGCAAATAATCTTTCATACTGAGATGAACACCTTGTGCCGCAAATTGCTGCTGAAAACAACACGGGTGTCCTTCTTCAAAAAATGGTTGATGAATCAGCACAACATTTATTCCGTTGCCCAAATTACATACAGTCCAGATGTATTTGTTATGCACGGATCGGCGATAATGGAAAATGTGATGCTGTGCAACACAATGTTCCCACCGTTCTTTGATGTCTACGTGTGCAACAGTCCCACAGAAACGATCGAAATGAATATGTATCATTTGTATAAAATTATAGGTCGCGTGACATCCTTCCGTTATAATAGCATCACTATCGAAATATATGATGCGACCGAGTATAAAATGGTAGTCATTTGTTTTAAAACCGAAAACAAATCCGACGAGTATCACATACGATGCCCGTGCGTAAAACAACCAACATCAATTCTTCAGATAATACCAAATAAATCAGACCCATATATAACTGTACATTTGGATGGTGCTGTACTGTGTGCCGCACTGTCCAAATTTGAAACAGATGTGTTCCAGAAAGTTTCGTTCGCTTTCAAATTAAACAAGCATCGGCAGGCGATGCTTTGTATGGACACGACGGAGACATATATGTTGGCATTGCGAGGGCAAACCGATATGATGAAGGGGGTCGTCTCTATCCCTATTCGAAAATACTGCTATCACAGCAACAACAGCAACAACAGCAACCACAGCAACCACAACGTTGAATTTGAACACCTGCAGCAATTCAAAATGAAAGCGTTTTCAATCGAATCGTTGTCAAAATGTGTACACTTCTACCATTTATCAGAGGGTAAAACAGTTCAAATGGTGTTTTATACCGTATCCAATGTTCTTATGCTCATTTTTCCAATCAAAAATAGCGGACGTGTCGAAGTGCTGTTGCCACCTGTGCAAACCCATTACGATACTGAAAATTATGTGTCGTCGCCGTCGTCGTCCGATTCTGAATAATATGATGTGATTAGATTCGTGTACAGCATCGGATGCGACGACAACAGTGATCGCCACCCGTTTTGGGTGCCCGGTTTCGGTCTGAAATGGTGTTATGCTGGTGGTTTACGCAATTTCTTTTTTCTACGGTTTGTAGATGGGTTTTTGGTGGGGGCTTTGGCGGGGTTTTGGTTGACTTGTTGCTGAGCAAGTTTTGCGGCCGCTTGTGCGAGTTCTTCGGGGCTGGCCTTTTCCAACTTAACCATCTGCTCTTTCATATGTGCGAGTTGCGACGGACTGAGGTCGGGTGCGACATATTTGTCAAACATGTCCTGACCAATTTTTTTGGATGCCGTATCGAGTGTCGAGTGTTGGGTTTCAACCCTCGCAAACATTTGGATGATGTACTTCAACTGATCTTGGTTGAGGTGTGGCTCCATTAATTTGTCCACCAGTTTTGGGTATCTCAAACAGAAAGCGGTGTGCTGGTTACGGATGTCGTCGAGCGACGCACCGCCTACGTACAAGTCTCGGATGGCACTTGTAGCGGTGCATAATGCGTGCGTAGTCATCGGCGCCCCTTTGCCTTCCAGAATAGCATCTATGTTAGTCGGCATCGTTGCAATCAATCAAAAACTAAATATGTATTCATATATATGTAATATAACATTTATATAATAGACGCGAATCATATATTTTATGCGATGCGTACAATAACAAAAACACAACATATGAATTTTGTATTGTTACTTTCTGAAGTTATCTTGAGCGTGGTTGTGTTCACAATTGCGTACTATATACTTTCACAACAAACCCGTGTTCACTTCCAAAACAATACAAATTACGTATCAGAACACAAAATTGATGCGATGGATGCGTTGTATTTCTCGTTAGTGACTCAAAGCACGGTTGGGTTTGGTTCGATCGTTCCGGTATCCACCATATCTAAATTGTGTGTGTCTGTACAAGTATTTTCAACCTTGCTGTTTGTTGTTCGGTGGGCAACATTATAATAATAATAATCTAAAAATTGTAATCGAAAAACAAATACAGTGACACACCACATCTACAAAAGAATTACTTATTTTTTATGAAACTTAAACATTTTTTTCCCATTCTTTTCAACCTGATGTCCAACTTCTTCACCCGCTGTGGTGTCGTCCACATATGTGTATAGTTTCTTATCCGAACCAAACAAATACTGTTGTTTGACAGTATCAACCTTCGGACGTTTGAGTTTTTTAATAATGTAAGAAATTGCTGAAACGGGTTCGTCCATATCGGAACAGGCGACGGATGATGATTCTTCCACGATTTCGGGAATTTCTGGTGTTGTACCACATTCTATAATACGAATGGGTTCAGTGACTGGTGTATGTGTATCGTCACAATCCACAAGTGTTGTTGGTGGTGGTGTGGTTATAATAATCGGATCATCGTGAGTGAACGATTCGTGTGATGGGTTTACTGAATCGACACGTTCACCGTCTGTCAACAATACATTTGAATCTTCTGCATCTTCTCCTACTACTATTTGTGTATGTGAGTTATGAACAACGACATGACACGTCTCTCCGTCGAGCAACGTTAGGGGAGTTTCGTTATCGACGACCATTGCGTTTTGTTCAGTGCTTACTATTTCAGGTGGCGTATCACGTTGTTCAGTTGCATCCGGCGTTTCTTCTCGTTGGGCGGCAGATGTAGATGAAAAGGCATTCGTAAAGACGGACAACTTAGAATAGGATTTAGACACGTGGGTAGAAACCGACTCCGTCGGTTTGGGCAGACACGTGTCTTGTGTGATTGCTTCTGGTTGCACACATTCGGACACCCGACGAAGCGCATTTACAGGCATATGTTCGATTTTGGCATTCAGACTCAAATTCTCTTTTTGCAATTGTTGGTATTTGGATTTCATTACATCCAATCTGGATTGTAATCTATCGCACTCAATCGTTTTCGCATTACACTGTTTTTCAAATTTAGCAATCATCGATACTTGGGAAAACGAACTTAATTCGCTTTCAATCGCATCGACCTTTTCCAATAACAGAGTATTATATCGCGATACATCATGAAGTTTGTTCTTCATCTCATCGTGTGTTTTTTCGAGGGTGTTATACTTCTCGTCCGCAATGCGTTTCTGGGTGTCAATGAAAGCAACGGACGGTTCGATGTAATCTGTACGGAACTGTTCGTAATGCAGTGCGTATTCTTTTGTGAAAGATGCCCAATGCAGTTTCATACTACTGTCGATTGCTTGTTGCAAATGATGAGCACCATCATCTATATTGATGGAACGACCACGTGTCACTTGGTCACTCATTCTGAATATAAGGTGTCGTTGTATTTGTGGTTCTGAAAATGGAATCGACAAGTGGTTCCTTTTATAATATAAAAATATGCCACTTCTACCAAAATATTGCGAGTATGCTCATCCAGACCCACCACTTCAGTTTCACTGTAGACAAGACGGACGCCGAAACCGAAACGCAACATCGGTGCGTGTGCTCAAAACTCACCGAGGTGTTGAATCGACACCCGTCGTACATTCACCATTTGGATGAAGTGCTCCACGAGGTTCGTCGGTATCTAACATTTGCTCACACCGATTGTGTTTCCGACAAAGGGTACGTGTGGTTGGTACAAGTGTGTGCACAGCATTGTGCACACGAGCGTAACTAAAAACTAAAAACTAAATCAACCACTGTGAGCATATGTATCACCCCTCCTCCCAACAACGATGTAGATATGGGTTTTAAAACAAAGGCGGTGATGGTGTGGTTTGCGATTATCCGTCCTTTCTAAAAACCACACGTGTGTGCACTATTTTAAAAATCGTATGCCATATATAATAAGATCACTGTCGACCCACACCCCGACTGCGTATGAGTACGAATGTGTGTGTGTATGTGTGTGTGCGAATGCCACCGGGGTCGCTCGCGTGTATGCATACTATTTAGTATCATCGATGAACATTGATGATACTAAATATACAAGTTGTATTTGACTATCTACCCCGTGCGTCATACGATTCTGACACAAGGCGATACATTTTAACCAGTCGGTTGACTGGTCTTTCGGCACTCGATTGGACACAATATAATTGCTAAAAAAAAAGGTAATGTCTAATCCACAATATCCATATTGATTCAATTGCTTTGTAATGTGTATGCACTTCATAAAATCGGTCGTGCTCTTCTTTGGTTTTAGCAATAACGTAAATATGTTATGTACGTCATCGTAATACGGGAAGAAACAGTTTTGTATCAGGGAACTTTCGTTCAACACACGCTTCCCATTCACGACCGGCAATGTAGTGCAAACGGCTTGAAAATAGTTCATACTAAATCGTAAATCACCCTGCGACATATTTGCAATTTTGCGACACACATGTTCTGAAGTATGTTCGTGTTGAATCACAATATGTTCTTTTTCGGCGATCATTTGCAAGCGTTGTATTTGGTCCGAAATGGATATCGGTTTGAAATGGAAAATATGGCATCTGCTTTGGATCGTTTCTAGTAAGTTGTCCATAGAGTTACATACGAAAACGAAAATAGTATGATGATAATGCAGTTCCATCAACCTGCGCATAATTTGTTGCACACCATCGCTTAACTGTTCGGATTGTTTGAACACAATGAACTTTTTCGTACCCGATGATATTTGTATCGGTGCGAACTGGTGCACCTTTTCTCGCACGGATTGGTTGTTTTTACTATCCACCGATGAGAAGATCAGCGTTGCCTCGTCGAAGTGCGCACCCAGCACTTCTTTCAGCATCAGCATAAGAAGTGTATTTTTACCAATCCCGCTACGACCATATATAATCATATGCTGCATGTAGTTGTTGTCTGTCGATTTTTTAAAACGTTTGACAATATCTTCGTTGCCGATAACAGAATGAAAAGACGTCGGAGCATATTTTTTTACCCACATTGGTTTGCGACCGGTATAAAAAAATGTACACTGGAAGGAATCTAGTACCAAATAACCGGTCATTTATTTAAATAAACAAATGCCGGAGCGAACGTAGTATGTGAATGTCGGAATGTAATGTATGTCACTGCATACACGAATACGGGAACGCACCGGATTGTAAGTGTGTACGTGTGTACGTGTACACCCACATCCCACACCCCGATGGACGTGTACACGTGTATGTAGGGATGACATCCATCCTTTTTTGTAAATAATAAATTAAACAGAATGACGTTAAAACACAAACACATTTAATCTCAGTGTTGATTTATAATACACAGACTATTTGACAATGAATGATTCGTATACTGCAGATGTTGAAAAAATTACACGGGTTCAATTTTCATTATTGAGCCCCGAAGATATTCGTCGTCGTTCTGTAGTAGAGGTGACAAAAGAACGTATTTACGACGGTGGTGGTGTGCCGTGCCCCGGTGGGTTGTTTGACCGCAAGATGGGCGTTTTAGAAAGTGGTGTCACGTGTATCACAGATGATTTGGATAAGCAGGATTGTCCTGGTTTCTTTGGTCATATTGAATTAGCGATGCCTGTTTTTTATGTTCAGTTTGTCGGTTGGATTAAAGGAGTTTTAGAATCCGTTTGTTTTCGTTGTGGGGAACTGCGTGTCCACCGCGAGTTGCGCAAGAAAGAGTTGCGGGTCATCAAAAATATGGGAAAGAACTCAAGCAAATATGCCGCACTCACCAAACTGATTAAAACGGACAAGAATTGTCTGTTTTGTCCCGCGTGCAACGCGCGCCAACCGGACAAGTACATTTATGAGAAAGAGGATTTACAATTCATTGCAAAATGGACAGACAGTCGCGTGTTGATGACGCCTGAGTATGTACAGATGCTGTTTAAGCGTTTGCCCAACGAGGATTGTAAGTTGCTTGGGTTTGACCCCAAATATTCTCGCCCAGAATGGATGATTTGTTCTGTTCTGCCGGTCGCACCACCAAGTGTGCGTCCTTCTGTGAAGAAGGAAGGGCAGCAACCTCGTAGCGAAGACGATCTGACACACAAGTATATTGATATTATCAAATGCAACAAAATGCTGAAACAGAAATTGATGAATATGGCGCAGACCAGTAATGCCAAAGAAGAGAACGAATCTGCTTCTCAAATGAATTCTCGTATGGTGGAGAGTTGGAGATACATTCTGCAATACCACGTTGCAACCCTGATCGATAACGAGTGTGGTGTCAACAAAGCACAGCAGCGAAGCGGGCGTCCACTGAAAGCGATTCGTCAGCGTCTGAAATCGAAAGAAGGTCGTATTCGTGGAAATTTGATGGGAAAACGTGTGGATTTTTCAGCCCGAACTGTCATTACACCTGACCCGTTGCTCAAACTTGACGAATTGGGCGTGCCGCTGGATATGTGTATGAATATGACCTTTCCTGAGAAAGTCAATCCGTTTAACTTGAAACGCCTTCGTAAGATGGTGTGCAATGGTACGGACAAGTATCCGGGTGCCAGAATTATTGAAAAATCAAACGGACGCAAATTATCACTCAAGTTCTTCACAACAGATAACAATTATCATCTTCTGCGAGAAAAGGCAGATGCGCTACAAATTGGTGACACGGTACACCGTCATATCATTGACGGAGATCCAGTGTTATTCAACCGACAACCGTCGCTGCACAAGATGTCGATGATGTGTCACCGTGTCAAACCAATGAAGATCGGCAAGACATTTCGGTTGAGTGTCGATGCGACCGCTCCATACAACGCAGACTTTGACGGGGATGAAATGAATATGCATATTCCACAATCGATGGAATCTGCAGTGGAATTGCAAAGTTTAGCCGCGGTCCATAAACTAATCATTGGTCCAGCACTTTCACAACCGTGTCTCTCACCCGTTCAAGACACGATGTTGGGGTCACATCTGCTGAGCCAAGAAACCGAGCACGCTTTCGACAGACGGCATTTTATGAACACACTGATGTGGACATCCAAAACGTGGAGAGAAATTGCCAAGAATAACGATGCACCGCAAAATGAAAAGGTTACCGGAATGGAAGCCTACAATACTATTTTACCGAACGATTTGAATATTCACACAAAATTGGGAAATGGTAGCACACTTGTTATTGAATCGGGAACAATGAAAAGTGGTATACTCGACAAGGAAGCCTTTACGAAACAATCGAACGGACTGATTCACGTTTCGTTCCAAGACTGTAGCCCGACTGTCGCGCGTGATTTGATTGATGATGTCCGAGGTGTGGTGACCACGTATATGTATCACAAAGGATTTTCTGTAGGAATCAGCGATTTGGTTGTGTCAGATGAAATCAAACGCAACGTTCGTGACGTTATTGCGGCAGTGCATCTTCAGGTGAAGAATGATATGCAAGATATGTATAGGGGCAAATTGGACAACAACACTCGCTTGGATAATGATGCACTAATGGAACAGTTGGTATCTAACAACACAAACAAGATTGATAATACGGTTGCAACCGATATCCTAAAGAGTGAACATTGTCGTATTAAGAATATGGTTGAATCTGGCAGCAAAGGAAATAAGACCAATATTTCACAAATGATTGGGTGCCTAGGACAGCAATCGATCGAAGGCAAACGGGTTGTGTACAGTTTTGAAAACAGAACATTGCCCCACTTTGCAAAGTATGATGACAGTCTGGAAGCACGCGGATTTGTTGATAATTCATATCTGGTTGGGTTGACGCCTCACGAATTCTTTTTCCACGCTATGGGTGGTCGTGTGGGTCTGATCGATACTGCCGTGAAAACCGCACAAACCGGATACATTCAACGCAAACTTGTCAAATCGATGGAAGACTTGCGCTGTGAAAACGACGAAACCGTTCGCAATTCAAGTGGTCGCATTGTCAATTTAATTTTCGGTGAAGATGGTATGGACAGTTCCAAACTGGAAAAGCAACACGTACCGTTTGCGCGCAAAGATTCGTTGCTTGTGGATATGTATCTGGGTGATTCGTATTCCAAAGAAGACTTACAATGGTTTCTTTCTCATATGTATTATCCTAGCAAATCCATTGATGCCGACATTCTGCGACACCAGGACATCCCGACGGATGGTCTACAATCGCCAAACATTCACACCGGACTACCGGTGGTCAATTACTTTAGGGATGTTGTGTGCAAAGGACTCTACACGAATCACGAACACATTATGTATCCGGTCAACATGCAACGTATGATTCGCAATACAGTTGCAAAGTGCAAACCATCCGCCTCGTCGACCTTATTATCATTCAGCGAATGTGCCCAACAAATTGAAGCGTTGATACACACCGTTCAGTTTGCTAAAGATATCAAAACCAATACATCGATCAATCCGTGCATTCACATTTTCCGCATTCTACTCTATAGTCACTTACTCCGAATCGATGCACGCAGACAGATATCTACAAAAAAAGTATTCGACACTGTTATCGATATGATTCATAATCAATTCTATGAAAGTAAGGTGCACGCTGGCGAAATGGTGGGCGTGATTGCCGCTCAGAGTATTGGTGAACCTGCTACTCAGATGACACTGAACACGTTCCACTTTGCCGGCGTGGGTTCTAAATCCAAAGTTACACAGGGTGTCCCCCGTCTGAAAGAAATCCTCACCCTAACCAAAAATCCAAAATCTGCTTCACTCACAATGTATTTGAATGAGGCATTCAATAATCAAGCAGACGCCACGCTGATCAAAAACACACTCGAAATTACCACACTCCGCGATGTCACCTTATCCACCAGTATTTACTACGACCCGTGCATACACCGTTTCGGGACAATGCTACCCGAAGATACCGAAATGCTCAAATATTTGGATTCTCTTCAGCAACTTCAATCGGCAGAAGACCAATCGGATAACACACACCCAAATCACTGGGTGGTTCGCATTGAACTTCATCGGGAACAAATGCTCCGTCGCGGTCTGCTTATGGAAGACGTGTATCTTGCAATGCGAACGCTGCACGGGGAAGACATCGAGGTGGAATATGCGGACGACAATGCAGCCAATCTGTTGATTCGTGTCCGTGTGAGCAAATATGCAGAAAGTAGCGACCAAATGGATGACTATTACCTACTCAAACTACTGGAATCAAATTTGCTAGATAACGTGATCATTCGGGGTATTCCAAATATTTACAACATTGCGATTGAAGAAAAGGAAATTCTATCTACATACAAGAAGGAAGGTGATACGTTTGTATATGATGAAAAAAAACGGTATATTCTGCATTCCGAAGGGCGTAAGAGCGGGACAAGTTTACTCGAGACACTCATTCATCCCGCAATCGATGCAACCCGAACCATTTCTGACCACATTACGGAAGTGCACGAAGTGTTGGGCATCGAAGCGACGCGCGAACTAATTCTCCGCGAAATAAACAACGTGATTAGCAGTTCCAGCAAGTCTCCTCCGAACCGACGGCATATTCTGTTACTTGCCGACACAATGACCAGTCTCGGAACAACACTCATCAGTATTGATCGGAATGGCATCAAACGTTCCGATATCGGTCCACTTGCTAGGTGTTCCTTTGAAGAATCGGACAAGCAGTTGTATCAAGCTGCTATTTTCGGTGAATTCGATGATGTCAACGGCGTCTCTGCCAATATTATGCTCGGTCAAGTTGCTGCGTGTGGGACTGGAATGATTAACATTGTGTTCGACGAAGACGAGTTCCTTGCGATTCAACGGTCGTTCTCAAGCGACGAGAAAGGTGTCGACACGTGGGAAACACACGTTAACAAATGGGAAAACGATATGCAAGGCATGGCCTCGGTGCAAAGCAAAATGGACGAATTAGCTTCTACCGAATTGCCAACATTTGGTAAAGACGAACTCCAATATGATTCCGATGCAAACGACGCCAAAGAGTTGTCGTACGACACACACGTGTCATTTGATTACACTGATGAAATGCTCAATGACGACCAATGACGACCAATGACCACCAATGACGACCAATGACGACCAATGACCACCAATGACCACCAATGACCACCAATGACCACCAATGACCACCAATGACCACACGACCCTTTCAGCTTTAACCCCAAAACTGGACTGCTTTTGTGTATGATATGTATATGTTTTATTATTAGTTATTGCATACGGGTACACACACAACACCCAACTCTTCGTTGTATTATTGTATTATTGTATTATTGTATTATTGTGCGAACAACAAAAAGTGTGTGCACACGAAACCAACAAGACTCTACCATCTACGGTATCCGGGCATCTGGTTGGAATGTGTCATATCATCGTACACGGGTACGGTACTAAAAAAACAAATTCATTAGACGAAGGTTGGGATGATTGTTGAAAGTCCCGTTCGTTGACATACTCAGGACACACCGAGTGTGGTCCTGTATATAAGTCCGAAACGTGTGGAGACTCGTTCACCCACGACTGCATATAGTTGCTAGTATGGGAACGCCACCGGGACCAACAAGGAGCAATTCTCGTGAGCTGTCCGTCCGACCGACACCACACTCTCTGGGAGAGTGGTGATGGTCACCGTTGCCAACGAGGAACAATTATCGAAAGCGCGTTCGTCGACCACGGTTACACTCTCCGGTATGGTCAGCGTCCTCAGCGAGGTGCAGAAGTTGAAAGCATATTGTGCGATCGCAGTTACATTCTCCGGGATGGTCAGCGTCCTCAGCGAGGTGCAACCTGAAAAAGCGTGCGCACCGATCCTCGTTACACCAGTGGGAAGCGTGACTGCGATCAACGATGTGCAACCGGTGAAAGCATAATCACCGATCGCAGTGAGGTTAAAATGTGCGCAGATCTCAGATACATCCAACACTTGAATTGCGTGTTGTTTGATAAAATCTCGCAATTCATCCCACACCGTCTCTTTATCTGATTCAGTCATTGTCGTGTCAATACTGCACACATGGATGAACTTCAATGCAGCCGTATAGTACACTGCAATGTACTCACCTAACGTGGGCGATTTCTCCAACCAAAGGTCATCGGTTTCCCATCCGTACACACGGTTGACATATTCCGTCACACACGCTGTCACCGATTCTTCTGACGAACCTTGCGGAACGCGCACAGAGGCGCGCGTACCATCGAGCCGCTCCACAAACACGGTCGTAAATAATAATACCGGCCTGGCAGGTGTTTATGGAACGGAACTCATCTTGAAAAAATACTTCTTGGTACGACTTCTTGAAAAGAGAGTATTGGCAATGTTTGGTAGAACGGATAGAATCCAGATAAATAAATCAGTTTTTTTGTATGTCGTCGCACTGTGGTGATTCTCACGAGCACGCCACAGTTATGCTATGCACGCTTGTACATACATACATACCACCTGCAGAACGGATCGGATCATTGATACACGTATATATATATATATACTTTTTAATTAAATACTGCCTAATTTAATTGCTCATTATGCAATTAATCATAATTTATATACTATTATTTTAATAGTGTAATACAATGCACCGAAAACAACGACACCAACCATTGTCCACCTGCGAGAATCTGCCTGCGCTATGCAATAGTTTGGCACGAGAACGCACACAGACCGTGAGTAATGTGGCAGGTGGGAACCATTTTCGCGACCTCAATCACGAAGAGAAGCAGCTGATCAGTTGCATGTCCAAAGAGTTGACGGAATACGGTCACTACTTGCACTCACTCAAGGATGCCACCTTTCTGAATAAGTACATACATCTGGTTCAGTCGTTCTGTCAGAAGAAGACCCGCGAACTGTATCTGGACCTGAGTGAAAGTGTCGGCAAAGCGTTTTGCAACACACTCGATAATCTGCTGTTTGGACTGAGAGAAATATATCTCCACCACGATCAGCTCACTGGATACCTCAACTGCCAGTCGTTCCGCTCGTGGGCAGTCGGCAGTAGCCACAACAAGACCAAGAAGTACAAGGAGCTGTTCCGGTACCAGTTTCCGGAATGCGACTTCAATCGTCCGCTGGTCGTTCGCAACCCGAGTATGGTGATGGACAACGCAGTTAAAATGTTTTATCGTCTGATTGATATGTTCACCAAATTCAAGCACACGCGGGCCTTTGCGATTTCGTGCACGGACCTGCTGTGGCTGGGACGCCTGGAAGAAACCGGTAGCGCCTCGCTCAAATCGCACGAGTGCGCGGACCAGTTATGGCTGTGCGTGGAAGCGTGCCACACGGTCAACCCGTTTGCCGACACGGCAACTACGTGTCTAGAATACAACGCAATCTGGTTTCCACAGTTTCATATGTACGTGCAGTTCTGTAAGCCACAGCGGCGATGCAAAAACAACCTCTTCATCGTGTGGGCCGAAACGACTAACTGCCACGACCGAGAGCGACAGCGAGCATTGGTGGAGCGGTGCAGCCAGTGCGGTACGATCGCGTACGAGTTGTGCACACGCGAGACCGTCGACTGGAAGCTGTTCTGTCCGTTCACACTCGAACTAGCATTCACCCAGCACGACGGGTGCGTGTGCCCGCACGACGCCCGGCACACAACCACCACGCGGGGCGTGTTCACAGTCGAAGCGGTACGGGACGATTACTTGATGGTGCTGTGCAAAGCGTCGCCTCTGCGCGCCGGAACGTACGCACAGACAACCTTTCAAAATAGTACCATCACATCCGAACAATGGAAACCACACCTGAATCAGTTGCTGCATTTTTACAAAACAGTCATCGAAAATCAGGACATGCGGCTGATGCAAACCGAATCCCAGATGAAACAGATTCGCAGCGTGATGGATTGCATACGCAAAAACATCGCAATGTACAAAGACCTGATCGGCGACTACGTGAATGTGAACAATGTCCTGGCTGTGAACAAAATACGCAAATTAAATCACCTGATCGAATCCGTTGAACAGATGATTGCCACCGAACCCATTAAAGTTGTCGCGTCTTCCAAGCGAACCGGCAAAACAATCGTTATACAAGATACGCAAGCAGCACAACACAGAGACACTCCACCCAGAGACACGTACGAGTGTGCGGTGCACCAACCGACCGACTGTGATGCGGATATTGCCGACTTCTCGAACTCCGATTGCGACGATTAATCTATTTCTGTATATATTTCTGTACATATATGGGCATACGCACCCACACACACACACACACACACACGCACACACACACGCACACGCACACGCACACGCACACGCACACGCACACGCACACGCACACGCACACGCACTAACA
>Ga0206126_10003164_pt1 | contig 16940 bp, 16 predicted proteins | sample Helgoland_Spring_5_FD_148621 | JGI IMG/M metagenome (GOLD analysis project Ga0206126, IMG submission 148621) | Pelagic subsurface seawater microbial communities from Kabeltonne, Helgoland, North Sea - Helgoland_Spring_Bloom_20160412_1 | ecosystem: Environmental > Aquatic > Marine > Epipelagic ...
GCGTCCGTAAACGCGGCCGTGCCGCCGGGATCTTGCGATTGATCCGGCATCCCGCCGGGTGGAAAAGCATAAGTGTTCACAGCAGTGTCTCCAATCGCATCCGCGCGATCCTTTCGACCTGACGACATGCTTCTTCGAATTCGGTATCGGTGTCATTGTCCAAACGTTGCTGGAATGCCTTGAGAATTCCAGCCTTTGTGTGTTCGCGGACCGCAATAATAAAAGGGAAATCGTGTTTGGTCATATAAGCGGCATTCATGGTTTGAAACTGTGCGCGTTCTTCGCCGGTCAGCGCATCAAGCCCCGCACTCGCCTGTTCGGCAGTGCTTTCGTTCGTCAACTGTTTGGCCGCCGCGAGTTTGCCGGCAAGGTCCGGATGCGCCGTGACAACGTCATTGCGCTTTGTTCGCACAGCAGCACGAAAGACCCGGCACATGGCCGAGTGCAACCCTTGGACCGTATCATGTGCACGGCCCAGCTCCAGCGCCCAGGTCCCTTCTGCCACCCAAGGGGAATGCTCGAACACGCCACCGAATTGGGCGATGAATGCATCGCGTGACATCTCTGATGGACGTGTGCGGCGTTGATGCGGATGATGTTCCGCCCAGTGTGCCGCGATATCTTGGCGGCGTGCACACCACACCCCCTCGTGCGATTGGACATATTCCACAAAGCGGCGCAGCGCCTGAACGCGGCCCGGTCGACCGATCAGGCGACAATGCAAACCCACCGACATCATGGCAGGGCTTCCCTCGGTGCCTTCGGCATAGAGCGCATCAAATGTGTCACGCAGATAGGCAAAGAACTGATCCCCACTGTTAAAGCCCTGCGGCGTTGCAAATCGCATATCGTTGCAATCCAGAGTGTAGGGAATAATCAGTTGATCGCGCGTGCCGATCTCCGCCCAATAGGGCAGATCGTCATCATATGTGTCGCTTATCCAGTCAAACCCCCGTTGCGCGGCCAGCGCCACAGTGTTTTCCGAGCACCGCCCCGTGTACCACCCCCGGGGTCGTTCACCCGTCACCTGCGTGTGCAGCGCAATGGCGGCGTCCATGTCTGCCGCTTCATCTGCTTCGGAGTGGTCTTTGTAATCGATCCATTTCAACCCATGGCTGGCGATTTCCCAATTGGCCTGCTGCATTGCGGCCAACTGTGCGGGACTGCGGGCCAGCGCGGTGGCAACGCCGTAAACCGTCACGGGCACATGTGCCCCGGTAAACAGACGGTGCAGCCGCCAGAACCCAGCGCGTGCGCCGTAGTCATAAATGCTTTCCATATTCCAGTGACGCTGATCAGGCCAGGCCGCCGCGCCTACAATCTCTGACAGAAACGCCTCTGAAGCTGCATCCCCATGCAACAGGCAGTTTTCACCACCCTCTTCGTAATTGACAACAAAGGACACAGCGATCCGTGCGCCCCCGGGCCAGTTCGCATCAGGGCGGGCGGCACCATGGCCGTGAAAGTCGCGCGGGTAACGGGGAGGCATTTGAACCATGGACAGTGCTTTGCTCTTGGGATTTGTTTATGCGCAACTTGCATCACGCAGAAAGGGGATACAATGACCGCAGGATATCTGACAACCCACGTGCTTGATACCGCACGCGGCGTACCCGCAGCAGGGATCAAGATTGCGCTGTTCCGCCTGAATGACGATTCGCGCGAAAAAGTCGCCGAGGCGGAAACTAATGCGGATGGGCGTACTGACGCACCGATGTTGCCAAAGGGCGAAATGACAACAGGCAGCTATGAGCTGGTATTCTTTTGTGGTGACTACATCGATGCGCACGATCAGAACCCGGATACGGTCAAGTTCCTCGATCAGATTCCCATTCGATTTGGTATCAGCGACGCCTCTGCACACTATCATGTGCCACTTTTGTTGTCCCCTTATGGTTATTCAACCTATCGCGGGAGCTAAGCCACCTACCGGCTTACGCCGGTAGGCTTTGCTATATGCTGCTATAAGTACTCTAGAAGGTTGCCTTCTCTGATGGCCCCGTAGGTCGTCAACGCGGAACCCTAAGGCCTCAGCAATGCTTCATAAGCTATGGGAACTCGCGCTGAGCCTTGTGAAAAGACCGGTTTCATCCGCCGCACCAGATCGCTGACCCCCAGCCCTAGCGGAACTGACACAAACATGTGGAAACGGTCAGACAAAAGCAGACCACGGATGATAGCCGCGCCCTGTTCACAGTTCACATGGCAGCAGCTGTCCCGGACACGCAACCAAATATCGCCTTGCATCACCTAGTCGCGGTACTGGATCGAACCGACGATGTGGGCGCGGTGATCGAAAACACGGTGGAGATCGCAGCAATAATACAGAAATCTCACAAATCCGTCGTGCTGGCACCGCTTGCCAAATGCAGAACCCCATGCCACCACATATATCTGCCAATACCCAAAGGTCAGATCCATGAAGAGCGACGCCAATATCGAAATAAATGCCAAAATAACTTCTCAGCATCACCTTCCTCAAGTGACGGAACCGCGCAATCCGGGATTGCCGCTAGATATGGACTGGGTCCGATCGGTGCGTGCTAACACATCTGCCATCGAACGCCGCTGCGCAAGTTTGCCCGGTCGGCGATCCATCAAGAAAAATCATCAGGCAGCTTGGCTGCTGCGCGCCGTCTCTTGCATAGACCTGACAACATTGTCTGGCGATGACACCGAGCGTCGCGTTGCCCGCATTTGCGCTAAAGCCCGCCAACCGGTGCGCGCTGACCTTTTGGCTGAACTGGGGATAACGGGACTGACAACCGGTGCGGTCTGTGTCTACCATGAGATGGTGCCCGCAGCAGTGGCCGCATTGCAAGGATCAGGTATACCAGTTGCCGCCGTCTCTACCGGGTTTCCGGCCGGGCTGTCCCCGTTTCACCTCCGCATTCAGGAAATCCGTGAAAGCGTTGCTGCGGGTGCCAAGGAAATCGATATCGTCATTTCGCGACGGCATGTTCTTGAGGGCAACTGGCAGGCGCTCTATGACGAGATGGCTGAAATGCGAGAGGCCTGTGGCGACGCGCATGTAAAAGCGATCCTCGCCACTGGCGAGCTTGGAAGCCTGCGCAATGTTGGACGCGCCTCGATGGTTTGCATGATGGCAGGTGCAGATTTCATCAAGACCTCGACCGGCAAGGAAAGCGTCAACGCGACACTGCCCGTGACACTCGTGATGATCCGTGCCATCCGCGATTATTTCGAACGCACCGGGCACCGGGTGGGATACAAGCCCGCAGGCGGCATTTCAAAGGCCAAGGACGCACTGGTTTATCTGGCACTCATCAAGGAAGAGTTGGGCGACGCATGGTTAAATTCCGATCTCTTTCGTTTTGGCGCCTCATCACTGTTGGGCGACATCGAGCGCCAGTTGGAACATCACCTGACGGGCGCCTATTCCGCAGGCTACCGTCACCCTATGGGATGAGCGGAATTTGAAATAAAACCCGAGCCGTTTTCCGACATATACAACGCCGCTCGGGCCCCGACCGAGGATCACAATATGACTGTCAAAGACATCTTCGAAACTATGGACTACGGCACAGCACCTGAAGGCGCCAGCGAAGCATTTGCATGGATTACGAGCCGTGGCGCGCACTTTGGGCATTTCATCGACGGTTCGTTTACCGAACCTGGCGCAGGATTTGACAGCCGGAACCCCGCAACGGGTGAAACTCTTGCAAGCCTGACCACAGCGACACAGGCAGATGTCGACTCTGCCGTTGCTGCGGCGCGCCGGGCACAGCCCAAATGGGCGCGTATCGGCGGCCATGCCCGTGCCCGCGTGCTCTATGCGATTGCCCGTCTTTTACAAAAACACAGCCGCCTGTTTGCCGTGCTTGAAACACTGGACAATGGCAAACCCATACGCGAGGCGCGCGACATAGACATCCCTCTGGCCCAGCGCCACTTTTATTACCACGCAGGAATGGCGCAGCTGATGGAAGCTGAGTTGCCCGACCGGCAAGCGCTTGGTGTATGTGGGCAAATCATACCGTGGAACTTTCCACTACTGATGTTGGCATGGAAAATTGCGCCTGCACTCGCCATGGGTAACACCGTTGTGCTGAAACCTGCCGAATACACATCTCTGACTGCACTTTTGTTTGCAGATATTTGCCAACAGGCCGGTGTGCCCAAGGGCGTGGTCAATATCGTTACCGGAGACGGGGCGGCTGGTGAAATGATCGTGCACGCGAATGTCGACAAGATTGCCTTCACCGGCTCGACCGCCGTCGGGCGTACGATCCGTGCCGCAACAGCCGGAACAGGCAAGGCGCTGTCGCTAGAGTTAGGCGGAAAATCCCCTTACATCGTTTTTGACGATGCCGACCTCGACTCAGCCGTCGAAGGGCTCGTCGATGCAATCTGGTTCAATCAGGGGCAGGTCTGTTGCGCCGGTTCGCGCCTGCTGTTGCACGAACCCATAGCAAACGTATTCTATGCCAAACTAAAAGCGCGAATGGACAAACTGCGCATCGGCAATCCGCTCGACAAATCCATCGATATCGGCGCTATTGTCGATCCCACACAGCTGGAAACGATTGCTGCATTGATCGATGAAAACACAGCGGGCCAGACCTATCAATCGCCCGCCGTATTGCCCGAAACGGGGTGTTATTATCCACCAACTCTGATCACCGGGCTAAACACCGCAGACCCCCTGATGCAGGAAGAAATCTTTGGCCCGGTGCTCGTTTCAACCACATTCCGGACACCCTCCGAAGCTGTCGAATTGGCCAATAATACGCGCTATGGCCTTGCTGCATCCGTCTGGAGCGAAAATATCAATCTGGCACTTGATATCGCACCCAAGCTGGCATCGGGCGTCGTCTGGATCAACGGCACAAATATGATGGATGCAGCTGCAGGATTTGGCGGCATGCGGGAAAGCGGATTTGGCCGCGAAGGCGGCTGGGAGGGGCTTTTGACCTATACCAAGCCCAGGCAGAAAACCAAAGCACTCAGCCCTATCGCCCCCTTTTCTGGGACAGCAGAACCAACTGACCCGTTGGACAGGACGGCAAAACTCTATATCGGCGGCAAACAGGCGCGCCCGGACGGTGGATATTCTCGCAATGTCTATGCCAAATCCGGCAAGCTGATGGGGCAGTCAAGCCTCGCAAACCGCAAGGACCTGCGCAATGCCGTCGAAGCGGCCCATGCCGCAAAAGCTTGGTCAAAAACAACCGGACACCTGCGTGCACAAATTCTTTATTACCTTGCCGAAAATCTATCAGCTCGTGCAGAGGAATTCGCCGGGCGGCTTAACGCAATGTCTGGCGGCAGGTCCGGTACAAAAGAGGTCGAAGGAGCGATTTCGCGGCTGTTCAGCTATGCTGCGTGGGCCGACAAGTACGACGGCGCGGCCAAGGGGGTTCCTGTCCGTGGCATTGCGCTAGCGATGAACGAACCGGTCGGTGTCATCGGAGCGTTTTGCCCCGATGAGGCGCCCCTGCTGGGTCTTGTCTCGACCATGGCTCCGGCAATTGCGATGGGCAATCGCGTGATCCTGATCGCATCAGAACCGTTCCCCTTGATGGCCACCGATTTTTATCAAATTCTGGAAACATCTGATGTTCCTGCCGGCGTGGTCAACATACTGACCGGAAGCCATACCGAACTTGCACCACACATGGCCAAACACATGAATATTGATGCGGTCTGGTCCTTCTCGAGCAGCGCGCTCAGCGCGACAATCGAACGCGAAGCGGCTGTTAATCTGAAACGGACGTGGGTGAACCACAGTCTGGCACGCGACTGGGCAGGGCCCGCCGGTGAGGGTCGCCAATTCCTGCAGGCCGCTACAGAAATCAAGACAATATGGGTGCCTTACGGAGAATAGCCTTATCCGTTTTACCAATACGCAGGAGGGCGGGACGCCAGAACAAAGCGCCCATCAAACGCATCTGCCGGAGGCAGATGCAAACATCGCATGTGCGTCAGCACTCAATTGGCAACAGTTGTCTCCAGACCAACAGGTTGGCCGACGACCACGAAATGCAAGCCTGCGGGATCAAGCAACTCTGCCGCCACCCGGCGCACATCGGCGAGGGTAACAGCCTCAACCTTATCGTTGCGCGTTGCAATGTAATCGATTGGCAGGCCAAGCATCTGCATGCCAACCATAATGCGTGCAATCGGACCATTGCCGTCGAACCGAAGCGGATACGCCCCTGTGACATAGGTCTTGGCAGCGTCCAGTTCGGCCTGAGTTACACCTTCGTTAGCAGCACGCGTCCATTCATCGCGGATAACAGATACCGCTTCTGCGATCCTGTCGTTTGATGACGCAACCTGCCCTTGGTATGTGGCCGCATAATCTTGCGGAACCAGGAACGAGTAGACGCCATAGGTCAGCCCACGTTTTTCCCGCACCTCAGTCATCAGGCGACTTTCAAAGCCTCCAGCCCCGAGGATCTGGTTCAGAATCCGGGCTGCAAAGAAATCCGGGTCATCCTGACTTATGCCGCGCTGTCCAAAAATTGCCACGGATTGCGGCGTGTCAAAGGGTACGACGGTCATTCCGCCCTTTATCATAATCTGAGCAGAGCCCGGTTGCGGCGCACCTGTATCTGGCAATGCACCCAACAATTCATCCAAAAGCGGGCCAAGCTCTTTGGCAGATATGTCTCCAACCACCCCCACAAAAAGCCTGTCCTTTGCAAAAACCGCCTTGTGGGCTGCGATCATATCATCGCGGGTCAAAGCGGTTACGCTTTCGATCGTACCGTCGTATTGTGTCGCATAAGGATGATCCCCATAGGCCATCGCATCAAAGGCCGCACGCGCAATCGTATCAGGATCCTTTGCGTCTGATCGCAGACTTGCCAGAACCTGTGCGCGCACCCGGTCCAAAGCCTGTTGTTCAAAAGTTGGCTCAATAAGTGACGCCCTCAGCAAGGCAACCGCCGCGTCCCGGTTTTCTGACAGGAACCGGGACGAAACCGAAAGCGCATCATCGCCCACGTCATATTGAAAACTTGCCGCCAAGCTTTCCAGAGCCCGAGCAAACCCGCGAGAATCAAGATCACCCGAGCCTTCTTCCAACAGCCCCGTCATCAGGTTGATCGCGCCGCGCTTGCCCGGCACATCCAGTGACGCGCCTCCACGAAATCGCAGCTCAAGTGCGACGAACGGAATAGAAGGCTCCGTAACTAGCCATGCGGTGATGCCACCCGGGCTAACCACTTCTTCAATCTTGATCTCGGCACGCACAGGCAGCGTCGCGATCAAGACAAGCATCAGGGCAGCGAGTATACGGCTCATTGTGTGACCTCCTCGTTGCGCATCAGCCAGCCCGTCACCGATGCATTGCGAACCAGCACCTTTCGGGCTGCGGCCATAATCTCATCCGCGGTGACCGCTTGCAGCACTTCGGGCCAGCTTTGTACGTCTTCGATAGTCAAGCCCGAGGCAAGCGCACGACCGTAACGATTTGCGATCCCATCCACGTTGTCGCGGCCATAGATATCACTGGCGCGCAGCTGGTACTTGATCCGGGCTAACCGATCTTCATCCACACCATCAATCAAAAATTGCGCCAATGTCGCATCCATGGCATCCTCGGCATCCTGCAAGCTGACGTCAGCCGATGGAACCATCACCAGGCTGAATGTTGTGCTGTCCAGCGATACCCCTCCGTAGAAGGCACCGGTATAAACGGCCTTTTGGGAGTCAAATTGCAGCTTTTCGGTGAGATAGCTGGTCGTTCCCCCCCCCAACAGATCCGCCAAGAGTGTCAGCGCCGCCGCCATGTGCTGGTCGCCACTGTTCCTTTCAGTCGCGAGGTACGAGCGACTGACATAGGGTTGTGCCACGCGCACATCACGAAGCAGCACGCGACGTTCGGCGGTTTGGGGTGGCTCTGCGCTGCGCTGCCGTTTGGGCAAATCTGTGTTTTCAGGGATAACGCCATAGTAGCGCGTGGCCAGCCTGCGCACCTCGTTGGGCTCCACGTCACCCGATACGACAAGAATCGCGTTGTTTGGGTGGTAATAGGTTTCGTAAAACCCGAGCACGTCTTCCATATCGAGCGTTTCCATCTCGTGCATCCAGCCGATGATCGGTACGCCATAGCGATGGTTGTGGTATTGAACGGCGCGCATTTGCTCACTCAACAGCGCACGCGGGTTGTTTTCGGTCCTTTGATTGCGCTCTTCGATAATCACTTTGCGCTCGGTCTCGATATTGGTTTCAGTCAGGCGAATATTGCGCATTCTGTCGGCTTCCATACGCATCATGATCTCAAGCCGATCCGCGGCAACGCGCTGGAAATAAGCGGTGTAATCAAAACTTGTGAACGCATTATCGCGCCCACCATTAGCCGAAACCGTCGCCGAAAGCTCGCCCTCGGCCAGCGTATCTGTCGCTTTGAACAATAGATGTTCGAGAAAATGCGCTACACCTGATGCGCCGCTGGTTTCATCCGCAGATCCCGCACGATACCAAACCATGTGCTGCACAACGGGTGCCCGATGATCTTCCACGACGACAACCTGCATGCCATTTTCAAGCTCGAACGTTGTCACTCCGGTGCTGGCGGCAGTGGCCGACATTGGCATTATGAAGAAAATCAAAGAAATGCCTGCCAAGGCAGCGCGTAAGCGGGTCATATCATATCCTGTGCCAAACCATTTCACGTATCAGATACGGCACATTCCCCACGGTTCAAGCTGATCTGGCGCTTTTGTGAATGAAATCTTATGGCGTACGCGCCAGCTTTACCTTTTACTTGGTGGAGCGGTTGGCGTGGGTATCCCCGCCTTACGAAACATACGCGCCGTCGCCCCTGCATTTAGTACTTCACGACGATAGGCTTGCCTATAGCGGTCTTCGGGAAACAGCTGTATCTGGGCGAACCGGCCCTGACGCCTGCGGAAATCTGCATCCGCCTGCGCCAGCAATACACGAATATCTGCATTCAAGCCAAAACGACTTGCATGATTTACAAGTGCCGCGTCTCGTTTTGGTACAGCCGTTTTTGGCGATTCACGCTGACCGCCCAACTTTGCCACCACATCTTCAAGCGGGCGCTGGTCGGACCGGTTAAAGCCACCAGTCGTCGGTTCGGGCAAGACAGATAGGTTTTCGGGCTGTTCCAGTGGTTTTGCGGCCACCACAACAAATTCATCCGGCCCATCACCCCGGGCCGTCACCTGTCGCAAACCTTTATTCTCGCAGCCAGCCAGCAGGGTCGCGGCAATCAGCGCACATGCGATTAGTCGCATCCCAAGTCTCCTCGTTTCGCAAGCATTATCGCAGCTCGCCCCTCCTTGTCACGCGCCCTTTTTGCCTGTCTTTTGGTCATGACCAAATAAGACCAGCCCTATTGCCCCAGCAAAAATGAAAATGTCGGCTATGTTAAACACGAATGGGTTTTCGATGCTACAACACGACATATTCAAAAAGTCGAGAACAAAGCCATAAAGCAACCGGTCCAGCACATTTGCCAGCGCACCCCCGATCAGCAACCCGGCGCTTGCTCGGGCAAACGGCGGCTGAGGATTTCGCCAGAGCCAGATCAGGACTGTTCCACAAATAGCCAAAGCAATGGCAACCAGCACCCAAACGCTGACACCGTTACCAAAAAGGCCAAAGTTGATGCCCCGGTTCTCACCATAACGAAAGCGCAAAAACGGCGCCAGCACATCAATCGGGTTTAGCTGCGACACGCCCATCACATGAATGACAAGATATTTGCTGATCTGATCGACCGCAAAGGCAAAGAAGGCGCATATCCACAAGAGTTTCATGGCTGTTTAATGACGGAAGTGTCGCATCCCTGTAAAGACCATCGCCAGACCGGCCAGGTCTGCTGCCGCAATAACTTCGTCGTCACGCATTGATCCACCCGGCTGGATCAATGCAGTGGCACCAGCTTCAGCCGCGGTGATCAAGCCATCTGCGAAAGGAAAAAACGCATCCGATGCCACAACTGAACCTTGGGTCAGCGGCGTGGGCAGGCCCATGACCGCGGCCATATCCTGCGCTTTTCGGGCGGCAATGCGCGTGCTATCCACACGGCTCATTTGACCCGCTCCAACGCCGACGGTCGCGCCGTCCTTGACGTAGATGATCGCATTGGATTTTACATGTTTGGCTACTGTCCAAGCAAAAAGCATATCAGCCAGTTCTTGCGCACTTGGCTGGCGTTTGGTCACGACGGTCAAATCATCTGCTTTGATCTGGCCCACGTCCTTGTCTTGCACAAGGAAGCCACCAGACACCTGTTTGACCGATAGCGCTAAGGCTTTTGGATCGGCAAGCCCGTTCGTTGTCAGCAGGCGCAAGTTCTTTTTGGCGGCAAAAATGGCACGCGCCTCATCACTGGCCTCGGGGGCAATAACCACTTCTGTGAAGATGCCTGTGATCTCGCGCGCGGTATCGGCATCCAGTGGCTGATTCAACGCGATGATCCCACCAAAAGCACTGGTGCGGTCGCAATCAAAGGCGCGGGTATAGGCCTGTGCCAAAGTTTCCCCAGTTGCCACACCGCACGGATTGGCATGCTTGATGATGGCGCAGGTGGGGCCATGACCCGCGAATTCACTCACCAATTCAAAAGCAGCGTCCGTATCGTTGATATTATTGTAGCTCAGTTCTTTGCCCTGATGCTGGATCGCTGTCGCCACACCGGGCCGCGCGGACCCGTCGGTATAGAACGCAGCCTCCTGATGCGGATTTTCGCCGTATCGCAAGCTCTGAGCCAGTGTGCCGCCAAAGCTGCGGCGGCGGGGCGGTTCGCCAACAGCGTTTGCCATCCATGTGCTGACGGCCGTGTCATAGGCGGCTGTCCTCGCATAGGCGACTTGGGCTAGCCGCTGGCGTAACGCATAGCCTGTTTGACCGTCATTCTTGTCCATCTCTTGCAAAACGGTGGCGTAATCCTGCACGTCCACAACAACCGTAACAAAACCGTGATTTTTGGCTGCAGACCGGATCATTGCCGGGCCGCCGATGTCGATGTTCTCGATCACTTCGTCATAAGGCGCGCCTTTGGCAACGGTTTCCTCGAATGGGTAAAGGTTGACCACAACAAGATCGATGGCACCGATGTCGTGGGCCTGCATCGCGGCCACATGTTCATCGTTGTCGCGCAATGCCAGCAGGCCACCATGCACAACTGGGTGCAGCGTCTTGACCCGTCCATCCATCATCTCGGGAAAGCCGGTGACATCCGATACATCGCGCACCTCAAGACCTGCGTCTCGCAACGCCCTAGCTGTGCCACCTGTGCTCAACAATTGGACCCCCTGTTCCGCCAGAGCCGTGGCGAATTCTACAAGGCCGGTCTTGTCAGATACAGAGAGAAGCGCACGGCGCAACGGGGCGAAATCGGTCATGGGGGCAGCAATCCTTTTAGTCTGGGATGATACCGGGTTCATCCCGGTTGAGATCGCGAACGCCCATGGCAGTTTCCTGCGCTTTGGACAAGGACCACCTGACCCGCGTCGCGTGACTCATTGCCTTTCCAGACAAAACAATCTGGAGGGCCGCGCGCGGCTTAAGCCGACCTTTTTCCAGATACACGCTCGGCTCCAGCGCAAGCCTCTGACTGCCGTCATGACGAAACACCCAGATCTCGCCACTCTTAAGCGCAACCGATACCGCCGATCCACCAAGGTCAAGTGCCGCGTCCACCTCTGGATGCAGATGAAAACGCAGATCAAAAGGGACGCCTGCCAGCTTTTTGCGGTCCATCACCTTGTCAAAGATACGTTTATCCGCATCTTCCATGGCAAGCAGCATGTCCTCGCCGGCTATTCCGCGACCGTCGAATGTCAGCTCAAGCTGTCGCGCGTGTGTCAGCCCATGCGTTTTGACATAACCGTCGTGACCACCCTGAAACCGCAAGCCGTCAGGCGCGTTGCTCACCTCGATAGGCACATGCATCGGCGAATCAACAAGCGTTTCTCGTGCGGTTGAGCGGTCAGCATCACCCAGACGGGCGCTGGAATACCGATCCAGGCAAAGAACAGAGTGCGACGGTGTGGCACGCCCTGCACGGCGCCATTCTGCCCCGAAACTTACACCAGAGCCACAATTGACAATAAGCGGCCTGCGTCCAGAGGTGACCTCGAATGCAAGTGTAGACGCATGCGCGTTGTGGCTTGCCTCGGGTTCCGGCGGGATAGCGGCATCGATGATCACGCTGGTGCGCCCAGCGCTCAAGCGCGCGTAGCCCATGGACAAGCCATCAGGCTGCCGCGTCTTTACGCCAGACGCGGCAAGTGCATGATCCAACCACCCCTCTTGTCCGCGGCCGCCGCCGTGGAATCTGGCCAATCCACCATCGGAATGCCGCAACGTGCGGAGCGTCGGGGCGATCCGCTCAATGGCGGCCATATGTGCATCCGGTGTTCTTTTGTTGGCGCCTTCCAACGCTGCTGATGCCCAAGTAAGGAGGGTAAAGACATCCAGCAGCTCTTCAGGATTTCGGGTGGGCAGACCCCCTTCGTCATCAATCTGATCGGTACACTCCCGTGACAGTGCCGCCACTGCGGGTGCAGCCAATTCCTCCATGCCCTCCAGCGACAGGCCCGCATAGATTAATCCAGTCAGCGCCTCGAACCGGGGCAAACCAGGGGCAGCCGCATGCCAGCGTTTGGACAAAAAACGAGTCTGTTGCGCAAGCGATTGATAAAAGGCGTTCGACTGCGACACCTCATTTCCACGCAGTAGGAATAAAGCGTGGTTGATCCATCGGATGAGACGTCTGCCGGTCAAATCCGGCGTCCAGCCCGGACCGTGCCCGTTGCCAAACTGGTCGATCCAACTCCAAAGCCAGCGTTGGCCAACCTCGAGCGTGGATGCATCACCAACAGCCGCCAGATCATCCATCCAGGCAAATCCGTGCAACGCTTCGACAAAGGCCTTATCGGGCGCATTCACATCCCAAAGATCAACACCTGGCGCTTCGACCAGTGCACCCGCAAAAAGGTAGTTTCCCGCGACCAACTGGCGCCCCTTGGCGAAACTGCCAATTGTGCGGGGTTCCGGCGAAGATACAAACGCGGTAACGGCCTTGACGCGCGTTGCGCGGCGGGCGTGCCAACGGTTCAAAAACCGTGTCTTGCGGGCCAAAAACCCAAATGGAGTAGACATATTCAAGGACTCGACGGTTCAGTGCCGCATACTGGACAAGCATATGCGGCACTCAGCCTCAAGTCACGTGTTCTCACTCATCTTTACGCAGACAAGCGACATAAAAACCGTCCATGTGCCCCGTGTCAGCCCAAAAGTCTGGGCGTAAGCGCAGGCCGCCCTCGGCAGTGACCCAACTGGGGTCAATTCCGGGACGCTCAAGCGCCGTACGATCCACACTCAGATTCGCATGACGTTCCAACGCCTCTTCGATCTGCACTTCGCCTTCGTCGGGCAACAGTGAACAGGTACAAAAAACAATACGCCCGCCCGGGCGCAGCAATGTAATGGCGTGGTCAATCATGCGAGCTTGCATTTCGATCAGGCTGCCAAATTCAGACCCATCCTTAGCAAAAGGCAAATCGGGATGTCGCCGGATCGTACCGGTGGCAGAACAAGGTGCGTCAAGCAAGATGGCGTCGAACTGCCCCTGAGTGGCAAAGGCATCCGCCACCTGCACAGTCGCAGACAAGCCAGTGCGCACAAGGTTCTGCGCCACCCGTTCCATGCGCCCCTGCGAAATATCGACCGCCGTGACATCCGCGCCCGCGGCAGCAAGTTGCAATGTCTTGCCGCCCGGGGCTGCGCAAAGATCAAGCACAGTTTCGCCGGGCTGTGCATCTAGCACGCGGGCCGGAACGGCTGCGGCAGCATCTTGCACCCACCAATCGCCAGCAGTGAACCCCGGCAAGCCCGAAACCTGCACATTCGCCGAAAGCCGGACTGTCCCGGTGGGCAGCACTTTGCCACCAACGGCATCTGCCACTGCATGCGGATCAGACTTGGCTGTCAGATCAAGCGGTGGCACGGCAAAGAAAGCAGCCTCCATCCCAAGAACAATCTCACCACCCCAGGCCTCAACCAACGGGCCACGCAGCCATTTTGGCAAGCGCGGTGTGCGCAGTGCGCTCCATTGTGCGGGGCCTGTGGTCGCCACTTTCCGCAATACAGCATTCACAAGCCCCTTGAGGTGGCCGTAATGCTTGTGTTTCGAAACAATACCCACCATCGCGTTAACGACCCCATGCGCTGCACCACCACTGCACAACTCGATGGTGCCGACTCGCAAAGCGTTACGAACCGTCAAAGCGGGATACTTTTTAAGATATTTTTGCAAAATGCGGTCGGCGCGTTCCATGCCGCGCAACGTCTCAATGGTCAAACGCTGTGCTCGAGCGCGGTCGTCTGCGGGCAGTTTATCCAGCACACCTGACCCGATCAACTCGGGCAACAACTTGCCTTCCCCGATGATCTGATCCAGCAAAAATATAGCGCTTCGACGCGCAGGCAGCCCTAAATCGCTCATGTCACCCTCAGTACTAATGTCGCACAGACTTGCCTGAGCGCAGAGCGAGCGTATATCAAAGCTATGTCCCATAAGGAAGCCATCATGTCTGACATCAAGATCACGCAAGACGATCTGCCCCCGGCCGCAAAACGCGCTTTAGCAGAGGCCGAGGCGCGGCGCAAAACGGCTAAAAACATAGAGATGCCCACAGAACTTGGTGGACGTGACGGCCCCGAACCCGTCCGCTATGGAGATTGGGAAAAAAAGGGCATGGCCATAGATTTCTAATAACGGCAATTGCCAGTATGATCAGCGCAAACGAAACGTTGCGGATCGTCCGGCACCTCGATCCGATGTGAATTGAATACGTTTACCGTTCGCAGCAACCTCTTGACAGTTATAACCAAGCGGATCTCCACCCCAGAAAAGATCTCTACAAAAATAACCTTCTTTCCAAAACCATGTGCCTTCGACATCCCAGCGGGCGCCGCGCCCTTCAATCTTTCCGTTCGGGGAAACATTAATTTTGATGAAGGGCAGTGTCAGTGTTTTACCAGACACGATTTCAACAAAATCAATTTGTTCTTCAATCTTTATCAATTCCGCATGTGCCGGCATGGTGATCGTTGCTGCAAACACTATAGAAATTAGAACACGCATATCAAATACCCTCACGCGCCTATCAAATTTACAGTTTATACGGTTGCCGCATGCGTTTGGTTCACTCAACGGGTGATGCGTCGTTTAATTAGTCTGCTAGCGGCGCATGCCAAGAACATCGAGCATGTCATACTGACCCGGACTCTTGTCGAGCGCCCACATTGCTGCCTTGAGAGCGCCCTTGGCAAACAACGCACGATCCGTCGCCATGTGGCGCAGAACAATCCGTTCGCCCTGACCGGCGAACAATACGTCATGTTCTCCGACAATGTCGCCCCCGCGAATTGCGGTGAATCCGATATCGCCGCGTGTACGCGCCCCGGTTATTCCGTCGCGGCCAGCGTCGCGCACGGCGCTTAGATCGACGCCCCGCCCTTCTGCGGCAGCCTCACCTAGCATCAAAGCGGTGCCCGAAGGCGCGTCGACCTTATGATGGTGATGGGCCTCAATGACTTCGATATCAAAATCTTCGTCCAAGGCGGCAGCAACCTGTTTGGTCAGTTGCACTAAAAGGTTTACACCAAGGCTCATGTTTCCTGCACGCACGATAGCGCAGTGACGCGACGCTGGTTCCAACTGGGCGATCTGCGCGTCAGTCATTCCTGTTGTGCCTATGATATGAGCGGCGCGCGCCTGTGCCGCGACTTTACTGAGTGCGAGAGTGCTCTCAGGAGCTGTAAAATCGATGATTGCCTGCGCCTGCGCCATCGGTTCAAGCGGTTCATCTGTAACAATAATGTCTGCCGCCGCACCGCCCATCACATGGCCCAAGTCCTGTCCGACCCAAGCATGACCGCGCCGTTCTAACGCACCAACAAGTTTGACCTTGTTGCTCTGCAAAATGGTCTGGATCAGCATCTGGCCCATCCGGCCCGATGCACCGGCTATCACGATCCCTGGCAGATTTGACATGTTCAGACCCTCCTTTGGCGGCTTTCTGTTGTCCTGCTGCGTTGTACGTATTGTTAAGACACCCACCACCGCTTTTTGCGCTCAATTGTTGCGAGAGGCCGCGAAAAAGCGATTCAACACAGACCGGAAACGCTTTAGCGCGCCTTGGGTCGCTTGGCAAAGCCCTGTTGCTCGCTTAGACGGGGGAAATGGCTAAGAACAAATTTCATGATGGGCCCGGCCCCTCGCAACGGCAGCTTCGCGTGGGCGAGTTGATCCGCCGAACCTTGTCCGATGTGCTGGCACGCGGCGATGTGCACGATCCCGAACTCAATCGCATGTCGATCACGGTTGGCGAGGTGCGCACATCACCCGACCTGCGTATCGCCACCGCCTTTGTCTTGCCCCTTGGCGGGCAGGGCCAAGAAGATGTCGTCAAGCTTTTGGCCCGTAACAAGGGTGAACTGCGACGCGCAGTGTCCAAGAAGCTGGCGCTGAAATTCGCGCCCGATCTTCGGTTTCAGCTGGACGAAACTTTTGATCGGATGGATGAAACACGCCGCATGTTGGCCAAGGCAGATGTCAAAGAGGACGTGCAAAGAGACAGCGAGGAATGAAATGGCTTGCAACGCTTTTGCTTGCACTCATCGCCGGGCCACTTGCGGCTGCGACCTGCGCCGAAGTGAAGTATCGCAATAACAGCTACACACTGTGTGAAGTCGATGTCACAGCTCAAGAACTCCGGCTGTTTCTGTATGACGACAGCGACACGCCATATGGCCAATTCCAGACTGTGAACGCAGCACTTGCAAAAGAGGGCAAAACGCTGGGCTTTGCCATGAATGCTGGCATGTATCATGACAACCGCGCGCCAGTCGGCCATTATATTGAACATGGCGTGGAACTGATGCGTGTGATCCCAAATGCGGGGCCCGGTAATTTTGGGCTACTG
>Ga0206126_10003169_pt1 | contig 16921 bp, 19 predicted proteins | sample Helgoland_Spring_5_FD_148621 | JGI IMG/M metagenome (GOLD analysis project Ga0206126, IMG submission 148621) | Pelagic subsurface seawater microbial communities from Kabeltonne, Helgoland, North Sea - Helgoland_Spring_Bloom_20160412_1 | ecosystem: Environmental > Aquatic > Marine > Epipelagic ...
CAGATGAAGAAACTGGTGCTAATGTTGACGCTGGTGCTAATGTTGACGCTGATGCTAATGTTGACGCTGATGCTAATGTTGACGCTGATGCTAATGTTGACGCTGATGCTAATGTTGACGCTGATGACGAGAATGAGGTTGAATTACAAGGTGAGGAAACAGAGGTTGTAAAACTTATCAATACAAATGTAGAATTGGATTACACAAAGATGCAGGTTTCAGCATTAAAGAAGATGGTCTCTGATCGCAATTTAGCAAGTGGTGTAGCAAAATTACGAAAACAAGAGCTTATTGAAATTTTACAACAAAATTAAATATATATATATACATTAAAATGAGTGCGAATTGGAAATACAGACAGGAATTAACAAAAAATGCTGAAACTATTATTAAGTATAACCAAACCAGTAAATGTGTTGAACAACCTGTATTTGATAGAACAACATTACCATATAACGCACCATTCTTGTATAAATCATGTGGAGATGCTAACAGACCGGTTGGATATGAGAGTAGTGATATGAAAGATCAGTATTTAATCAAAAAGGAAGTTAGATGTCGTATGGTAGCTCCTGAAATACATTATAAGGGTAAATAAATTATTGAATAAAGATAATAAAATTATTATATTTATTCACAATAAATCCAATGAAACTGATAAGTTTTGATGTGGGAATAAAAAATTTAGCATATTGTCTTTTCGAAATAAATGTGAATAAAGATTTTAAAATTATACAATGGGGCGTAGTTGATTTACTTAATCGTCCTGTATATTCTTGCTCTGCTAAGCAAAAGAAAAAACCTTATGCCATCTGTGGAAAATCAGCATCATATAAAGATACCGAACAAAGAAACTATTGTAAACAGCACGCAAAATGTAGTGACTTTTTAATTTTGCCAAAGGATTTGACTGATTCTCTTTTAAAACGTGCTAAGGTGGTCGAACTGAAAAAAATAGCTGAAAAGTACGAAATAAAATTTGAAAATCCAATTTTGAAAAAAACATTAGTAGAGAAACTGGACGAATTTAAGAGAACCAAATGTTTAATACCAATTAAAGAAGAAAAGGTAGACAGTAGTTTAGTAGGAATGAGCATTTCAATGACACATATATTTGATGATTTATTTAAAGATCATAAAATAGATTGTGTTCTTATAGAAAATCAAATTAGTAAAATAGCATCAACCATGAAGACAATCCAAGGAATGATTACCCAATATTTTGTTATGATTAAGGTGGAAGATATTCATTATATCTCTTCATACAATAAATTAAAATTATTTGTTTCTTCAAAAAAAAATTTAACATATAAGGAACGGAAGAGTCTAGGAATTGAATGTACATTAAAAGAATTAGATAAAACACAAACACAAGAATGGATAACCTATTTTAACACTAACAAAAAAAAAGATGATTTGGCCGATAGTTTTTTACAAGGAATGTGGTATATTAATATGAAATTGCGGACTACTTAAAATTAAAAGTTCTAATATGTTCATAATGGAAGTTATTAATTTAGATAGCGTGGATTTATCATTAGATGGTGATAATTCATCAACTATTAAGTTGTCTGATGACAATGGAAAACCATCATCAATGACGGGTATTGAATTGCTTATGAATACAAAGAAAAGTACAACTGAAAAAAAAATGGAGGATTCTATTGATTTAGGAGATTTACAAAATCTGGAAAGGGAGTTAAATGATTTGTCAGGGAATACAGAAGGCAATAGCACGATTAATACGAATATGAGTAATACAAATTCAAACGACGAATCAATTAAATTAAATATTGATGAACCAAGAAAGTCACCATCATCACCAACAGTTAACAAGTTAGGTGAACCGGAAAAAACATGGGATGGATATCAACAATTTAATAATATTCCTCTTGACCCCGATAAGAATGTCAGAAAAGAACCAGAAATGAGTCGCGAACAACTTTTGAAGGAGAAATTTACTTATTTACGAAAATTAGAAGCATTAGAGAAAAAAGGTGTTCGTCTTAGTAAGCAGTACACAATGGAGTCATCGCTTCAAGAAATGATGGGTGAATATGAGACGATTAAAAGTGAGAAAGAGCGCAGTAACAGTGTAAAATTTCAGGGGCGCATGCTTATGGCTGCTGTAACAGGCCTAGAATTTTTGAACAATCGTTTTGACCCGTTCGATTTCAAACTCGATGGATGGTCTGAACAGGTCAATGAGAATGTTGATGATTATGATGAAATTTTCGGTGAATTACACGAAAAATACAGCAGTAAAGCAAAGATGGCTCCAGAGTTGAAGTTGTTATTCCAGCTTTCGGGTAGTGCTATTATGCTCCACATGACTAATACTATGTTTAAATCTTCTATGCCAGGAATGGATGATATTCTCAAACAGAATCCAGAATTGATGCAGCAATTTACCCAGGCTGCCGTGAACCAGATGGGTAACGAGCGTCCAGGATTTGGTAATTTTATGAATGGTATGATGAATCAAGGTGGACCAATGCCTGGACAACCTCAGCCCATGCAGACGCAACCTCCTCCACAGCCAATGAATAGAGGTCCACCACCTGCTCCAATGAAAACGCGAAATTTTTCCAAGAAGGATGATTTTGTCAGACCAGATATTGGATTTGGACGCGGTGGTCCAGAACCAGGAGTCAATATCAAAGATGCTTTTGAAAATCCTTCCAAACCAGAACGTTCGGTACGTCGTCCACGTCCAGAGATGAAGGGTCCAAACTCTGATATTGATCAGCTTTTATCGGGACTCAAAACAAAGAATGTTTCCCTAACCGAATCTAATACTAATTCCCCAACGGTGAGAAAATCATCACCATTGGCTAATTCAAAGCAGATTAAACGTCGCCCTATTTCTGAAAAAAACACTGTTAGTCTAGATATTTAGATAAAAAAACGGCAAAATAATCACCAAATGTTCTAATTAAAAATTTCTCGGCAAAAATAAAAAATAAAACCGTTAATACACCGACACCATAAACAATAATATCTTTTACATATCCATTTTCTAGACGTGATTCATTGTCTAAATAATGGCTTACCTTTTCCATATAATAAGCAATAAAGTTGCCTGGTAATAAATAGGTCATTGGAAGCATAATAAACGCACGTGCCCACCCCTTTGAAATACTTTTGTTTATAAATGTATAATAAGCCACAAAAAATGTTAATCCAATAAGAGCTAAATAATTAATAAATGTTTGAGATAAATATCCATATACAGTTTTTGAATCAGGATTGTATAAGTATTCGAAATAAGATTTATATGCTAATAGTGGTTCTCTCTGAAATCCCAATACAGTAGCAATCATGTCTACATTAGGAATATAACCTTCTAATATACCAAAATATTTATTGGCAAATAAATAGTAGGGAATAGCTATTACGAAAATAATTATAAATATAAATAACCCCACTAACTGTTTTTTTATATTCACCTTCCCATTAATTTCATCCTTAAAAATAGACCTGTCTCTCTCTTCATCTATTTTCTTATTAACATTTTTTTCTAGTTTTGATGTTATCTTTTTAGATATATCTATATTCATATTCATAATAATTAGTATATATTATTGTGTGAAAAAAAGCGATTAATTATAATTAATAATTATAATACAACAATGCTTTCACAAGATAAGGCACCAATATATATATTAACAATTCTTGTATTATTTATTTTAATCTACTGGTTACAGTTTAAAATCCGCAATCCATTTTGGTCACTTCAACCTGTAAATCATCATTATCAGTTTTGGCGAAAATATCAAAAACCAGGTGTAATAAATCCAAATTTCACAATATGGAAATTTATTAATGAATTACATATACAAACAAAGAAATGGCAAGAAATGACTAATGAAGAACAAGTAGAATTTAAAGAACACATATGCTCGCACTTTTTAGATCGAAAGGATATACAATATAAACCATCAAGAGAGAAACATATTGTACCATATTTAGAAAATGACGACAATGCTTTTATAAGTCTATACCGAAAAGATAATATATTATTAGGAACAATAACTAACCGTACATTACGAGTTCATATTCATAAAGAGTCGTTTGCGGTTTCATATATTGATTATTTATGTGTCCATCGTGGAAATAGAAAAAGACGAATCGCCCCAGAACTTATTCAAACTCACGAGTATATTCAAAGAACGAAAGGAATGAAAAAATGCCTAGTTTCTCTCTTCAAAAAGGAAGGCCATCTTACAAATATAGTTCCATTACTGCGATTTAATGTTATAGCTTATAAAATATCCGAGTTGATTTCTAATAATTCTATAAAACAATTACCGGCAGGTGTAAATTGTATTAAAATAAATAAATCAAATATAAATTTACTTTATCATTTTTTGAATGTCATGCGTCGCCAATTTCCATGCTTTATTATAATCCCACCAGAAACCTTGTTAAGAACAATAAATAGTGATAGTATACATATTTATGTCCTAGTTCAAGACAATGAGATCATTAGTGCCTTTTTCTTTCGAGAAACTGGGACTTATTCAAACAGCTCAAAACAAAATCTCGAATGCTTTGCGTCTCTCAATAATAGTTTGGACAAGTCAGTATTTGTTCAAGGATTTTATTCAGCCCTTGAAAAAATAAAGGAACAATTTAAACTGATCTATATCGAAAATACAGGTCATACAACAATTATCTCAACTAGATTATTTGGCAAGCATCCGACTTTCACCTCTTTATGTGCTTACTATCTTTATAATTATAACGCACAACAACTTAAAGACCCATCACAATGTTGCTTCATATTTTAACGTACATATTTTCCTACTTTGGCAAATGAATCCAGAACAAAAATAATAAATACGCCTAAAAAACAATAAAGAACTATTTCTTCTGTTATTCCCTCAACTCGCTCATCTTTTTGATCTTCCAATAAATGAATCATGTAATTTAGTTTTCTCTCTAATTCATTTGTTTTATCCACTGGTTTCTGGCTCGTATTATAAGTATAATTATAATTATTAATTGAATTCATATCTGGAACCAAACCATCCTCTTTATATTCTGATGCGAATTCACTAGCCATATTCATAAATGGTTTAGCAGGATGCTGTTCATCACGTGTAAGTGCCACTTCTCTCTCTTGGGTTCTCATTACACCACTAGATTCTGGTTTAGGAGGAGGAGAGAAATCAACATTCGCCAATCCAGAATCATCCTCATCTTCTTGAACATTCAATAATAATTCACTTTCTTTATTAACAGGTATTTCTGGTTTAGGTAATTCTTGTTTTATATTGGCTTTCTTTTTAGGCTTTAATTTTTCTTTTATTTTATCTGTTGTTTCAATAAAACTATATCCTAATGAACTATGAGACATACTTTTTCTTCTTATAAAAAAAGCAGATAATAATTTTATCAAGTGAATGTATAGAATGAATAATTTTGCTGAAATTCTCTTAGCCATAATTCTTGTTTTCATATTGATTGGTGAGCCTCATTTTCTTGAAACCTTTGCTGATTCTGTTTTAGGAAAACTTATTTTCGTATCTTTAATTATTATTACCTCTTTACATAGTGTCCTTGCTGGTATTTTAATGTTTGTCATCTTTATTACCTTACGTAATGACATCAACCTGCGTGAGGGTATGGAAAACAACAACGATAATGATAATGATAATGATAGTGAAACAGCGGTGAAGGGAGATGCTGATATCGATCAAGAAGAAGATGCCGATTCCGACGCCGAAGCCGACGTTAATACCGATAGTGATTCGGATGAAGAAACTGAGAATGATGCTCCTACACCTATGACAGATTCCCCTATTACTCTCGAATCTATTTGTAAAAAACATGGCTACACAAAGGGTAGTGGTAACGAACAGATGGCTGTTGATGAAGCCTTACGTCCAGCCGATTCCAACTCCATTCCAGTTAAAAAACAATAAGTATGTAAAAATTTTTATGCCATACTATATTAAGTAGTATGGCAAAAGAATCAGTTAGCAGAATTACACATTTAGGAAATCATATTCATGGTTATGCAGCACGTATCAATAATGACAAATACTTTTTGGGATTTTTACTTATTATTTTAAATTTAGGTTCAAAATTTATAAATTTACGTTTGAATGATTTTCATGAAAATATTCTTTTAAATACAATTGGTCGCGAACTTCTAATATTCGCAATTGCTTTTGTAGGAACACGAGATATCTATGTCGCACTTGTTTTGAGTAGTTTATTCATTCTTCTTAATGATTACTTGTTAAATCAAGACAGTAGCATTTGTATTATTCCACCAAAGTATCGCATTGAAATGAAAAAAGCAGTGGATACAAATGATGATAATCATGTCGACGAACAAGAAGTAAAACAAGCCATTAGTATTTTAAATCAAGCACGAAAACAAAGACGAGAGAAAATTCAGCGTGAAACATATATGACTTTTATGAATAATTTATAATCTAATTATAGTATAGTTTATAAATTATGGCCAGTAGAGAAAATAGGTATCCATCACCAGAACCAAATATAGACCAAGTAAGACGTTCAAATAGTGGCAACGTATTAGGGCAAAGACGGTCAACACGACAAACGCGTAAAAGTAGAGCCACTTCATCGCCACCACGAGAAGTACAGGGGTCATTAAGAGATTCGCGAACAATAACCCCCGGAGTATATAAAAATATGATAGATCGTATTAACGATCATGCTTTTGTTAGAAATAGTATATTAAATGGATTTAATAAGCCTCGTTCACAAGGAAGGTATTATGGAATTACTGAATTCTCCTATTTCCGCGATGGACTGATAAGTATTAACTACTCTACAAATGTACGCGATTTTGGCAGAGATATTAGAAGACAACAGGGAAATCGTGTTAAACAATTAAGAAAACAAGGTGAAGATTTGGAACCAGTAACCAAATATCAATATTCGGTCTATAATAGTGATGTTAATTTTGATGTTAATTCTCAATTAACCATAGATGAAATCCTTTTGGTTTTACGAGTAGATGATTTGCGAAATATTCTACGCACATTTAATATTATTCCTAGCGTAAATGAGAGAAAATCTATGCTAATTCAACAGATTAAAACAGCTATTGGATCAGCTAATAGAAATAATAGAGAGTCCTATGTTCGTAATTATTATAGAAATAATCAAACCGAACTGCGTATTGGGCGTCAGACTCAACGACAAAATCCAAATGAGACATTACTTGTCTCTAATCACATTCGTTATTCAAAAAAACATTTTGAAGGTATGTCACAGAAACATATTCTTCAAACTTTATTTGATTTGAATGATCATGTTACATTTTTGTATAACAAGGTATTAAAAGAAAAAAGATTACCTGAATCACGAGAAGAACTTATTGAGAGAGCATTTACCGAAATTAGACGTCAAATAATAGAATCACTTATCGCAACACCCCTTCGAAAAACAGATTCGCAATCACAAGTACAATATATTCAAGCATTGTCTAAGTATTATCTGGAAGTTGCTGAACCAATTATAGAAAAATATTGCGACCCTCGTAGTAATGATGCCGATCGAATACAAAAAGAAAATGCGAAAATCGTCCTTGATGTTTTGTTCGCCCCAAAAAAGCAGTTTTTTATTGGTCCAAGACCATATTCTATTTTAAATTATGTAAATGAAACACCAATACCAAGCAATGATGTAGAATTACAAGAAGAGTTTGATATGGGGAGGAGAGATGGGGTTTATATAGAATATCCCACATTAGTTCATCTCACTCTTAGTGATAAAGCGCCTGATAAAATCACAGAAAAAGATTTACAACATTCTAAATGTCACAATCAGTGGCAAAAAGTAAAAAAGAATTGGCATCAAATTACTACTAAAACAAATCAAGGTTTCACAGAAGATGTATTTGAGCGTAAATTTCATAAACCACTTAACGCTCCTATTGTAGGGTTGCAAAATGGCGGAAAGAAAAAAACAAAACATAGACGCTATATTAAAAACAAAACAAGAAGACGTAAATAATGGTAATAAATTTAAAGCCGAAATAAATTAAATATTATTTTATTATAAAATGAATAAAATAATAATTGGAACATTATTTTTAATCCCAATTATTCTGATATATTATTTATTTCGTAAAACAGAAAATCAAGAGGAAGAAGTTGAGATGACACCTAAAATGACATTTTCTAATACTCAAAAATGGCACACTCCTTATTTAACTATTGCGAATCGTATTAGTCCTCGTCAACTTGAAATTATTGAAAAATATAATATGAAAAATATGAATTATCCGTCCGATATAAAAACAGAAGAAGAATTGGAAGAATTATTAATAAAACAAGATGAACGTACTGAACAAGATATTGAAAATATTAATTATGAATTAAAACTTAAAAATGTTATCAGTCGATTCACAGATAATAAAATTTTTCATAAAAAACTTACAGATTTAATAAACGAATACATGAGCGTCGTGTATTATTTAAAAAGACATTATGACCGCGTTAGACCATCATACATAAATACAGATATAAAACCAAGTGTTATTATACCATTACATGCGGCATATCCGTCTGGTCATGCTTCCCAAGCATATTTTATTGCTAACTATATGTCTTACATAAATCCATCAAAAACAGATTTTTATCAGGATATTGCTAATCAAACCGCAACCAATCGCGAAATAGCAGGTGTTCATTACAAGAGTGATACTACATTTGGTAAATTTATAGCGGAAAAATATTTTAAAGAGCTCGTATCTGAGGGCCGTATTACAAATGAACCATCAGAAGGCATGTTTAATTAAAAAATTATTTTTGAAAAATGTAAAGATACTGATAATCATAATTACATGGTGACATGTCGATTGTTTCTACTAATTTAAGACCATAATTCTCAACCTCCTTGATAATTTTGCTCTGATTTTCCATATACAAAGTATGGTCGTTTTGACGAACCTGATTGCTGTTTTTGAACTTGAAATTCTCCTTGAATAACCCTTTATTTTTATCAGGAAGAGAGAAATTCGCCTTGTATTTAAATTTATCAAATTGAACCACACTATCTTCGATTCGATTATCTGTATAATTCTGTGGTGAAATAATTGTAAAAGGTTCACCAGCAGGGACAATAGGATTGAATTTTTTCTTATCTACCAAATGAAGAACGAAATATCCTCCATCACGAAGCCAGAGTGCTACATTTTTAAAGAAAGCATTTTTATCTTTAATATAATAAACTGTGAAGTAAAGACAGGTAATTAAATCGAATGATTGTGGCTGGTATGTCATTTTTTTAAGAGCATTTCCTTTTACAAAATCTTGTTCAGGGAATTTTATCCTTGCTTGTTTAATCATAGATTCAGAAGCATCCAATCCTGTACAATCAAATCCCCTTTTTGTTAAAGCATTAACATGATGACCAGTGCCCGAACCAATGTCTAATGCCTTACCTTTCTTAATATGCTTAGTAATCGATTTAATCTCAAAATTATTCTTATTTGGATTTAATAATAAATCATCATACACGTCTGCATAAAACTCATCATACAAGTCGTTGTTTTTAAATGTTAAAAATTTAGATTTCCCACTAAATGTTTCTTTTATTTTATTATCCCGAAAAAAAAGTACATATAACAGTAAAATTAATAATACAACAAAAATTATCTTTAACATTACCTATTATATATATAGTATTAAAATATATTATGGATATCTTAATTCACGATAAGAGAGAAGGAAAAGATTTTGGAAGCTCAACCTTTTCTGATTACAAAAAGTCTGAGGTCGTAAAAGCATTAGGTATAGCCTTGAATAAACCCGATATTGAAGGCGCCCTTTATTGGAGCGTTGAACTTATCTGTACAGGAAAACTAAAAGACCTATGGGATGTTATTTTATTAGTAATGAGTAAAAATATTCATCTAGGGAATCCTAAATTGCCTATTTATATATCTGATCGGTTTTCTAAATTTCGCGAAATTGTCCAAAATGGCTATATAGATCGTGAAACCATGCTGCGAAATCTGCCTTCGATTCGCGAACTTTTTGGAGAAATTATTATAATTGTATGCCTATCTTCGAAAAAACCAGCATTAGAGATGATTAAAATTAACCGAATCGAAGATTTTTCATTGGAACTTTTAGGAACTAAGTTAAAAGCAGATTCAATGGATTGGTCTAAAAAAGTGTTTAGAGAAAAAGATCCGAACGAAGTTCTTCTACCTATTAACGAGTTTGCTTATCATTTAGAAAAGAAAAACCTGCTGCGCTGCTGTTATTGGATTGAATGGCTTATTGATTACGATGCTATTTGTCGCAAGAGTAAAAGTGAAATTAAAGCAGAAACTCGTGATTTTGTAAGAACACATGAAAAATATCAAACCGACTGTATTTGGATGATATGGGAACTTTTACTTGATGTCACTAAAAGATCTGAACCTAAAAGAAAAATTATGTTAGCCCTTTTAGATCTTTTTTCTCTCAAATACAATTTCGCACAGAAAAAAAAACGCCGCCACATGCTTTATTTTGCCGTGGAACTAATTACTGAACATACCGATATGAATATAAAAATTGTAAGAGATGTTAATAGAGTAACTTCTATAAAAAATCAGTTAGGAAAATTATATGCATCCATTAAAAAATATGAACAACCCCCAAACATCGTCTCCGATAAAGAGATAAACATGAAAAATACTTTTGATAAGATGAATATCCTTTACAATTATGAAAATAAACTTAAATAGATGTCAGATAATTACATCATACTAGTGCGCATACAAATGGGAGTTTCTAACCGTTGCCGTGGTCGTAGCCTACTCTCTCACCTCCGTCAAAAAAACATTGAGGTTCAGATTGATTATACTTATGATAATCGTAGTCAAATGTGGGGTGGCACTGCCACGGTATTTGGTGTTACCTTTAAAACATCGGGAAGAAAGTCTAAGGGGGATACGGAAGACCATCTTATGTATCATGCCGAATCCTTTATTTATTCTAATCTACAATATGTAAAGGGATATTCACCAGTTCGTCCAGGTGCGGATGGTTTCATTGATACTCACTAATAAGATAAAACTAAAACTAAAAATATAGTTAAGTCAAAGTCTAATTATTAATTTATTTATAATTATTAATTAGAATTATGGATATTATACGGATATTGCCAGACCTTCCATTGCGTATAGTATTAAAACATCATCGACGTATCCGAGAAAAAACAACAGAAAAATACAAACAAGAATTTGTGAATCAAGGATGGACCGGTGATATAGAACGAGTCAAAACCCTATTAGAATTAGGTGTTGATATTAATTGTTCTATTCAAAAAGGAGCAACTATAATGACACAGTCTGCTTATCATGGACACTTAAATTTAGTCAAATACTTAATAAATAATGGTGCTGATATTAACAAATCACGCGATGATGGAACATCTCCTTTATTTAACGCATGTCAGACAGGCAATTATTTTATAGTACAAACACTTATTGATAATGGTGCTGATATTTTGGCAAAACGCGACGACTCAACGACGTGTCTCTATATAGCATGTTATTTTGGCTTTTCAAATATTGTCGAGTTTTTGTTGAAATATAATGTCGATACAAATGTATTACGACACGATCATTCAACGCCGCTCTTTATAGCTGCGTACTTGGGTCATTTTGAAATCGTAAAAAACTTAATCGATTCAAATGCCGATATTAACCAGTCAAATCAATACGGATTTACTCCACTTTCTATTGCAAGTATACACGAATACGCGAATATTTCCGATCTTCTGAGAAGAGAATTAAAAAAAATTAATGAGAAAAAAGAAAATAATACTAATAATAGCGATATCGATAATTCCAATTCCATTCAAGAATAATGCGAAATGATTTCCATAATTTTATATAATCCTTCATCATCGTATAACCAATCATAAGGATATGGGTAATATTTAATGGGATACGGATAACGATATTCTTTATGTTTTTTATAAATTACAATATCCACATTTGTTAAATCGATTTCAAATTCCAAATCACAATCTATATCTGACTCATAATAACCTGAATTAAAATATTCCGTTGATTTTCTGATGAGACAATGTTCGTCAATAATAATCATTTTTATCGTCGTAAAATTTGTAGATACAACCCCCATCTCCAAATAATCAAATCCATAATTCTCAAACCCGAATTTATGAATAGAATTAACATATGTTGGGACATTGTCTTTGGCAAAATGATATAATGTCCCATACGCTACTACGTGCTGTATATGAGTGTGTAACTCATCATACAATGTGTCACTTACTTCTTGGAAAAATTGCGTCTTATCAGGTGAGTAATCTATTGGAAGACGTATAGCTCGCACTGTTTCACCTTTATTATCAATCACTGTAAATTGTGTAAACTTTATTCCGCCCTCTATGTACAAACAATAATCGGTTTCTTTTGATTCATATTTTTTATCCGTATTTCCAATGAATAAATTATGAATGCGTCGAGCTTTATGAATGGAATTTTCTCTCTCATCCATTATTTCAAATACCTGGTCTGGATATTTATTGTGTAACATTGCCTTTTTTTTTGAATGATAATCCCAAATAGGATCCATATAAATTCTTGACACGTATTTATTTTCTTTCTCTAATTCAATCGCAGTCATCTCTATGGGTTTACCTTGTTGAATAAATAATTTAGGACACCATTCAGACATATCCATTACTACTTTAATTAATAATAGTTGTATTAAATTAAATTTATCAATTTTTATATATGATTACAAAATGAGAGAAATTTAAAACGAAAAATCATAAAAAAAAATAAACACTCATTATATACGCTAACATATAATGAGTAGTCAATTAGATTTAGATGTATTAGGAAATCCTATACCCACACCAGCTCCAAAACCGGTTGTTGTTTCTGGATCAGGATGGTTAAGTGGTATGCCAATATGGATAGTGATTTTAGTCGTCGTAGGACTAGTGCTTTATTTTATGCCTTCTATTATTGATTATCTTTCTCTCCCCGAAGAAGTTTTAGAAGAAGAAATTAAGAAGGTTATTGATGAGAGAAAAACAGAAGAATTATTGGATGATGCTGATGATGTGGAAGAAATAGAAAAATTAGAGGGATATGGTTATTGTTATGTAGGAACAGATCGTGGTATACGCTCATGTATTAATGTTAAACCGGGTGATCAATGTATGTCTGGCAATATTTTTCCTCGCCGAGATATATGTATTAATCCTTCACTTCGATTATAATTTACCATTGTATATAAATCCATGCCAGGGTAATTTGCGAAGCACCTGTCGATTGGACGGTCCATCTCTGGAGCAGTAGCAGGAAGGATGACCTCTCCAGCGACTTCTTCGTCCTCGTGGTAGTTCGTGTCCTCTGTGACGACCGAGCAAGCGTTCTGGCGAGAGGGGCGAGACTCGTCGAATGCTGCTGTCTCGAATCTTAGTTCCTATTGTGCGTTAGTGGAAGACTGCGTGTTAGTGTAGAAGCGAGTTCCGCTCATCCAAGTGTCGCCGACGAGAACCTTGACGAATGACCAGGGAGTGGATGTCTCTACAACATTTCCGACATCACGGATGTAGTCTTCAACAGACGTGTAGGTCTTGGCGTTCAGCCACGTGCGGATCTTGATGTTTTCCAGATTACAGGGTCCATCTTGCTTGATGAGGAGAGCTTCTGTGGTGTCCTGGTTGCGTATTTGGTTCTTGCTTCCAGTATATGCGCAGATCACGTACGACTTGTCGCTGTAGGCGGAACCACCACGGCAGTTTGACGACGCAGTGACAGTGAAGGAGGCCATGATTGCTGTTGCGAGGGTTGAGCGTGGGTGTTTGTTCGTGTGATGTGTTCGAGGACGAGTTTGACTAGTGACGAGTGACTAAACCAAAATCAATTTTGATTCTAGACTAGGTTAGATTGGATTAGAGTAGAATAATAATAAAAAAGGGAATTTTTAGTTTGTTTTTTGTTTTATATTTTTATTGGCTTTTGGGAAGGAACCATTCTAGAGAAGCAAGGGATACGCTCACCTCGTGGTTTCGCGCAAAGCGAGGAACTCCATTCCTGGAATCCACCGACCATCCGCGAGGACGTGGATGTGAGCCCAGGGTGATCCGTTCTCCCCGAGGTCATTTTCGATCTCCTCCTCAGTCGCAAGACCACCATTTCTATTATATTTATATATATATATATATAAATTATGGTTCACCTTTCTAATCCAACAACTATCGGAATTATGGTTTTCTATTCACTTCTTACTTTCTTTATCGGACCACTTGTTACCCGTCCTTTTATGAAAGGTCATCCTGATCAATGTGTAGCCGGATTTTTATTAGGATTTACAGTCAGTATATTTTTATGGATGAAATATGGTCGTCACTATGCCAAGTAAATTCTTATAAAAAATTTAATAAAAATTATTATTAAGTTTTTTATTGAAATGGATTAAATTTAATAATAATATCAATCATGTGTAAAACTTTATTTCGTTCAGATTGTCTCATATTAAACGCATCTTTTTCACAAGTTCCGTCGCAAAAATTATTGTACATGTGTCCGTTTTCCATAAGCAACTTCAAACAAACGAACATCTTTACAGGGTCTTTTTTTTTATCAATCGTAACACTATCAGAATTAATTTTGTTAATCATTTTTAGAACATTCTTACATACGTCATCACCTAATTCATAAGCTATGCGTTGTTCTGTTCCAGTTGGAGCATGTTCATAATTCGTTCCAAATTTTAACATGTATTCAAAATGGTCAAAATCCATTTGTGCTTTATTTTCTTCTGTCAATGCCATGGTTTGTATAGTAGTATATCTAATACTTTTTATTCAATTTTATCTTATTGTAAATTTCCTTTTTTACCAACAGGAAATCCATTCGCTCCTGGATACCAGCCCCATTGTGGCCATTTTTCACTTCCTCCCAAATAACTTCGACGCTGTTGTGGATATCGTGTGAGTGGTACATTAGGTACAGGTGTTAATGCTATTCTTGGTCCAGGTACATCAGCACCTGTGGTATATGTAATAGGTGTTCCACAATTAGGTAATACCAATGTATTTCCATTTTGTGGTAAACCACTAATATTAGGATTTGTTACTTTTGGATTACGATTTAAATTTTGTACAGCATATGTGTGACTTCGACGAACAAGCGAATTCGTAGCAGCACGTTTGTATCGTTCTTTTTGCGTCATTTTTGTATTATTGTGATGGCGATCATGTTTAAGGATTTCGGCTTTTCTTCGCCAATCCAAATCACGCGGAGAAATAGTTGGGTCCTGACATTTTTCACCAGGATCACGTTCCCATGAACGAAAGACCAACGTACCTGGTGTAATAGTTGGATTACATGAATTTGGAAAAATTGGAACAAATGGCATATAAATATATTTATATTTAGATGCGATTATTTAATTTCTTACTTTGGTGAATTATATGAACGAGTTGCCGCTCTTAATTTTAATTGTCGAAGTCTTTCTGTCATATCATCGGTCCTACCACTTGAAGTACCATTTGTAAGATTAAGGCCTCTACGTCTAACTTGTAATCTTGTCATTGAATATTCGGCTGTTCTAAGAGAAGGTGGTACTGGTTTTGGTGATATACCATTAAATGGTGCGTTTGAATTATTATTAGTACCCGCAAGTGGAGGAGGTGGAGTTGGAGGAGGTGGAGTTGGAGGAGGTGGAGTTGGAGGAGTTGGTTCTGGTTCAGGCTCTGGTTCAGGTTCTGGCTCAGGCTCAGGCTCAGGTTCTGGCTCAGGCTCAGGCTCTGGTTCAGGCTCAGATTCAGGTTCTGGCTCTGGTTCAGGCTCAGATTCAGGTTCTGGCTCTGGCTCTGGCTCTGGCTCTGGCTCTGGTTCTGATGCTGGGTCAGTCAATTCGTACACACGAACGCGTCCACTAAGACTAAAGGGGGCACCAATAGCAACTCTTGTACCATCATCACTTAATGAAACTGAATTTCCTGACTGGTCATGGTCATCTACTGCTTTTCCATCAATATCAAGACCTAACTGCGTCCAATACTCTTTATCAGCAACCTGACTATCATCACTACCTTTGATAACATTACCACTTCTCCATTCTTGATCACTAGGAACTTTATATTCATACACACGGACGTGACCACCTTTGATAACATTACCATTATTATTGGGGGCACCAATAGCAACTATTGTACCATTAACACTCAATGAAACTGAGTTTCCTGACACGTCACCTGCTGCTTCTCCATCAATATCAACACCTAACTGCATCCAACTATTACCAATATATTCATATACACGGACGTGACCACTTAAAGAGCCATTTTCACCATTATTGGGGGCACCAATAGCAACTCTTTTACCATCACCACTCAATGAAACTGAAACTCCTGACCAGTCAGTTGGTGCTTCTCCATCAATATCTTGACCTAATTTCGTCCAAGTATCACCATCATATTCATATACACGGACGTGACCACTTTGATCGCCATTTCCATCATTAAAGAAGGCACCAATAGCAACTCTTGTACCATCATCACTTAATGAAACTGAATATCCTGACTGGTCTTGTACTGCTTCTCCATCAATATCTTGACCTAACTGCGTCCAATACTCTTTATCAGCAACCTTAATATCATCACTACCTTTGATAACATTACCACTACTCCATTCTTGATCACTAGGAACTTTATATTCATACACACGGACGTGACCACTTAAAGAGCCATTTCCATTATTATTATTAGTGGCACCAATAGCAACTATTGTACCATCAACACTCAATGAAACTGACCTTCCTGACACGTCACCTGCTGCTTCTCCATCAATATCAACACCTAACTGCATCCAACTATTACCAATATATTCATATACACGGACGTGACCACTTAAAGAGCCATTTTCACCATTATTGGGGGCACC
>Ga0206126_10003171_pt1 | contig 16914 bp, 18 predicted proteins | sample Helgoland_Spring_5_FD_148621 | JGI IMG/M metagenome (GOLD analysis project Ga0206126, IMG submission 148621) | Pelagic subsurface seawater microbial communities from Kabeltonne, Helgoland, North Sea - Helgoland_Spring_Bloom_20160412_1 | ecosystem: Environmental > Aquatic > Marine > Epipelagic ...
ATAAGCAAGTTGACAGCCCATCGCATAAGGAAGGCCAACACCCATTGTGCCCAACCCTCCTGAATTGATCCATCTTCTTGGTTTATCAAATGGGTAGTATTGTGCAGCCCACATTTGATGTTGACCTACATCTGAAGTGATAAAGGCTTCACCATTTGTTACTTCATGAAGTTTTTGTATAACTTTTTGAGGTTTAATTTGCGTGCCATCATCCTCATACCTCATACAATCTTTTTGCTTCCAAAGGTTTATGGTCTTAAGCCAATCAGTGCGTAAATTTTCAGAACTATTTCCTTGAAGTGCTTTGAATGCAGAAATGAGATCCTCAAGAACAAGTTTGACATCACCTACAATTGGGACATCAATCTTAACTCTTTTGGAGATAGAGGCAGGGTCAATATCAATATGAATAATCTTTTTTGGTTTGGCTAAAAAATGATCAGGATTCCCGATCACTCTATCATCAAATCTCGCGCCAACAGCTAACAAAACGTCGCACTCTTGCATTGCCATATTAGCCTGATACGTTCCATGCATTCCTAGCATACCTAAAAAATTTTCATGTGAGGCGGGAAATCCACCGAGCCCCATTAAGGTATTTGTAATAGGGAAATCTAGAAGCTTAATAAACTCTGTCAAGGCTTCAGATGCGTCTCCAAGCACTACGCCACCGCCTGAATATACCATTGGCTTTTTCGCGTTAACTAGTAAATCCAACGCTTTATTAATTTGGCCACTATGTCCTTGGTTAATAGGATTATAAGACCTTAGTGTTACATTTTCAGGATACTTAAATTCAGCAGTTTCAGCAGTAATATCCTTGGGTATATCTACAAGTACAGGGCCTGGTCGGCCAGTTGCTGCCAAATAAAATGCCTTTTTAATTGTGCTTGCAATATCGTTAATATCTTTGACTAAAAAATTATGTTTTACGCATGGCCTTGTAATACCAACAGTATCGCACTCTTGAAAGGCATCTTGGCCTATCGCGTGTGTTGGAACTTGACCACTGATAATGACCATTGGAATTGAATCCATGTGAGCAGTTGCTATTCCGGTGACTGCGTTTGTAGCTCCAGGTCCTGATGTAACTAACGCTACACCAACATCACCAGTTGCCCTAGAGTAAGCGTCTGCCGCATGAACGGCTGCTTGCTCGTGACGAACAAGAACATGTTTGAAAGATTTTTGTTGGAAAATCGCGTCGTATATATTTAATACGGCACCACCAGGGTAACCAAAAACAAATTTAACATTTTCTTTCTGGAGACACCGGATAGCAATTTCTGCACCAGTAATAATTTCAGCTGTCATGGAATACTATATCGATAAAAAGATATGATAACCTTTTGCTATATCTTCCTCAAGCTTATAAAGGCTTTTGAGGTGAAAAAAGCATAGAAAAGTCAATGGATCTTATATTTTTAGTAATTGCACCTATAGATATTCTATCAACGCCAGTTCTTGCATAACGGAGAATATTTTTTTCGTCTATATTCCCGGAAGCCTCGAGCATAGCTTCTCCATGATTTAGCTCTACTGACTTTTTACAATCCTCAACTGAAAAGTTATCTAAAAGTATATTTTTTACACCAAGAGAGAGAGCTTCTTTTAGTTCTTTAGTATTTTCAACCTCAACCTGAATCTGTTCTATATGTTCTATGTTTTTTAGCATACTTCCAATAGAGTCATAAGTGTTTTTGTGATTTTCTTTTAACAAAATTTGATCGAATAAGCCTATTCTTTGATTATGTCCTCCTCCGATTAAAACAGCATATTTTTGGGCAATCCTTAGACCAGGAATAGTCTTGCGTGTATCAAAAATTTTAGCAGAAGTGCTTCTTACTAAATTTTTAAAATGCGCAGTTGATGTTGCTGTTCCAGAGAGTAGCTGCAAGAAATTTAAAGCAACCCTTTCACCCATTAGAATAGAGGCTATAAATCCCTCCACAACACAAATCAATTGATTTTCTCTTATGCTCTCTCCATCCTCAACCAACCATGTAATTTTAATATTTTTATCTATTTGCTTAAAGCATTCATCGACCCATGCTTTTCCGCACAATATCCCTTTTTCTTTTGTTTTGATCTGAACTTGACCCTTGATATTTTTTTTTAATAAATTTGATGTGATATCGGATTTACCTAAATCTTCTTCTAATGCGGATGTGATGTTCTTTTTTATGGCATCGACCAACATGGCTTGTGAAAAACTATTTTCTCTCTCCATTTAGCTAATTGCCTTTTTGATATAACCGCCGCCAAGACAAACATTACTCTCATAAATCACCACAGATTGCCCAGGAGTAATAGCCCATTGTTTCTGGCCAAACATAATTGAACAGTTACCTTTAGAGTAGCTGTCAATTTCACATGGCGCATCCATTTGCCTATATCTTGTTTTAGCTGAGTAAACCCAGTTAAGCTTAGGAGGTTTTCCTGAAATCCAATGCATATCATTTGCTGACAAACCATCACTTTGAAGAAGAGGGTGGTCGTGCCCTTGCCCCACTAAAAGAGTATTGTCTTTATTATTTTTATCTAAAACAAACCAAGGCAAACCATTACCAGTTTTTGTTCCCCCAATGTTGAGGCCTTGTCTCTGACCAATTGTATAAAAATTAACTCCTTTATGCTTCCCAATCTCTTTGCCGTCCTCATTAATTATTGAGCCTGGAGTTTTCTTAATATATTGACTGATAAAATCTGCAAATGGACGCTCCCCAATAAAACAAATACCTGTTGAGTCCTTTCTGTCATGATTATGTAAGGAATGTTTTTTAGCTAAATCCCTCACATCTGATTTTAATAGACCACCCAGAGGAAAGACAGATTTTGCCAACTGCAATTGGTTAAGGCGATGTAAGAAATAGCTTTGATCCTTTGTCCCATCAAATCCTTTGGATAGAAAGTGAAGACCATTTTTTTCAAAGACATTTGCGTAATGACCGGTAGCTATTTTTGACGCCCCCATCTTGATTGCATGATTGAGGAAAGCTTCAAACTTAATTTCTGAATTGCATAATATATCTGGATTTGGCGTTATCCCTTTTTCTAGACCTGAGATAAACAAAGAAAACACTTTTTCTTTATATTCCTTTGCAAAATTTACGACTTCTATATCAATACCTATCTTCTCTGAAACCGAAACTGCATCAATTAAATCTTGTTTGCTTGTACAAAACTCATCATCGTCATCATCCTCCCAGTTTTTCATGAAAAGGCCAGTAACTTTGAAACCCTTATCTTTTAAAAGCCACGCAGTGACAGCAGAATCAACACCCCCTGACAGGCCAACTACTATATGTTTATTCATTACTTTGACTAATTTCTTTTGACCTAGCGTGAGCAGCTTCGATTGCTTGATTAAAAATTAAACCAAGGTTTTCTTTTTCAAAAACTTTTATCGCTGCCTCAGTCGTTCCTCCTTTAGATGAAACCTTGGAGATCTGATCTTTTAGGTTTTGGATACTCAATCCCATTTTCCCAGAGCCAATAAGGGTCATGGCGACTAGTTTTTTGGCATCTTTCTCAGAAAGACCGAGCTCTTGTGCTGAATTAATCATTATCTCCATGATATAAAATATGTACGCAGGCCCACTTCCTGATATCGCAGTTACTATATTTAAATCAGCTTCTTTTTTTAACCATAAGATTTCACCAACAGAATTAAAAATCTCTGAGACAGTATTTTTTGAATTTGTTATGTCACTTACAGAACTTCCAAATAATCCTGTTATGCTGTCTCCATTGCTAGCGCATAAGTTTGGCATCGCTCTATATATATTTAAAAAGTTTTGAAGATGTGAGAGATTTTCTTGAATAATATAATCTCTAATTGAAGTTGTTGTGACTCCTGCTGCAATAGAAATTACTACGGGCAAATCTTTTTTTTCTATAATTAATGAATTAATTTCATTACATATCGACTTTACCTGATTAGGCTTAACAGCTAAAATAACAATATCTGAATTACAAAATTTAATACCCTGAAGACTTTTAAGTAATTGGGTTTTACCTTGTTTTTTTTTATCTATAGAAATACGTCTATCGTCATCTTTTTCGATTAAACATATGTTTTCGAATAGGGATTTATCAAGCCTTTGATAAATTGCCTCCGCCATGTGTCCATATCCAATAAAATAAAGTTTATTTTTTGCCATATTTATCTTGCACCAAAAATTTTTGTTCCTATTCTTACAAGGTTAGCCCCATTCTCAATTGCTAACAAGTAGTCATTGGACATACCTATTGATAATGTATCCACAGAGCTGTAACTAATTTTTAAGTCTTCATACAGTTTTTTTAACAACCCATATTGGGATACCAAATTTTGGCTCTCATTTGTTTTTGATGGAATTGCCATAATGCCTCGTAACTTTAAGTTTTTTAGGTTACTGATGATTTTTGCAAATTCTTTTACATCATTAAGGCCTATACCACTCTTGGTATTTTCCTCACTGATGTTAACTTGAATGCAAATATTTAAGGGTTTTTTTGAGTGCCTATATTGATTTAATTTATCTACTATTTTAATTCTATCAACCGTCTGCACCCAAGAAAAATTTTCTGATATGAGTTTACATTTGTTACTCTGGATAGGGCCTATGAAATGCCATTCAATTTCAAGGTTTTCAAGCAATTTCTTTTTCTCCAGCGCTTCCTGTAGGTAGTTTTCGCCAAAGATTTTTTGTCCTGCGTCATATGCACTCTTAATCGCAATATAACTTTGACCTTTGCTAACTGCAACCAATCGAATATCTTTTTCTGTTTTGTGAGAATTTTGTTTAATTTCATCACGAACCAAATTTATATTTTCTTTAATTTTAAGCATATAAATGAAATAAAAAAACCAAGCAATTAGCCTGGCTTGTTTAAAACTCTAAGACATTTTTATTTTTTCTTCTTAGCTACTGGTTTCTTCTTAGCTACTGGTTTCTTCTTAGCTACTGGTTTCTTCTTAGCTACTGGTTTCTTCTTAGCTACTGGTTTCTTCTTAGCTACTGGTTTCTTCTTAGCTACTGGTTTTTTTTTGGGGCTTTCATCCCTTCCAAGCAATGCATTAATTAATTTTTCAAGCATAAATAAATCCTTAATTATATTTAATAAAAAATATTATATATATATTTATAACAAAGAGGTTAAATATAAAATTATGAATAAAGCTATTAGTTAGCCATTTTTTCCATAACTGCCATTCTGATGCCTATTCCATTTTTTACTTGTTCTAAAATGACGGACTGCCTCCCATCTGCAACTAGCGTATCAATCTCAACTCCTCTATTAATAGGGCCTGGATGAAGGACTATGCAGTCATTCTTTGCAAATTTTAAACGCTCTTCATTCAAGCCATAAGCTTTAAAATATTCCTTTTCAGATGGAATAGTATCTTTACTCATTCGTTCCTTTTGAATTCTAAGCATCAAAATAACATCTACATCCTTTAAGCCATCGTTCATATTACTAAAAGCCCTTACATTCAGTTCAGAAATATTACTTGGCATCAGCGGCTCGGGACCTATAACCCTGACTTCTTGAACTCCAAGTTTATTTAAGATATGAATTTCCGACTTTGCTACCCTTGAATGCTCTATATCACCTACGATTGCAACCTTAAGGTCAACAAATTTTTTCTTATAAGATTTAATAGTATAAGCATCTAAAAGTGCTTGAGTTGGATGCTCTTTATTTCCATCACCCGCATTAATAATATGAGCCTTATTTTGAATATTACGAGCTATTTGTTCTGGAATTCCAGGCATTGAGTGCCTAACGACAAAAATATTTACACCCATGGCTATTAAATTATTTATTAAATCAAGTATCGATTCGCCTTTTGATTGTGACGATGTCGCTATATCGAGATTGATAACATCTGCGGATAACCTTTTTGCAGCAATCTCAAAAGTAGTTTGTGTTCTTGTGCTATTTTCAAAAAAAAGATTACACACAGTTTTTCCCTGCAAAATTTTATACTTATCAATAATTTGATTATTTTTTAGAAACTTATCTGCACTTTTAAAAATGTCATTGATAAGTTTAATATCCATCTCATCAATTGATAACAAGTGTTGAAGATCTGTGAACTTATTTGCTGTTATTTTTTTCATAATGATAGGGCTTCAATATTTTTATCAGATTCAAAATAAGAGTCTAAAATTATCATGGCAGCGACTTGATCAATTATATGTTTCCTTTTTTTTAAATTTTTTTCTAATGCCTTTAATCTGAGCTCTGCTTCGGATGAGGTAAATCTTTCGTCAACAAAATGAACGGGAATATTAAATTTATTTTTAAGTTTTTCTCCGAATTTTTTTGCTAGTGAGCTCATTCTTGATTGACTGCCATCATCATTAAGAGGGTAGCCCACTATCAACTGGGTTGGCTTCCATGTTTCCAGTAATGATTCAATTTTGCTGTACCTATCAATTTTTTTTGATGCTTCTATTGTTTCAAGAGGGTGAATATTATTTGTAATATTATTTCCGATTGCCACCCCGATCCTTCTTTCCCCAAAATCAAAAGATAAGATATTTCCAGTAAGCACTTTTTGGTTCTTAGTTTCGGTCATATTTAATCTGACATAAATAAATTATGTAAAAAAAAAGGGAATAATTTCCCCCTTTGTTTTTTTAAAAATTAATATGTATTCATCTTTTTTCAATATTTATATTTTATCATAAACTAAATTTAGTTTAGATATCATTTTCAATGAATTCAGTGACTTGAAGACCATAACCGGCCATACTAGGCATTTTTCTTGGCGCGGCTAAAAGTTTCATTTTTGAAATGCCTATGTCAACTAAAATCTGTGAACCTATTCCATAACTTCGAAGATCAGTTGATTTTTTTAAGGTAATATTTTCATGATTCAATTTACTTGTAATATTGTTTTGAGATTCATTATAGTTTAAGAAGATAACCACACCATTTTTTTCATTACTAATCTTTTTCAGCGCCTTAAGAGGTGGCCAAGAATGGGGAGTTTCTTTGCTAACGAAATCCAATATTGATAAAGGTTCATGAACCCTCACTACAACTTCATCATCTTTTTCTATTTCACCTTTCACAAAGGCTAAATGTGTATTTTTTGAAAGTAGGTCTGAATAAACAATAAGTTTCATCATTCCAAATTCAGTATTAACTTTTTCCTCACTTATTTTTTTTATCAACTTTTCTTTTTTACTCCGGTATTCAATTAAGTCAGCAATTGTTCCAATTTTTATTTCATGTTTTTTTGAGAATTTTAATAAATCTGGAAGTCTAGCCATACTCCCATCATCATTTAATATTTCACAAATAACAGATGCTGGACTCGCTCCTGCAAGGGCAGCAAGATCGCAACCGGCCTCTGTATGGCCGGCTCTGTATAACACACCACCCGAATGTGCGATGAGCGGAAATATATGGCCGGGCCTATTAATAAATGTATGATCCGATTGAGGTTGAATGGCGGATATGATTGTTGTAGCTCTATCTCCTGCAGATATACCTGTGGTTATCCCTGAAGAAGCATCTATTGAGACCGTAAAATTTGTTCCAAGTTTGCCTTGGTTATCTTCAACCATCAGAGGCAGTTTGAGTTTGTTGGCCTTATCCTCCGTCAATGTTAAGCAAATAAGACCTCTGCCGTATTTGGCCATAAAATTGATGAATTCTGGTGTGATGTGATCGGCGGCTATTAATAGATCACCTTCGTTTTCACGATCTTCATCATCCACAAGGATGACCATTTTCTCTTTTTTTAGATCACTTATTATGTCTTCGATATTATTCATAAAAAATTTGTTTATTTTGTACAGAGATTTTGAAGGTACCTTGCAATCATATCAATCTCAATATTTACCATACCGCCTATTTTTAGTGATGACAGGTTTGTTGATTTCAATGTATGCGGGATTAGATTGATATAAAAAATATTCTCATCAACATAATTTACAGTCAGGCTGGTACCGTTTAATGCCACTGAGCCTTTTTCAGGGATGAATTTCATTAATTTTTTTGAGACTTCTACGCCCCAAACTTCACACATATCTTTTTTTTCAATACTGCGTATAAAACCTACTTCATCTACGTGGCCTGTGACAAAGTGGCCTGAAACCTTTCCGTTATATCGAAGCGATGTTTCAAGATTCAGTTTCTGAGATATTTCGAAGGGTGAGGTTCTGGATAATGTCTCTTTAGAGATATCAAAACCTAATAGGCCCTCTTTAATATCTGTGACTGTTAAGCAGATGCCATTGACAGATATGCTGTCTCCGATATTAATATCATGTAACTTTTTACCAGAAAGGGTGACGTTAACTTTAAGATCTCCCCCTTCATTGTCCATGGATTTGATTATGCCGATTGATTCAATTATTCCTGTAAACATGCCATAATTCTAGCAGAATGCTCATATCGAAGTTTAACTAAATAGATATTCAATGACCAAATCAGTTAAAAATAAAAAATTTTATGAATTTTGGATCGCACTCAGGTATACAAATCTAAAAAATACAAATCAATTTATTTCATTTATTTCTTTGACAAGCATCATTGGCATTACATTGGGTGTGATGGCATTGATAATTGTATTGTCAGTAATGAATGGATTTCAGGCAGAACTAAAATCAAGAATTTTAAGTGTGACCTCTCACATAGAAATAACAAAGCCAGGGAAAGATCTCAAAAATTGGCAACAAGCAAAAGAAACAATTGATAATAATATGGATATTAAAGGAGTTTCTCCATACGTAGCAGACCAAGCAATGATTTCAGTTGGCAAAAGGAACAGGGGTGTCATGGTCAGGGGCATATTCCCTGAAATTGAAAAAGATGTGAATGATATAAATACAAAAATAAGTTCCGGAGCATATCAACTAAATGCGGGGGAATATAATATTTTAATTGGGACTGATCTTGCAAGATATTTAGGAGTCTCTGTTGATGATAAAATCGCACTGATTTCATCCAAATCAAACTTTTCTGCTGCAGGGATAATGCCTAGATTGAAACGCTTTAATATTTCGGGAATTTTTGATTCTGGAATGTATGAGTATGATGCAGGCCTAGTTTTGATAAACTTAAAGGATGCGCAAACATTTTTTAAAACAAACAATAACGTCTCAGGCTTAAGGGTAGAGCTTAATGAGATTGATGACACAGAAAAAATCTCTGGTTATTTAAAAAATATTTTTAGCTATGACCCTTTTATTTATGTATCAGATTGGAGAGCTCAGCATGCCAACCTTTTTGCTGCTATTAAATTAGAAAAAAAGGTTATGTTTATTATTTTAACTTTGATTATAGCGGTCGCAGCTTTCAACATTGTTTCTACACTGGTTATGGGGGTAACTGAAAAACGATCAGATATTGCGATTTTAAGGACTATTGGCGTAAACCAAAAAAGTATTATGTATATTTTTATTGCACAGGGATTCATCATAGGAGCCTTAGGTACATTGTTAGGAATTATTTTTGGAGTTGCAATATCATTAAATATATCAACAATTGTACCCTTCATTGAAGGTGTATTTAATACAGAATTTTTAGCTAAAGATATTTATCTTATTTCTACGGTGCCCTCAAAAGTTATGATCGCCGATGTTTATAGAATAGGATTGATGGGATTAATTTTATCCTTGGTTGCCTCAATTTATCCAAGCTATAAAGCTTCAAAAACCGACCCAGCAACAGCATTAAAATATGAATAATCACTTTCATATTAACTTAAAAAATGTAACAAAAAATTTTGAAGGGCTAGATGTACCTGTCCTTAAAAATTTAAGTTTTAATATAAATGCATCAGAGAAAGTTGCTATTCTTGGCAGCTCTGGCTCTGGAAAAAGTACTCTTTTGCATATTATTGCTGGACTAGATTCACCCTCAGAAGGAAAAGTTCTTTTTAACAAGTTAGATATGGGTAATCTTTCTGATAACAAAATGGCAAAACTAAGGAATCAACATATAGGCTTTGTCTATCAATCACACCATTTATTGAATGATTTTTCATCAATTGAAAATGTAATGATGCCACTCACAGTAAGAAGGGGGGACTATTTAAAAGATTTCAACCAAGCAAAAAAGGTGTTAAAAAAATTAGGTTTGGGTAAAAGATTAAATCATTTTCCGCATCAACTTTCTGGGGGTGAAAGACAAAGAGTTGCTATTGCCAGGGCAATGGTAACTGCCCCTGATTTAATTTTGGCAGATGAGCCAACGGGAAATCTGGATCATAAAAATGCAAATTTAATTTTTGATGCATTTTTAGAATTAGCAGATGAATTTAATACAGCAATAGTTCTCGTTACACACGATCTATCATTAGCTAAAAAAATGAAAAAAAATTATCTCCTAGCATCGGGGAAACTTAAATCAAACTAGTATAATATTGTAAAAATAATTTAAAGGAGTTTTATATTGTGTGGGAAATAATTCAAGCAGCTGGCTGGCCTATATGGCCATTAATCTTAACCTCCATTATTGGCGTTGCAATAATTCTAGAAAGGTTTTGGTCTTTAAGAAAAAGTCAGATTATTCCTGATGGATTAATGGTTGAAATTAAGACTATGATTAAGCAAAATAATCTTGATAACAATAAAGTAAATATTTTAAAGAATTCATCACCCTTGGGAGATATCTTAGCTGTTGCTATTGCAAAGAGGAAATATAGTGTTGAGGAAATTAAGTCCGCTCTAGATGAAAGGGCTGGATTTATAGTACACAATCTAGAGAGATATCTTGGTGTTCTGGTCACAATTGCAACAGTCGCTCCTCTCCTTGGTCTTTTTGGAACGATTATTGGTATGGTTGAGTTATTTAGTTCATTTACAAGCAGCGGGCATGACGTAGCAGTATTTGCTCGAGGTATATCCATTGCACTTTATAACACTGCTGGGGGTATTGTTGTTGCTGTGCCTGCAATGATAGCCTATCGTTTCTTTAGGTCAAAAATTGATAATTACTTAAATGAGATGGAGCATTATGCTATTCAAATTGTTGAAATTTTAAAATGATAGCTTTTAAAATATGAATTTTAGAAAAAAATCAAAGCAAGACGATTTAGAGATTAATTTTATCCCTTTAATTGATGTCTTATTAGTTATTATTATTTTCTTGGTCGTAAGTACAACTTTTTCAAAATTCAGTGAATTAAAGATTAATTTACCCACCGCTGAAGCGAATCAGGTAGACAAAAAGGTTGAAAAAATAAATATTTCAATATCCGCAAATGGTGATTATGCAATAAACGAATCCCCCTTAAGAGTCTCGGCAATTGACAACATAGTCACTAATTTAAGAAATGCAGCTAATTCAATAAAAGACCCTGTGATTATAATTAGTGCTGACTCAGACTCCCCTCATCAATCTGTTATTAATGTTATGGAAGCAGCAAGAATTGCAGGTTTAACTAAAATTACCTTTTCAACCAAAGTAAAATAATAACTTTATGTCGAAAGAGATAGCGACTAAAGAAACATTAAAAAATTATAAAGATGTTTACATACGTTTATTTAAATATGCACTTTCGTATAAACTAATTTTAATTTTCGGTACTGTTGCTATTGTAATTGCGGCATTGGCAGATACAAGTTTTTTAGCTTTACTTAAAAAAATTACAGATGAAGGCTTTGTAAGTAACCCCAACAACCTTACCAGCCTAATCCCCCTCATACTTATTTTTATTGTTCTGATAAGGGCTTGTGCTAGGTTTATTTCCTCATATTCATTGAGATGGATTTCAAGAAAAATAGTAGAAAAATTACGATATGATATTTTTAATAATTTAATGAAGTTGCCTGTCTATTATTTTGATAGCAATACAACAGGTATTCTGATTTCTAAAATTACATATGAAACAGAGCAACTCCAAACCATAATAACAAAAGTGACCCTAACTGCATTAAGAGATAGCTTTACAATTATTGCTGTTGTTAGCTATATGTTTTATCTAAATGCCTTGTTAGCTTTTTTTGTGCTAATTATCTTACCAATTACAGCCTATTTTATTAAAAAAATAATTCCGAAACTTAGAAATGCCGCAAATGAATTTCAGAGGCTAATGGGGGATATTACTAAAATAGCTGAGGAAGCTATATCTGGGCAGAGAATTGTTAAAATTTTTGGAGCTGCTAAATACGAGAAAGATAGGTTCAGTAAGGTAATTATCCGTAATCGACAGATGGGTACAAAATTAGCTCGACTAAGCTCAACTAATAGCCTAATTATAGAAATTATATTGGGTCTTTTATTTGCAGGAGTCCTTCATTACTCCCTTTCAAACCTATCTCCTGGTGAATTTATCGCCTTTATCGGAGCTGTTGTTTTAATCACTACACCTATTAAAAGGTTATCAACACTGAATGAGCAAATTCAAATCGGTTACGCAGCAGCAGTAAGTATTTTTTCAGTTATGGATGAAAAAAAAGAAAAAGATTTAGGAAGGCTTAACTTAAAAAAAGCTAAAGGAAAGCTTGAGTTTATGGATGTTTGCTTTACATACCCAAAAAATAATAAAGCTGTGTTATCTGACATTAATTTTAATATTGAAGCTGGAGAGAAAGTTGCTCTTGTCGGTAAGTCTGGAGGTGGTAAAACAACGCTTCTTAACCTAATCCCAAAATTTTATAATGTAAGCTCCGGTTCTATTATGCTAGATAATTTTGATATAAATAAAATTTCAAATAATTCATTAAGGAAAAACTTAGCCCTTGTTAGCCAGGACACCATATTATTTAATGACAGTATTTTTAATAATATCGCATACGGAAATTTAAAATCTGTTTCATTAGAAAAAGTTAAAAAAGCTGCAAAAGCTGCGAATGCTCTAGAATTCATTAATGAACTTCCTAATGGATTTAATCATATTATAGGGGATAGGGGGGTTCGTTTATCAGGAGGCCAAAAGCAAAGGATAGCAATTGCTAGGGCTATATTAAAAAATGCACCAATATTATTGTTAGATGAAGCTACATCTGCACTTGATTCAGAATCAGAGCGTATGGTTCAGGTAGCCTTAGACAATCTAATGTCAAACAAAACATCTATTGTTATCGCACATCGCCTTAGTACAATAAAAAATGCAGATAAAATTATTGTCATGGATCAAGGAAAGATAGTAGGGGTTGGAAAACATAATTCGCTGCTAAAGAATAATAAATTTTATTTAAAGATTTACAAAAAAGGATTTGAGTAAGTTGATTTCAGTTGATCAGATTTTTAATAATCAGTATTATAAAAGATCAAATTGGATCTACCTCCTTATCCCAATCAGTATTTTTTTTTACTTTTTTAGTAGTTTAAAAAAATATTTATACAGAAAAGGATTTCTAAAGATAATTAAAATTAAAGTACCCGTTCTTATCATTGGAAATATTACACTTGGGGGAACAGGCAAGACTCCACTTGCTCTAGATCTAATTGAAAAATTTTTAAGGAAAGGTTTCAAGCCTGCACTTATATCAAGGGGTTATAGGGGTAGGGCTAGTAATATTACAGAAGTTTTTGAGTTAAGTGACGTTAGTAATGTGGGAGATGAGGCGTTATTTATTAAAGCTAAAAGTAAAATACCAGTATTTATTGGTAAAGATAGGGCAGGTGCAGCACAAGTTTTACTTAAAAAATATCCCAAAACATCCATAATTATTTCTGATGATGGATTGCAACATCACAGGTTAGCAAGAGACTATGAAATAATAGTTGTTGACTCACAGAGACAGTTTGGGAATGGGCTTATTTTTCCAGCAGGGCCGTTGAGGGAGAGTATATCAAAACTTAAGCAGGTAGATGCAGTTGTTTATAAGGGTGAAAGTAGTAATTCTAACTTTTATCAAATGAGATATATTACTAAGCATTTTAAAAATTTATTAACAAACAAAGAGGCTATATTTAAAGACATTCAAGATAAAAAAATAGTGGCGATTACAGCAATTGGAAATCCTGAGAGCTTCTTCTCAACTTTAGAAGGTTATGATTTAGAATTTAAAAAAGTTACCTATAATGATCATTATTTGTTTACTAAGAATGATTTTATTAAATATGCAGATTACAATATAGTTATGACAGAAAAGGATGCTATAAAATGCAAAAAATTTGTAACTAAGAATTTTTGGGCCTTGCCATTAGAAACTAAGGTCGATGAACGATTATTTCGAAACATATTAAAGAAGGTAACGTAGATTATGGATAAAGAATTACTTAAAATCTTGGTCTGCCCTGTCACCAAAGGGCCACTTGTTTATGATAAAGACAAAAATGAACTTATCTCTAAATCTGCAAAATTAGCTTACCCAATTAAGGATGACATCCCAATTTTGTTAGAAGACGAAGCAAGAAAGTTAAAATGAGTATCTTGTTGTTATGAGCTTTAATGTTGTCATACCTGCAAGACTTAACAGTTCGCGCCTGAAAGAGAAGGTTTTGATCGAAATTCATGGAATACCTATGTTAATCCATGTTGCACAAAGAGTAAGTTTGTCTGGCGCTAAAAATATTGTAATTGCAACGGACGATAAAAAAATTGCAGAAGTAGCAAGTCATTATAATTTTAAATCAGTAATGACTAATAAAAATCATCTCTCAGGAACTGATAGATGTCTAGAGGCCTCAGATATTAGCATGTGGTCTGATCAAGATATTATTGTCAATGTTCAGGCAGATGAACCATTAATCGATCCAGCGCTAATTGATCTTGTTGCTAAAAATGTTACTGAAAGCGAGTCGGGCTATGTAACAGCATGTAGTGAATTTAAATCATATAAAGAATTTTTAAATCCAAATAATGTTAAAGTTGTTTTGGATAACCATTCACATGCACTATATTTTAGTAGAAGCTCTATTCCGTATTCAACATCTACAGATCTATCACACAATAACTATGCTTACCATCACTTAGGTATTTACGCGTACAGACTAAATACACTGAAGAAATTTTGTAGTTTTTATATTTCAGATCTTGAAAGAATTGAGAGGCTCGAGCAATTACGTGCCTTATCAAACAATTTAAAGTTAAAGGTAGTGCTTTATGATGGGAACCCAATTAAAGGGGTAGATACTCTTGAAGATCTTAATTTAGTCACAGGAATGATGGTTAAAAAATAATTTTTTCAAACTGCGTCATCTCCTTTTTCCCCTGTTCGAATTCTGATGACTTCATTAATGTCACTAACAAAAATTTTACCATCTCCAATCTTACCTGTATGAGACACTTTTATAATTGTCTCGACAGCTTTATCAAGAAGTGAATCACTTACAATAAGGTCAAGCTTTACCTTGGGAAGGAAGTCTACAACATACTCAGCCCCTCTATATAGTTCAGTATGTCCCTTTTGTCTTCCAAAACCCTTAACTTCAGTAGCAGTTAATCCCATGATCCCAATTTCAGAGAGAGCTTCTCGTACTTCATCTAGTTTAAATGGTTTAATAATTGCTTCAATTTTTTTCATCTATTTCCCCTGGAAAATTACAATTGGAATCTATTTGTTATTGGGTAACGCCTATCTTTACTGAATGCTTTTGAAGTTATTTTTGGACCCGGCGCAGACTGTCTTCTCTTAAATTCATTAACTTTAATCAATTTTACAACTTTTTTTACTAGTTTTGTAGAGAAACCGAATTTAATCAACTCTTTTTCACTGAAGTTCTTTTCGATGTGAAGATCGATTATTTTATCTAATATTTCGTATACGGGAAGTGAATCCTCATCCAATTGATTCTCTGTAAGCTCTGCAGTGGGTGCTCTATCTATTATCCTTTGAGGAATTATATTATCTTTATAATTAATTTCATTTGCAATCTTATAAACCATTGTTTTAGGTACATCCTTTAAGATGGAAAAGCCACCTACCATATCTCCATAAATTGTTGAGTATCCAACAGCCATTTCACTCTTGTTTCCTGTTGCAAGAACCATACCATCAAATTTATTTGCATAAGCCATCAATATCATCCCTCTTATTCTTGCTTGAATATTTTGTTCCGTAATGTCCTTTTCTAATCCTTCAAAGTCTTTTTTAAATGTCACTTCAAAACTCTTAAAATGTTTTTGAATTGATATGTTCTTATAATTAACTCCAAGATTAGAAGCAAGTTTCTTTGCATCTTTTAAGCTAACGTCCGATGTAAATTCACTTGGCATCATGATTGCAGTTATTTTTTCTCTACTTATAACTTTAGAGGCTATAAAAAGAACTACTGCAGAATCTATTCCACCAGATAGTCCAAGAAATAATTTATTTATAGAGTTCTTCTCTATGTAGTCTTTCATAGCGAGTATTAAGCCATTTAACAAATTATATATAAGAAATTTTTCCTCATTCATTGAATTAATTTGTTTAATAGGATCTTCTAAAATTTTTCTATGGAATGGAAATTTTTCATATTTTCTAGTAATTTCGATGTGATTTTTATTTGAAAAATCTGCAATAATATTTTGACTATTAAACTGACCTGAAAAAAAGGGCAGATTATTTGGGCTGTATTTTTTTGGCTTTGTAATGAACGAATTTCCATCAAATAGTAACTCATCCTGACCTCCAACACAGTTTAGATAAATTAAGGTCAAATCATTAAGTTTATTAAGTCTATTTTGAATAAAATTAAACTTACTTTTAGTTTTATTGAATTCATATGGGGATGCATTTACACAAACTACATAGTCAACATTTAATTTACTTAATTCTTCAAGAGGACCTTCATCCCAAATATCCTCACAAATTAGAAGCCCAAAAATTTGCCCTTTGTGTCTAAAAACTCCGGGTTTTTTGCTTGGTGAGAAATATCTTCTCTCGTCAAATACACCATAGTTAGGAAGTTTTTGTTTGTCATAAACTTTATTAATTTTCCCTCCATACAATAATGAAATTGAGTTGAAGAGTAATTTATTTTTTCGTCTAGGATGCCCAACAATAATTTTGAGTTTTGGAAATTTTTCAG